>Ga0116228_10003968_pt1 | contig 13081 bp, 10 predicted proteins | sample S1TSphfallax_2_FD_89694 | JGI IMG/M metagenome (GOLD analysis project Ga0116228, IMG submission 89694) | Host-associated microbial communities from peat moss isolated from Minnesota, USA - S1T2_Fc - Sphagnum fallax MG | ecosystem: Host-associated > Plants > Peat moss > Unclassified | place... | reverse complement strand
TTTGGTATTCCATACTATGAGTCTTAATGCCCTGTTGTCAGGGCATTTTCACTACACAAGTAGCGTTAGTTTCCAATTCCAGACTGTATGAAATTGAGAGTGAGACACAATGGAGGATGGACAAATTGTTAGATTTGTATATCTTGATATGACTTTGAGCTAGAGTCTAGAAATCCTACGGTTGCACGACATATATACCTCTGGGGCAGGCCGGACATAGGTCGGACAGGGCTGGCGAAGAAAATTCTTTATTCAGATTGCAGATCATGATCCTGCACTAGCTACTACTGTGATTCAATCTCATCCCATGCTCAGCCTTCCAAAACATTCCAAATCATGGATATCCTTTTGTTTGAACAATGATTCCAAAATTAAACCAGCAATTGCTAGCAAACGTCGGCGCATCAGGAGCTAATCGCTGCCCGGCGTCATGTCCTTGAATTCCATAGTCGAGCTTTAACAGTGGACCAAAAACTCCGCAGAAATTTCTTTCAGATTCCTCCTGGGTAACAGTAAATCTAAGGTAAAATTCCATCTCATGATGTCCACGAAACTCCCATAATGATACCAGAAACTTTAAACTTGTGGATTCTCTTTGATGAAGTGGGTCCAAGATTAGAGCCCGTTTGGTCGAGCCCGTCATTATGTTCAATTCCGTACTTGTTGTAGTGACAATGGGTTGATTATACTTTTGTCTTGGCGTGATTATTATTGGAGCTAACGGCATGATCGGTCCTGTACTATGGACTTGTGTGAATAATTAGGGATATAGAGCACGTCGACCAGATTCGGTTTATGCAGCTCAAAATCGATTCTAGAGATATTGAAGGTTACCATGTCCAAGCTCAATTTTTCTGTAAGATCGAGGTCAATATTATTATCCTTTTGAAAATGCAGATTAATAAGATGACCCTGAACTTTCAAACAGCTAACAACAACAATGCACACATGAATCCATTGATGAACTGCAATTTTGAACTACATTAAGACCACCTTCGCTAGATTGCACAAATGAACAAAAACATAAAAAGTGTTGAATACAACAACAAAACTTGGGTTTTATGATATGGGTAGTTATTTACGATTTGGTTTAGCAATTAGCCAAGTTGTTAAACCTTGTTAAATCCAGATTTAACGATTTGACTAATTGCTAAACCCAAGTAGCAAATACCCCAAATTGCAAAAACCCAAGTTTTGTTGTAGTGATGCTGATGGAAACTGCAGGTGACCTCTCAATAATTTGCCACAAAACAGAAACGCTGCTTAGACTCCGATTCTGTACGGAAGGTCCTGAGTGGAATGAGACGCAGAATCTCAGTTTATTTCTCCAAATGTAGTAGCATTGAATAGGGCCTCTACATTTGGGACTTTGATCAAAAGCAGTCTTCAGAAAAGATTCCAATTTTTTTCATTCAATCAGAAACAGCTAGGAGTACTCACAGTCTTCTTGGGGTGACTCCCTGGGTTGCAGTTTCAGATGGTGGCTAGTGTACAAGTGATGGTCAGAACTAAGGGATGATCCTGCTGTAAACACCCTACTTGAGAAAAGTTCTGGAAAGAAAACCTTCCCGTTGTGATTGTCACTTGGGATCAAGTCCTCTACACCAGTACTTAGAAATCTTAGTACTATACACTGCTCCGCGCTTAGAATGAGAGAAATTTCTTGTAACTCAAGTTATAAACTCTCATGTGCACGAATGCTCGTCCCACGTCTCTAGTGTCTCGAGTTTCCATTTCCGATTTAAAACTGAGCTAGAACTATTGCTCGGGTTGGTTGAGAAAGAGACTATGACCACCAGCACCCACAACCGGATTTCTGCTCCCACAAGCGCCAGTAGTCCGGAAACAACTCCAAATTCTCTGTTGCTCGAACTGCGTTCAATCTGACATCGCCAAATTTGTTGTTATCGGCTGCAATGGGTGTGCAGAAAAGGTCCGCTGCGTCTTCTGGTCCAGTCTTTGGAACTCAAGGACAAAGCATAGACCGGCTTCTCATGTCGAGACCGGCCCCTTTGCATCAACTCCAGGAGCATTATGTAACTTGATCGAAAGTTAGCTTGGCTCTCCCTCTTGAGAAGGAATGTAAGTCTTGCCTTCATCGGGAACTACAATAAACATGAAATGCAAGAATCTGCTCTGCGAACACTCCATTCACTCCATTACCTAATCCAGAATGATCACATGGCGCGAATCTTTACAAGTAATTCGGTCTGCACAATTCATCTTACAGTTACCCCCACACCAAAAAAAACACAAAGTTGCAGTCGAGCATTACGGGGTCGGCACGCTGTTGTGACCGCGGCTGGGACCTGAAGGTGTAGGCTGGGTAAACCTATCATCCTGGCTGAAGCTGTGTGCTTTGGAGCGGTCTGGAAAATTCTCGACTGTCAACTTTGTACTTTCCTCAAGTCCCTCGCGCTCATACACAGCAGTTTGCACTGAAGCCGATGAAGAAGGTGCAAACGCTGACGTCGTCGTATGCTCCAGCAGCTGCACGCGTCGTATCTTCCTAGAGTCAGCAGGAAATACCAGCAGCGAGCACAAAAGAATGACAATCATTATTCTAGATATGAATCCCATCATGGTCGATCTTTCAAACCTGAGGTGCGCCAGGTATCAACAAAGAAAGCTAGCTAGCAGTGTATGGATCGATTCTTCTCGACTCTTGTTCTAACAACGGTACAGTAAGCTCTACAAACCAGGGGTGCAGTAAGAAGGAGGAGTCTAACAAGACATATGTTCTAGATCTAGACTCTGTGCAGATCTGTACAAAAGCCTCAGGACTGGACAAGTCAGGTGTAATATTTGAGAACAAGGGAGAAATTCTTCCGGCAGTGTTCGTGCAACGAAACTTTCAAGTTCTAAGCAGATGATTAATACACTCTAGAGCTAGTAGTAGTTGTGCAAGTGGCAAACGATTTGAGTGACGATATACAGAAGACAAAATGGGGAGCGGTTTATATTGCGGATGCAGATGACTTGCTGTGCCTGGGAGGGGGGCACTGTCATGAGCAGCAGCAGCAGCTGCAGGCATCGGTTTGGCGTGCAGACGTTTGACTTGGTGGTTGGTGGAATTGTGCCACAAGCAAACACGCCGGGGCGCTGACCTCCTCAGTAAATTAATTAGCCCAGTTTTACACATGAGCCAGACATAATTATGGTGGGGTCTGATCTATGTTCTCTTAATTCACGTGGATTTAGTCACAACTCACAATTTGAGGTGCATTTGCGCTGCTTCAATCGCGGCTGCCAGCCACCATATTCAGCTTAAAGCAGTTCAAGTGTACTGGTACACCGCGAAGCTGCTAGGGTCGGACTCGTGGCAGAAGGGTATGCTAGCCCACAATATACGCCAAGTCATGGCCACAAGGAAGTCCTGATGACTGAGAGAAGAATGAAGGCACGAGCAGCTAGACTTTCCTCTGTCCTGCCGTCAGCCACATTCAAGAGAAAAGTGCACCACTTGCATTGCATGATCAAACTATAATTACCCTAAGGACTACACCACAGAAGGAGTCTACAATCCACATCTTTTGGCCAATTTTTTTTCATCATAACTAAAATTCAAACTTTGAGGGTTGTACATTGTAGGTTGATGATGAACACAACCAATAATTAGCAAAATTTTCAAAGTTGGCAAAATTTTCAAAGCTCATGTCAAATCGAGCACGCAAACCTGGCGTCAATCATGGGTCACCCAAAATATCCTTGAAGTTACTCTCTTTAATGGATTTCTACATTTGTGCCAACACAATTTTTTTTTTGTTTGTTTGTTTTTGAAATCCTTGCTGTGCCAGACTTTGGTGACTTGAACTTAGTGGTTTTTTTCCTTCAATTTCGTGATGTTGCTCAAGTGGCAATAGTCCATAAGTATATTTAGCCAAGTTGGGTGATATTCAAAATATGATAGTATGAAATCTTAAGCACCCTTTCAAATTGTAGGCAATTGCGGTAATTTTTGGCAATTTGTTTTTTGGAAATTTTCCCCAAAACAAGAAAATTGTGACAGAATATTCATTCCTGAAAACATTTATCACAAAATGGCGAAAATTCACCACATAAAAACCCACTGGTCCTTGGAGTGAGAAAGACTTGGTGTTCAAAGGGTTGGCTAGTACCATAGGACTCAGGCGGACTATTAATTTATGGTCCAGACCAAATACAAGTTTCACACAACCCTTGAGTGCAGGTTTTAGCCAACCGACATATTTAGTAGGGTTTAAGTAAATTTTGCTTGAATAAAAAGAATGTCAAGCTCTCACCAAATTGAGGGGCGGCAGGGGGAGGGAGTAAAAGCCTAAAATCATCCAAGAGTTTTTTCCTCAGCATCTAGCTGAACAAGGTAGTTACCAGGAACGTGAAATCGCTGACCCTGCACAACACCTTCTGACTTATGGACCTGACTTAGCTCATACCCAGTTGCCAGAAGCGACGAGAAAACCTCCCGCGGGATATGCAGATTGGGGGGAGGGGGGAGGGGCGGGCGGGTGTGTGGGGGCCGGTGGGGCGCAGAATGTGGCTCTAGATATTTAATTTTCTTCTTTCGGACGGACTTAATGGGTACCAACCGAGTGTAAGGCCGGCCTAATTGTTATGTGTTATATATATATATATATATATGATCTACACTGGGCCGCACTTCACAAGCTAGCCCCACCTCAAGCTGTAACTAACACATCTGCCGCAAGAGACAAAGTGCCTGGAGCGATTAGCGCTGAACTCATCCAACAAAAATGGAAGTTCGATCAACCGCCTATTCTTAGATCCAATTGCATGATTCCCAAGGCTTGTCCCCAGCTGCTAAGTTTGTTTATTTTTTGTGGGTGTGGAAGCCCAACCCACTGTTGCAATTGAATACTCATTGCGTATGTGGACTGCAATTCAGATGCAGTGACGTTATTACGCAGAATCAGTTACTACTCATTGTACTACATTTTATACCAACTTCTGTCTTCATTATATTTTGGAAGCAAGTCGAGTGTACCTGCAGACGACTGTGGAAGTTGAGTCATTAGATGCCCCTCCTCTCCATCACTCACTTGAAAGAATTGAAACTCACTAGTGGCTTATTATATCCCTCCCTCTCATGTTGGAATTTTACAATTTTTTATAAGGGAGGTGTGAGAGGCGTGCAGTGAAGTGGGACATACATTTGGCACTGGGCTAAAGCTTGCCAAACCTATTAGGTAAGGTTGGCGAACATGATTTCTTGCTTGGGAACAAGATTTCTTAATTATATATGACCTTCCTCTTTGGTACATTCTATAGAGTTTTTCAAATTAACAAAGATGTTCTTGAACTACATCTAAGCAAAGAAATGGTCAATTCAATATCATGACAATAACTTCAGGTATGACCTGTATTGACACATCTTGTATTGTAAATGCTTTTTTCTTTGCAACGCGCCCTCATAGCCTTTTTATCATTTTGTGGGGGTAGGTCTAGGGTTCATTTTCCACAATGCCAACAAATTGCCTAATGTTTTAGGTTATGGCAATTGGGTGGACCCAGCTGAACAGTGGGTGGCCACACCCCGTGTCTGACAAAAGACCATTATCCAATTTAATTGGCAATTGAAAGATATTGTGCCACGGTATTGAAAATTTTCTAGACCAATTTCTAGGCCTCATGATTTGTAGGTGCCAATTTGGAGCATTTGAAATAGCCGGTGTCAGACCCTGAAAATCTAAGGGTGATGAAAGGCGGAATCTCTCCAGAGTGAGAATTATGTACTTAGCCACTGTAAAATCTTGTGCAATGTGAATGTGTTCCTGCTCTTGTGCTCTAGATACATTCTTATTTTGACACAAGGAAAACAACTCATGTAGGTTAACCTCATTGCCCCATCATCCCCCAGAACATCACAGCCTCCGTTCGTTTGAGGAGGATATTGCTGATTTCATATGGCCAGAGCCACTTAACAGTGGATCACTGTCTTTCGCTGACTTAAACCCAATGATCTAGACTTGGAGGGTGGTTCCAATAAATCTCTCAATCACACCTGCACCTATAGATGGGGAGACATTGCACAAATATATGCTATTCATTGGAGGTACGATTAAGCAACCTTGTAAATTGAGGTATATTTTCACAATCAGAGCGAACCAAGCTTGTCCATCAATCTTCCAATGAATTTTATGGGTTGGACCCCAGTATTTGTACAAATTGGGCTCAGCAGCTCTTTGGGGTGCGGTGGGGAGACATGCATGGGGCCTCAAGGAGGGCATGTCAGACCTCATAGGTACTTGGAACTTAGATTGGTCTAGTTGACAACGCCGCCACAAGGTTAATATGATATTTGGAAAAGACACATGTGTGGGAGATGACACAAGGTGTCAAAATATTATACTCATAGATTTACTATGACGATTAAACTTTAACACATTGTGAACATGGTAGCAAAAGAAACATAACTAAATCAACCATGTTATATGACTTAACTTTGGAAACTCACATTCATTCATTATTAATCTATTTTACTTTCACCAAAGATTTCATTTCTTATGAAATTCTTAATCTAACAACTCATCAATTTTTTTAAACTTTCTCTCTTTGCAGGCCTAATTACTCATCAGTTTTTCTTTTAAAAAAAAGATTTAGAGTAGGTCTTTTTTTTCAAGTTTTTGTTTTCAGGTCAATGATGAGCATCCCAAGAGGGATGTAGCATTAAATGGTAACCAATCTTTAGGACCTAATCATAAAAAATTAAAATTTTATAGTCTAACTACCAACTGCAGTCAGAAATAGAAATGTGATGAACGTGAGCCAAAACTACTCTTTTTTGATGAATTGTTTTCCATTCAATTTCTTATGTATCTCTTATACTGATGTTCCAATTAACCTCATTAAATAAAAACCACACCATTATGTCACCAAGAGTAAATTGGTCAATGGATGACATACCCACCATGCCTGCTGATTTATTTGACGCATCTTGAGGATTATTTGCAAGTTGCTGGACAAGCACACACCTGGATGTCGGCCTCCATGTTGACGGTTGCGACATAACCAGAGGCAGTGAAAGGGGAAAACGGTATGATAATCACAGGCCTCTGTTTGCAAAAAGAAGGTAGAATCAGTGGCAATAACCTCAGACTTTGAGAACTGTAGAGAATAAAAGCAAACATTATCACACTAAACGACCACTATGTCCAGTACTATCAAGTACTGTCTCTCTTTGTTTGCAGAGAATCAGTCTCATGACTGTAGACTTTGGAGAAAATGCTCAAACTGGGACCTCAGAAGGTCTCAATTATAAGGTCCTTCAGTACTCGTGTGTCCTTAATATCTGAATCAGCTCCCGCACCAAAATTTAGAAATTTTCAGCAGTTTGGATTTTTGTATGTTCCAGTCCCATGGAAGCAAGTTCACAAATTAGTTAATCTGGAATGTAATTAATTAGGCTGCTGGTTCCTGATGACTTTCAGTCTGGGCATCCAGCTGAATCAGGCCGACAGCTTCCTGGCAATCTATCAGGAGGCCTGCAGACATTGGAATCCGTTATCCGGAGGCAGCAGGCCCTTCTTGCATCCCAACAACCCTCCTAGATTCCCTCCCTAGCTGACAATTGCCAGGGAAACACATCTTACAAAAAAGAATGTGACCATTTTACATGAGTCACAACACTGTGTGAATTGTAAGGTTAGACAATTCAAGTTGTCTGCTCCTAGACGCCCCCTAGTTTGCTTGTTGGTCTATCTGTTGGGATTCCTCTAAAAGTTTGGCATTGTCACTGTCAATGGGAGTGCCAAAGATGAAAAACAAATCTGACTGTGAGGACACAGATTTCCTAATGTGCTACTTACCAAAAATAAGGTGTGTAGTGTGTATCTGTCTATCCACACCACCTCCTCAAGGAGACTTTGGCTGCTGCCATTACAATTCATGAAAAACAAATTTGGTGAAGTTGTTCTTAAATCTGCACCATTTTGGCTGCAGACATAAACACCGTCAGTTGCTACCAGTTGTTCAGGAGTCAAGGTTTGAAGCAGTGTTGGGCAGTTATCTGATTTTCCTTTAACATAACCTCCAGTTCCAGTTTTTAAGAAACTTGAAAATCAAAGAACCTCTGGTTATGATTTTTTTTCAAATCTCAGAAGCAAATAACCTCTGGTTCCATTTTTTTTTTAATTTTCAGCCAGCTCCAGGTCTAGCCCTAACATTACATTTGTCAATAATTGTAAATGCACTGAGCCAAGAGTACTGTTGCAAATTTGTTCCCTCATTCTGCCCCTTGCCCTGTTTTTTCTTCATCTTGTCATGTTTTGCTGCACCCTAACCTCCCAAGGACCATCGACCAGTACCAAGGACCACGTAACATCCCAGGTAGCATATGCCAAGGGTCTTTCAGTATGTTACATACCCTCTAGCAACTGTAACCTGCCCGAAGCATTCATGACCATGGACCCAAAACATGTCTACAAATGCCAAGGTGAACAAAATGGGCCAAAGAGCAGACTGGGGGAAATAATTGCAGCAATACTCTTGTACCAACTGAATCAACAACTATGAGCAAATGTAATGTTAGGGGGTGTCCACTTGCCTATGGTCAAAGAAAGTAAATCAAGTAGTAAGTACTTAAGATGGGCAAATTGGGATTTGAGACAACACCTAGCTACATGCAGTTGAGTACTACCACCAGCAATACTGAAGTTTTGTGGCTTTGGTCAGTCCTTGGGGTAGCAACAAAAGACGGAACCAGTTCTGTTTCCTAACCTGGCCCAACCCCTGAATGTACAAGGGAACATTATATTTGAATTTGAGATTCTTTTTCTAACAACATGAATAGGAAGCAAGCTTCTTTCTATATAAACCTGGATTTGAGTGCGGGTGACAAGATAATTATGTGACAGGAAACATGCGATGAAGACTGTAAGGTGTTTACAAAAATTATGTGGCTATTGCAATTATAATAGAAGTGCACTTGGACAATTAAGGGAAACAATACATAGTTCATCCTGGCAGCAATGCACTCTGGCCTATCTATATGAGGTGCCTACAACAGCTTCACCACTATTGCTGCCTGGCTATGAATACTAGTGTTTTGCATAAAATTTGGCAACAAGCCTAAATTGATTCAGTGTTGTCTAGAGTAGGAGCATATAGCAATGGACATTTTGTGACATCTCAAAGCCTTTCTTTTTGGGTTTGACAACTATTACATTGCATAGTTCCCCAAATGAAACATGAAAAAATAACAAAAGGACTCAATTTATTCAAACATTATGAATTAATTTTTCAACTTTGAAAAAAAGTATACCAAAACCATCGATATTCAATCAATGATGAACTTTACAATTCACATATGCTTATAATCCCCACCCACTTATGGACTTATTATTTATAGCCATTTTATGGGATTAATCAAAACTTTGAGGCATGCTCCTTCAAATGTTTATGGCATTTTGGGCCAAAAAATTTAACCAAAAAATGTTTTTTTTTAAATTTAATTGTGTTTAATGACCTCAAAAAATCCATGTTTTGCAAAGGATATTTACTTACATAAACCAATTTTCTACAAGACTTGTATTCATTAAAGATATTAGAAATGTCCATGGCAAGGTTGTATAAGATAAAAATTGAAGAAATTATTAATTTCAAAATCATTCAAAGGGTTTTATTTTAAGACCTAATTTCATTAGGTTCATTAGGCTCAAAATACATTAATTTTGGACTTTTGGAAGGACTCTCAATTGTTTTTTTGGTTCATCATAGTGAGCTTCTACTCTTTAACATGTCATGAAAAAAATGGGAATACCTTCACAGTTGAAACATACCAATGTCAACCAATTTTCGCTTAAACATTTGATCACATATTATTGGCAAACTCGTACAAAAAAATATCAAAGTGTCAAAAACTTCAATGCATACGTAGGAACAACTAACTACAAGTGAAAGTTCAAGCAATTGTGCATTTTGTTCTTCAAAAAGGAAATTGAACTTCAACAACATTCATCTTCCAAAGAACTAAGAACATGAACCATGGTAATTTCTATCAACTTAAGTAGTATAGAAAATGAAATAATAGTTGTGATGCCTAAATTAGTTATCACAAATGCTTAAGGAGATTAAAATGAAAAGGTTAACCTTGTTGGATGTAAGGGCCACTACTTTAGTCATGGCCTATATACTGGACTTCATTATCAATTTAAACAAACCATGTTGAATATCCAAATCTACCCAAAAAGAAGGCTAAGGAACAAATTTTACCTCCTTAGATTATTCACATGGATGCGAGCTACTATAAAAGGGTGCATTCACAATACTCAAAGGAGCCACCTAAGGGGTTGGACACTACATATAACTTCAATTCTATATTTTTGAAAAATCACAATGAAAGCACAATAATTTGAATTGACAATTTTTTTTTGAAATAGGCTCCATTACTTGCAAAGTTTTAAAACTCAAAATTTGATGCAAATTGATTATGTTTCAACAATGATAAAGCATTCAAAATTTTAAGGTGAACAATTTATTTTTTCAAACGTCCTTCTTCCTTAGCAAATGTGTACCATTCTTTTTCAAAATTAAATAAGATCTTAATATTGACTATTAAAATTACAAGAGTTGAAATTGGTGACCAATCAAATCCATGGCATCAATCACTAATTGTTGAAAATTTTGAACATCAAATTCCCCAAATATGCCTTTAGCTACAAATTTGCCATGATCCCAACACAACACACATCACAAGCAATTGAATTATGCCAACATGTACACCACACAACATTAAATTCATTACCTATATAATCATAATAGAAAACCAATGCAATTTTGCAAATCCTAGTCATTTACTATATTTGCAACACCAAAAAAAACCAATTTGGTAACCACTTACTACCTCTATCAAACAATTTGATCACCAAGGTTAACCATTTGTTGTTTATGTAAAGCAAAAATGAAAACCAAGGCAAGTTTGCAATTCCATGGGTGTAAACACAATAAAAAGAACCACAAGGTGTGTGGATAGTGCTTAAAACTATAATATTAAATCTTTGGAAAATCACATTGATGAAAGCACAATAATTTGGATCATCAATATTCTTTTTGAAATAATTTCCATAATTTCCATAATTTCAACACTCAAATTTTAATACAAATTGATGATATTTCAAAAAAAATTGCATGTTTAAAACATTCAAAATTTGCTTGTGGACACTTTTATTTTATTTTTCAAACATTTTGTTTTTTTGTATTGAATGTGCACCATTCCTTCTCAAAATTAAATATAATTTTACTATTGATGATTAAAACAAATAAATGAGTTGAAAAGTTTTTTATTCATTTTTACAACACATTTTGGTGCTTTTGGTTCAAACATGTTTTTGGCTCTAAAACTATGGACCCTATTCTTTGAATTTACAAAATATATGTGTAAAAAATAAGGTCTCATATATTGGTTGTTGAATATAAATTTTTTATTTTTATTTTTATAATAGGATTATGTTCATTTTGAAAACCAAAATGTATTAATATAAGGTACACTTTAATCCCTAATAATAAAGAAAAGGTTTAAAGACTAAATTGGTTGCATTAGAGTTGCACAATTATTATTTTTGCATAGTTGTAACTAAATTGCACGAGTTGCATATGTATACAATTCCACATATGGTGAGTTGCATCTATTGCAATTCATACAATTGGTTTGATAGCTTTCATGCCATGGAAATACATTAAGTTGTAATGAAATTGCAAGTGGTCATGTTGCAATTCAAAAACCCAATTGTAAGGTCAATTCCAAATCACCCTATTTTTCCACAATGCCAAAGGAACTCAATGCTTATAATCTCTACAAATCAATCAAAAAGACCAAGGCTAACCACTTGTTGCTTCTATAAAAGTCAAATGAAATCCAAAGCAACTTTACAAATCCAATTCATTTGACACTTACCATGTATGCAAATTAAGGTAATTTGCAAAACCTAATTAATTAATGTGTAGATGTGAAATCCACTACAATTACTAAAAGAAACCTTATCCATTTTAGTTATATATATATATATATATGAATAGTGCATGACTAATGTCCAAATCAACTCATTTTGGCATTATATCTAGAACAATCCTACATGTCACCATAGTTGCAAGTGCTAATAGTCGCACATGCAACTACATTATGATGGATCCAAATTTTAGTCACACATTTTGTGACTATCACAAGTTTAGATGAAAATTTGATGAACAATGAACGTATGTCATCCATTATTGGAGCCATCCATTGATGGTTGATGACCAAGTTGTTTTTGCAACTAGATTTGTAATTATACTTAAATGATATATGGCATTTTTGCTATCAAAATTATTTATTCAAAATATATAAACATTACATTAAAAGAATTAAAACTAAGAGAAAACTAATTCTATTTTACTTCAATTTACAAGCAAGACCTATAACTAAAAATCTTTCAATTGCATTGGACAAATCACATGCAACATGTAGCGACAAATGATGTCATCACAAACCATGGATGAAATATACAATCAATGGATACATTCTCATCCATTGATCATTTGTATATAATTTGTCACTCTAGCATGAAATTGCAAAGTTCTACAAATAGGTAATAAAGCTTGTAGGTAAACCTAGGCTAAGTAGGTAGTGTTCATCCCAATGGCATTTGCTTTTTGAAATGCTTCATATGACTTCTTAATGTTTCTAGTGCACCTAGTTATATAGTTTACAATATTGAAAAAGAAGATAAAAATATAGAATAAACTTTTAGGAAAGACAAACATGATAACACTAGTGACTACTCCATATCACGTACAACCACACTATCCATTATCTACTACCTAACCTACCTACCTATTACATAATCTACCTACTTAGCATAGCCTACATAACACTAAAACATTTATGGCTATAGTTGCATTAACACATATCATTAGAATCATAGCCGGGTGAAAACATGGTTTATACAAAAAAAGTTGCCAAAAAAATATCAGGTTTAAAAAGAAGCAATTTTTCAAAAAATTAGATTCAAATTTTACTTAAATTTCATTTTGAAACTATTGAGCCCTCAATTGGGTTTATTGTAAATCAACTACAAAATTTCAAAAAAATTGGAATAATAAAAGTAGG
>Ga0116228_10003967_pt1 | contig 13081 bp, 15 predicted proteins | sample S1TSphfallax_2_FD_89694 | JGI IMG/M metagenome (GOLD analysis project Ga0116228, IMG submission 89694) | Host-associated microbial communities from peat moss isolated from Minnesota, USA - S1T2_Fc - Sphagnum fallax MG | ecosystem: Host-associated > Plants > Peat moss > Unclassified | place... | reverse complement strand
GCAATTCTCCCCACGGGAAACTGCAGGCCGGCCTTAGTCGAACGTGACATGGCCTTCTTCCCGGAGCTCTTTCCTCTTCCCGACATGGTCACAGATGAGAAATACGTCTATCGGAAGCGAAAAAAAACAACACAGGCACACAGACGGATCCCCTGAACACGGAGAAAAAAGGCAACAGCGAAAGACAATAGTGAGAAAGAATCAAGCGAACATCAGAAGTGCGAGCAAAATTTCTGCGACAATGGAGGATAGCAATTCGACGACAACGAATGCAATGTCAGAGGAACGATGGTTTCGCAACAATAACGCATTATATAGTACAGCGAGAGACACAGCCAATGGCGTGCGTTCACTCGGATCGACTGGAGAAAATTTCTTAAGTTCGTCCAGATTTAGATCTGACGGTCGCAGATGTGTCTCCAACACGCCGCTGTCAACGCTCTGGATTTACCAAGGGAGCTTCCTGTCAACGTAAACATTGTGAATCGAACTCGCGTTCCCTGCGTTCCACAGTGTCCATTCTTCATTCCGATCGCCCTGGAAGCAGCGTTTCCTTTTTTTTTTTGTTTTGGCAAATTTCCACCTGAAAAATATGGTTTCGACCTATACAAAGGATTTTTCATGGAAAAGAAATGGCTCAAATTCGCCAGATTTCAAAAAATAATAAAACCCAAATCGCCGGATTTCTATGATAAGTTCCAGTAGGTAGCCAAGAATATAAAAGGATTCTGTTTTCTTTCTACTTTCATATCTTCTTGTATGTGGCCAAATCTGGTTTAATCATGTATTCCATGGATGATCGCCAATCCAGCTACGTCACATAATTGGAAAAAAAAAAAAAAAAAAAAAAAACCATGCCTGAAAGAAGTTCTTAAGTAATAAGAAGAATGGCAATAATAATAGAGTTATTTGAAAAGTATTTCAAACAAGGATGGAGTTATTCATAAAATGTTCAAAACAAGTTGAAATGGTAAGTGAATATTAAATTGGTTAATTAATTTGAAATTGAGCGACACAACTAAAATGAAACTATTTTTGGCATTTTCATAAATGCTAAAGAAAAAAGTTTGCTGCTAAATGTGATTTCTTAATGCAACTCTTGAGATAGACAATCAAAGGATGATGGCTAGTAACATACTTGCATTAATTATAAATCATAGAAAAATTCAGCAACAATTACTAAAGGGTGTTTGAAGTAGTGTTGGGTGGTTCTTACTGGGTGACCCAGTTCTTAGACGGGTTGTGAGAATTGATTGATTTCATTTTGGGTGAAAATCGAGTTGAAAACTGGTTTTAAGGTTCTCACCCATGTGAGAACCGACTAGGAAAACTATAATCAAATTTTTTTGTTTAAAAAAAGAGAGAACTAAATGGGTTTTCACTTGAATCTAGTTCTCAAGGTCTGGGAGGGAAAATGGGTAAGGTTTATAATTTAGGGCCTTGCCTATGCCAGAGGAACCATGAAAGTATAAAAATCAAACGCTTTTTGCCTATTCACTTGTGTTTTTTAAATTTATTTTTGCATTTTTTTTGTTTCTTGTTTTTTGGTTTTGTGTTTTGTGCTTCTCCTCACCTTGCCTTTTGCTACTTGTTCCTTCTGTTGTCATTGCTTGCTTTTCACCTTGTGTTGGTATTGGTTGATTTGTGCCTTGCATCCCTATTCATTTTGTGTTGTTATTGTTTGTTGTTTGTTCATTCCTTGCATTGTTATTGATTGTTCCTCGACTTGCATTGTTGTTGTTCATTCCTCATCTCACCCTCCCTTGTGTTGTTGTTGTTCGCTCCATGCGTTATGTTGTTGTTGCTTGCTTGTTAAAGTGTTGAATCCCCCCCCCCCCGCCTCTCCTACCATGTGCAAGTTTTGGAGCTTGTAGCGCGAGGTTAGGAAAATAAAGTAGGTTTTTAAAAATATATATATTCAAAAGTTTTGTTGTTTTGTTTAAATTATTATCATTTGCCAATGCATCTTGTTGAAAGCTAATGGATAAAAAGATTTAGTCTACATTTTGTGTCCAAGGGTTGTTTTGTTTTCTAGGAAACAATTTTCAAGAGAAATTTTGTTAGAGTTGGTGGAAAAACTAAACAATTGTATGTCCTACATGCTTTAGCATATTGTTATTCTATAATGGCAAGTTTTGATTTATGAATGTCAATAGGGCTTATGACATTTTTGCCTTTGTTATTAAAATTTTGGGGGTTGATTGGGAGCTAAAACATATTGCAATTGGGCCTTTTGAAACATTTGAAACCTTAGAGCATGCATAAACCAAAGACATAACTAAATTCTTAGGCAAATATGACTTGAGAAAATAATTCATTGTTTAAGTTAAAGATGAACGATGTAATTTAAATACTATGACTATAACCCTAAAGTCTATTTGTAAATTGTGATGTTTTATGTTTGACAAAAGTTTTTGAGGCAATTGTTTTGGCCATGCATTCTCTAAGGCTTGTCAATACATGATTTAGCTAATAAAAAAGTAAGTAAGGGTTTGAAATATGTATTTGTCAAAATTGCCTCATCTAACTTACATAAATGCATAACTTAGCTGAAAAAGTTAGGGTAGGGCAGACAAGAATGGAATAAAGCTTGTGCACATTGGAATCTTGCTAAAAAAAAAAAACACTCCAATTAGAACAAGGTTATCATCAAAACTTTAATATTTCCTTGTTTATTATTACTTTTGTTAAAACTTGTTACAATGTACATAATGATCATTTGCTTTTTTTTTGGTAGGTTTGCTAATAATTTTTTTTTTTCAAGAGGTTCCAGAGTTCAAGGATGCTATAATGTCTTGTTACAGTATGTAGAGTTCAATGAAGATGACAACCAAAGTTCCACCCCCTTTGACATGGCATATTTGTCAAATTGTTGTTGATTGTCTCTCCCTTATTGTAATTACTTCTGTTTTAAACCAATCTAAGGAAAATTGGTTGTTAAGTGATGCCTTTCATTGATGAGCTTGAAATTGAGAAAAGAACCAGAAAATACATCATCTTTTCAAACCCTAATGTTTGGTGTGGCACTTGAGTTAATTTGTTTGGCTTCCAACATTAGAAAATAGGTTTGTGGAATTCTAGATAGTTAGCTTTCCTTCTTCAAGAGATTTAATGAAAGAAAAACACATAATGTGTTAGTTCTAATGTTGGACCCAAAATTAAAAAGTCTTTGTTTAGTGTCTTCTTCCATTGGTCGTGATCAAGGAGTAACAATTGCCATTGAGCAATATGATACAATGTCATTATATCCTATGTTCATGAAGTGTTATTATCAATTGTAGCCATCAATGGTTTTGCTAACTAGAAATTGGATGATGGCAATATTTTGGATATTTTTCAAAAGACAACAAGGAGTATTAAACCAACAAAAGAGCTTATTAAGAGAGAACTATTGGTTTTCCATTGTTATTAGGTGAATGTGAAGGAAATCAAATGTCTCATTTGATGTTGGGAGAAACATGAAGCCATGTTTCCCATAGTTGGGTTTCTTACTCGTCAAATTTTAGGGATTATTGGTTTTCAAATAGAGATTAAAATCCTCAATAATTTGAGAAGATGTCATTTACAATTTTTTTTTAAATTAATTTTTGTGAGCAAAAATTGGCCCAATGATTATAAAGTTGGTTGTAAATACCTTTTTAATCTTTTAAAGTTTATTGGGATAGATGCAAACCTAGAAAAGGAGTTAGAACAATTTGAAAGAGCTTTTCAAAATAATAAAAGTGTGGATTTATAAATTGTTGCAAATATATTCAAAAAAAAAATTTTGTCAAAAAGATAATGTAAAAACATAATTTTCCAAGCTTGAGAATTAGATTTTTTTTCCTTGGAAAAACCTTGATACCCGAGACAATTTTCATAAGCCCCCTATTATTAAAAAAATCAAGAACTAACCCCATTCTCACATGTGAAAATTAAGTCACACAACGACCCAAGAATTTGGATAATGAATTCGATTAGGAAGAAGTTCACCACAAGAAAATTAGGGTTTTGTAACCAACTTTTGTGACTATTTTTGTCCAAGGTGACTAGTATTTTCATTGCATGCAACAAATATTAGTTGCCTTGGACAAAAATAGTCACATTGGACAAGTCGAAAAAACCCATATTTCTTTTAGTGAAGGGCTTTTTGAACAAGAGGAAGAACAATTATACAAAGTAGTATTGAAGCTATGGCCTATAGGAGAAGTGGTACTAGAAAAACTACACTTCTTACCCAAGATTGATTGCGATATGATACAGATGGAGGAGAAAAATGATCATCCTATACATTTTTACAAACATGAACCAAGAGAGACATTAACATTTGATGAAATTGTAGACATAACAATCAAAGATAAAAAAATTGCTAGTTGGATTGTGACAACAAAAGAACTTGTAGAATTGAATTTAGGAACTCAAGCGGAACATCAAGATGTTTTAGTTAGTGTAATTTTACCCATTGCATTTCAATTACAAGTGAAGAATTTGTTAATTGATTATAAATATGTTTTTGCATGGAGTTATAAGGAATTGAAAGGAATTCCTAGAGAGATTTGTGAACACAAAATTCAACTTATGGCAAATGCCCAATCAATTAAATAGAGACAATATAGAATGAACCCGAATTATGCATTAAAAATGAGGGAAGATTTAAATAAATTACTTGAACTTGGATTTATCTATCCTATTAAAACTACACAATGGTTATCTTTAATTATTGTTTTTAAGAAAAATGGAAAATTGCAAATATGTGTAGATTATCGCAAATTAAATGTTCAAACTAAGAAGGATCCGTTTCCATTACCCTAGATTTCGTTCTAAATTTTGTGGCTAGACATGAAATGTACTCTTTTATGGATGGTTATAATAGCTATAACCAAGTTAAAATGTCTAAAGAAAATAAGGAAAAAACAACTATCATTTCGGGATGGGGTGCATATGCATGTAATGTTATGCATTTTAGGTTATGTAATGCCCTTGCTATCTTTCAAAAAATAGTAACAAAGACATTGAAACCTTATTTAAATAAATTCATGCAAGTATTTTGGGATGATTTTAGTGTCTATGGAGATTTTAAAAATCATTTGGAACAATTACAAAAATGTTCAAAAGAATGTAGGCTAAATGGAATTAGTTTCAACCTTGAAAACTATGAATTTTGGGTAAATTTGGGAGTATTACTTGGACACATAGTGTGTCATGACAGTTTACTGGTAGATCCAAGGAAGATTACAACAATTACCACTATGCCAATACCTACCAACCCAACAAAAATTAAACGAATTTTGGGAGCGGTAGGTTTCTATCAATGTTATTTCAAAATTTTGCTAGTAAAACAACACCAATGTGCAAATTATTGAAGAAAGACGAAGAATTCAAATGGATAGATGCTTTTGCCAAATCATGGGAATGGATGAAATCATCAATGACATGTTTGCCAATTTTAATTGTACCAAGTTAGAATTTTGAATTCCATGTACATATTGATGCTTCAAATTTTGCTCTAGGAGTTATGTTAGAAAAAAAATTGGATAACACCATTGACAAACCAATTTATTATGCCATTAGATTAATGAACAATGTTAAGAAAAATTACACTACAACAGAGAATGAAACATTTATGTTGTAAAGAAATTTAGGCATTATTTACTTGGCAACAACTTTGTGTTTTATGTTGATCATCAAACAATATTGTATTTGGTCAATAAACCAATAATAATAATTTGACTTTTAATTCTATAACAATTTGATTTAAAAATGGTTTATAAACCATGTCGAATCCACTTTGTACCAGACCATTTATCTCAAATTGGTCATGGTGAATTGGCTATAGGAATAAAAGGTCAATTATTGGATGCAACTTTGTTTATTATTTCACCATTTAATTATCATTCAAAGTTGATTCTAAAAGATAGAAGAGAAAAGCTTTAGAGTGAGAAGTTGTCATACCAGAAGGAAGTTTCATAGTATTTCAAGAAAAAGAGCGAACATATTATGATTATGAACTAGAAAAGAGTCATCTAAAAGTGAAAGAGTTCTTGAAAGCCCAAAGGATAAGAAAATTGCATTGGTATTTAGAAGAAGAACAATGTAAATTGGAAAATAAAGTGTTGTAGATTGGGTTAGAGTTTTTCTTTGTTGGTTTGTATCGAGAACCTACACAACCACCATATCAACACTTGTTTGTAGTCTTCTGGAACATGAAATATAATTTGTTTAAAACATAGATAGTTGAAATGAAATGAACTCTTAAGAAGGCAAACACTCTTGTTGTTTCAAAGCACCAACGGATAAAGGAGTTGGAGAAGCCGATTGAGTCAGAAGATCTTGAAACAATTAATTTCGTACGTTGCATGCATGACATGATATGGGTGATGGATAATCATGAAGCATAGTGGGGGGAGAAAGTAGGGCTCATTCATATGCGCAAGTTTGATTAGACTCACATCAATTTGCTTATGATTACGGAGATGATTTGCAATTATTGAGTCATAAAGGAGGCCATAAAATCAAAAGCTAAAGAAGTTGATTTGACCATTGAAGACATTGCTAAGGTTTTCAAGTTGCCTTCTATTGGAAATGTAGCAAGAGGAAAGGAAGGTTATAACACAACCATAGCCAAGTATTTTGTAGGAGAAAAAGAAGAGCATTACATCCCTTGTTCTAGCTATGTGATCTACAAAGCCAATGGACCATTAAAGGTCATGAGACTTGAAGCCTTGATAGAAATTATCATTTTTAAATAGGGAAATAAATATGCCCTTGGAGCACTTGTTGCCATTCTCCAAGCTGTGGAGGAAGGGGAAGTGAATTGGGCATTATGCTTTACACAAAAGCTACAAAATGAGATTTTGGTTGTGCAAAGGAAGGCATGTAGACTAGGAAATACCTTAATTGACTGCCCTTACCATCATAGGAACATACCATTTGGATCATTTTGTTGAAAATCTAAAGAGACCTATGACAATAGGAAGACAATTTCAGCCTAATGATAGTAGGGCTATTGTAGATGTGCATGCCATAATGCCTGAACCAAGGCAAAAAAAGAGTAGTAGAATGAATAAACCAACCCATCCAGAGCAATCAAGGGTATCTCCAATGCAAAAGGGGGATACCGATAATCCTTTTATTGACAAACAAAAAGAATCAGCATCATTGGAGCTAGAAATTGAAGCTACTGGAAAAGGGAACAATGCTAACAAGGGTGTGGCAAATCTAAGGATTTTTGAGGAAGAAGAAGTGGCAAAAGAAGCAATGGAAGTACAAGTAGACTATTTGGAAATTACCACAAGTGTTTTGGAGAATATCAACATACCAATCGAGAGAGTAGAAGAAAGTATTCTAGCAATATAGGTGAATACCAATGAGGAGCAAATTGAGGAGGAAGTGGTTAATATAGGAGTAAAGCAACTAGAAAAAAAAATAGAAAAAAATAGAACGATCTACACTGAGATGGAAGAGAAGGGAATATTAACAAACCAAGTCAAGTTGGCAAGTCTTAATTGTCCTTAGCTATTGCTATTGCAATGTTAGGAGTAGGAAAATAATGGGAAGATCTTGTAGATCAATATTTGGTAGCAATAAAGACAACTTGAGATCTGGAAATCCAACAATAAAAGAATTATACCCAATAGTTGGAGGAGAACAAGAAAATGAAGAAACAAATTGAAGAGCTTCAGAAGGGAATAGAAGATCAATATGCTGAGGTTGAAGTCAATTTATAGTAGAGTAGAATTTATCAAAAAATAAAAAGGTCATTGAAGGCAACAAAGAAGAAAATTTTAGAGTTGTAGCAAAAGATTGTGGAAATGAACAAGCATTCGAAAAAATGCATAAAGTAGTAGAAGCAAAGAAGTAAAAGTAGATTCAAAAGGACTAGTAGAAGCAGAGAAGTAGAATATGAAGGAAGTTTGATTAGAAGTCATAACAAAAGTAGATGCTGAGATTGCATATCATAATTAGGAACTTTGGAATTTTAAAGAAAAATACATAGTTTTATGAGGAAATCAAGATGCTCTAGGAGACAGTTAACGCGAAGGACAAAACAAACAAGGATCTTGAAGAAATAGTGAAGTGACCTCAAAGATCTTCTAACGAACTATGGGGAAAAGTTCCTATGAAAGAATAGAAATTCAATAAGGAATTGCACGTTAAGGATGTGAAGTTGCAAAATTGGAATTAATTCACAAAACCTTAGGGAAACTCATAGATTGGGAGAAAATTACTACAAAAAAGTAAACTAAGGCTCTTTCCTATGAATAATTGATAGGGTAGATGGAGCCTAATGTGAAAACAACACTAGAGGAAAGATAGGCCAAAATGAAACAATGGCATTTCAACCAAACTAAAGGTTATGTCAAACCTCTTGATGTAATGTATGTCAAGATCCAAAAGTTGGAAGATCAAATTGAGGAGAAAGAACTAATTGATGAAAAAGAACATGAGAAAGAAACGAAAGCAATAGACAAGCCTAAAGATGATGAAACAACTCCCATTGGGAAACTACTCATGAAAGGAAAAGAGGTAACAGAAAAATTAGTGACCCAGAAGGAGCACAAGGATATAACCACATGGATGGAAATAAAGTGGATAGAAACCAAGAATAAAAAAACAATTTATGAACTGGTGGCACCATGGGTGGAGTCACCAATATTGGCATAACAAGTTAGCATTAAGCTTTGCTCTCGGAGTGATACAATACACATGATGTTAGAAATGGAATACTTGTATCCTTTGATGCCAAACCTTGAAGCTTATTACTTGTTTTACTGATTGCTTATGAGTTTCAAACTAGGAGTTGTTCTACCAATGCTTGATGCACACATCATTAAGAAATAACTATTGGCAATGTGGAAGATTGAAAACTTGGAGTGGAGAGAGTATTTAGCTTATAGTATCATCTGTGGCTACATCCAATACAATGAACCTAAGGGTTATGGAGTTTATAGTGGGCTGTTTGGGGTTGTATGCATTGATATACTATTGCAAACTAAAAATCAAATATTGCAGTTACTACCATCGCCATCAAATCTCCAGATGTGGACGTTTGACCTTTGCAATGACACCCATTAACAAAGCATTGGATCATGTAGTAAACCAAGCAAAACAAGTCCTTGAGGATTGGAAGAAAACAATTGGAACTTGTTAAGAACTTGTAGAGATGGAAAAATTGAGTGTTCAAGCAATGAAGGCCATTCAATGGAAAACTAGCTACGAATACACAAGGGACTAGGTAGAAGATGCATATCTTGGTACACATCCATTGACATTACAAGTTGCCCTAACTAACAATGAAGAAGTTGGCAACTTGATTGCGTATTGGGAGCTAAGGAATTAGCAACAATGACTTCCACATCCATTGAAAATGGGAGAGATTCAAAAATACTATTAGGGAAAAACCATCACAACCACTTGAGACATGGCAAAGTCATCAGATAATGAAATAGATTATATCCTAGCATTATTTCAAATATTTAGAGATCTTGATGTGTGAGGACACTATAATAGATAAGAGGGGGATAATGTTAGGAAAAGGAAATTTCTTATTTAACGAATCGGTATGTTATAAACAAAGTGATTTGACAAGATTAAACATTATTGTAAATCAACTTGACAAACTATAAAACAATTTGACAAAACAATAAGTATGTAGACAAATCGAGATGTAATGACATAGTGAGTAATACAAATCGACTTACCAAAGTCGAAATCTCAAGAGTAGTTAGATGGTTAAAACTATCAGTTGGACTATAAAAGGGAAAAATAAATAAATTCATGGGGGTTGTTGATACTTTTGTAAGTGAGGATTTTTAATAGAAACTCACATTCTTGTGTAATTTGGAAATGGTGAATAATAAAAACTTTTTTTTTTTTTCTTCTGCAAACTAGTTTTCTTTTCTCATTCCATGTTGTGATGATGAAATGACATTGTCCAAGTTGTTGTATTTACATGGTATCTACTACAATGTGATAGGATAAGACTCCAACCATATATTTATAGAAAAATGACCAAAAATATTCCTTACAATCTTCTGTTTTTTTTCAACGGATATAATGTCAAATTTCTTGATTGAATTTGCCAAGACCAATTGTTGACATTCAAAGAGTGATTTTTGTACCTTACATTCATGAATATGTTAAAGGGAATTGTAAGTGCTTTACCTGATTCCATAACTTGTTACTCCTGCATCTACCTAGTAAGTCTTTTAATACCACGTATCAAAGCTTGAATGTTGCAAAAAAATAAAAATAAAAAAACACAATAAAAGTTCAAACTTGCAGAAACACAAACCAATTAGAAAAGACGAAAATGGCTTAAAACCTAAACAAAAACCCTAAATCTAAAACCAAAGAGAATGAATAAAAACATGAAACTTAAACATAAACCCTAAACTTAGAACCTTAAAATAAACCTTAAACCTAAAATTTTAACATAAACCCTCAACCTAATAACAAAAAGAAACACATAACCTATAGAAGCATAGACAAGATAGAAAGAAGAAAAACACATGATGGAAAAAAACCTCAATTATAAATGCATTCAAGAAATAGTGAAAAATTGTACCTAGTTGGAGGATATAGGCTACCATCATTTTTTGAAACAAAAGATGATAGCATATCCAAAGGTCTGTGATCAAACCTTCATCTTTAAACATATTTGTAATAAATTTTGTTGTGTCAAAATTGCGAAACAATTTCCATTTATTGAACACATTCATTGCCCAAAGCTTGATGTGCTTGCTAATTCTTCAACCTCCCTTGTTAACATTTCCCAACTCCTTATCATTAGTTTTAAGAAATTGAAATTTTGGAATTGGCTCCCTAACAAGAAATTCACAATTAGTCTTCTTAGCAACCTCATTTCTTGAAGGCGCATTAACTTGAATAAAAGAAGAAGATGCAAAAGTAGTAGCATCAAGATTGAAATGAAAACCTAGATCAAACACAAGAAGAGGCATAGGAAAAGGTATAAAAATAAAAACCTCATTACAAGGATCAAGAACATATGGAGATGTGGAAGCATTGGGAAAGAAATCAAACTTGCCTTCCAAATGCAAACTAATGTAAGGATTGAAAAATGCCCACAAAAACATTAGTTGTTTTAGGATGTAATACAACAAAATGAAGAGGAGGCTTATTAGTATTAAATGCAACTATATGGAATCAATAGGAGGTTTATCAATAGAAAAACTCATAGCAGATTCATGAAGTTTAGGGCATTGCACATAAATTCCATTTCCATCAATGGACCACAACAACTTATCAAAAACATTAGTAGTCATTAATGGTGTAATAAAAGGTGTAATAGGACAAAAACCATATTTACACATGTCAAAAAATTCACTAGATAAAGAAGAAGATGAAAGCATAATCTCCTTCAAAATGTCAAGATTATATTTTCTTGTAGACCCTTCACTACATAACTTCTTCCTAAATGTTTCATCAATAGTAGACATTATAAAAATAATAAAAGAATAAAAACAAACACAAAAGGGAAAAAAATAGAAAATAAAAGAAATTGCATTACATTCTTTGAAGATGAAAGACAAAGTTGAGAATTATAAGCAAAGGAACCTACATAAAAAGATTTGCAAAAGAAAAACATACCAGAAAAACCTACACACATAAAACAACAAACAACAAAAGGAACTAAAAAAAGATATGAATGAAAAAAGGTTAAAGAAAAAGCAAGTTGAAGGAGAGGAAATGCTCAAGGAGATTGAAGTGCGCTGAAATATAAGCCTAGCCATAGAAGAAGATAAACTAATCATTGAAAAGAATGTAATGAGAAGTAGACATCAAAAGATGCGTGAAGTGCATATTGAAAAGAATGAAATCAGGAACAACAAAATGGAAAGAATGCAATGAGGAATTGACGGCAGCTGCTCCCAAACATGCGCATTGAAGAGAATGAACACAAGAACACCAAAACGAAGGGAACATAAGAATAGAATAATGAAAGCAACGTCCAATGAGGAGCTAAGAGTTAATTGCTACAAAAAGTGTGCACAAAAAAAAGGAATGTAAGAACAATAAACTGAAAACAATGCAACAAGCAAACAACAACAATTGTTGCGAAAAATGCACATCGAAAAGAAAGAAGGTGAGAAGCTCACCTTGATAAGTAGCCATGGTTTAACATCAAGCGATGGAAATAAATGACGAAAAGAAAAACATACACATCACTTTACAGCTTCTATACGCCAAAAAGATGCACTAAAAGAAATGCCTTTAGGTTACAGAAGTTGGGGCGTTTTCCGTGGGTCTAAACCTAGACCCTTCCCCTATAAAACAAAAAAGTTGGCTGAGACGCTAGACGGATGCTTCCGTGGTAAATCTCTAGGTACCTCCCCAACAAAATCCCCACGAAGGCTCGCATGGGCTCAGAAACAACTTCAGCTTTTTCCGTAGAAATATCTTTTGTCGGAATTCTCGAAGAAAAAGCTACAGCAATGCTTCTGGGTGCCAGAAGCTTCTTGGCATGGGCACCATTTTGCAGCTGTGCATCCTGGTCATCGAACATCTTGGACTGAGTAGTAGAGGATTTTGGCTAATATATAACAACAATATTAGCAACACGCATCACATGCCTTCGTACCTGACACGACCACATAAGTTTCTAGAATTCTTCCAACCTGGTTCATTGTATCTGGAGTCTCCTTGCACGAGTACTTATTGTTCACTGAAAAGGGTTGCAATTATTGTATTTAAAGCTTATACACAGGCTTCAGTTTCCAGACGAAGCAGCGGAAGAACCCAGCCAATTTCGTCATACGCTATTGCAACTCGAATTCCAGCACCTTGTGGTAGTGCCTGAGCTTATATTACAGTAGAGTGAAATTCTGGTGTGGAGTCGAACTCGCCAAGGAAATCTGTTCTAGTGCTTTTGTAGGTTTTTTGAGCTCTCTTCTCTTCAGCTGGAAGCTATTAGGGGACGTTGCTTTGGGCGATCAACAGCCTGCGGGATTGTTCAGTGAAAAATTTGAGGTTTCTTGGTTCACCCACAGACAACAAGATGAGTAATAGAGCAGTTGAGCAGCAGAACTTTGATGCCAAGGATCCTTTTGCGGGATTGGCATTGGTCACGAAGCCTGTCCCG
>Ga0116228_10003965_pt1 | contig 13084 bp, 12 predicted proteins | sample S1TSphfallax_2_FD_89694 | JGI IMG/M metagenome (GOLD analysis project Ga0116228, IMG submission 89694) | Host-associated microbial communities from peat moss isolated from Minnesota, USA - S1T2_Fc - Sphagnum fallax MG | ecosystem: Host-associated > Plants > Peat moss > Unclassified | place... | reverse complement strand
GGGCTGGGATTTAAAGTATTTGAAATGGGTTGAACTACAATCTTAAACTGCTTTTAAAAGAACCATAAGTTGAAATTCATTGCAGTCACATTCATAAGCTTATTTGAATGGTTTAGAGAGATTGCATGATGGCATGATTTAGGGTACACTAATGGTTTAGAGAGATTCTGCCTTAATGTCTCAATAGTAAATGTCAGTGTAGGCCTAAATCCCTTGTTTTGCATTGTCCCAATAAGCTTACCCGTGAGAGCAGTCTTTCAGCTCTATGGAACAGCATTCTAGCAGCAACTTCAAACTGATGTAGCTCCCAATGCTTAACCTGGAGAAGAATTTGAGAATGATGATGATGAATTTTCATTAATGATGTGACTTCTTCTTCTCTCCTTTTGGGCTTTCAAACTCAGGTTTAAGATTCTCCTAAAGAGAATAGAGTTGGTGAATCAACAAACCATGTTCTTGACCATTTTGAGCACATAGAAAAGCCAATGGGGGATCTTGAAATTGACCAATGGGTGTCAGCATTCATTTCAGGTAATTGGTTACAATGCATATGCAAATTCAAGGAAGCATATCTTGAGCAAAGGTGGGTATCAAAAGTTGAAAGTCTAATACACAAACTGGGGGGTTATGCATAGACAAATAAATTGATGTCCATCCAATACTGCTCAGAGGATCACCTGGACCAGTCCCTCTAGATCATGGAGACTTGGGATAAATGGGGCTTGCAATAAGGATGGCTGGATCCTGATGAGCCTCCCTGCTGTGTGACTTGAAGGCCTAGATAGCGATCATACTGCCAGAGAAGAAGATAGTAGCAACAAGAGGGTGAATAGATACTAACTATTGCAATAATTTGACAGATCACACTAGATGTTCTTGAAGCCATGAAGTATAGATCTCATGTACAAACCTCCCATACAAGTTTAAATGCTTACATATCCATCCCCTATTCTTCCTCAGATATGACAACATTGGGAAAAGTTCCAGCATGAGGAAATTTGGCTACTAATCCAAAATTGGAAGCACATCTTTGTGCTTACCTATTTGATAGTAGCAAATGCGACCACTCTACAAAACCACTGATGATAGTTACTTGTGGAAAATGGCCTGACAGCCTCAATGTTCAAAAAGATTTAAAACATGCTTCCTATTTATAGAGCCTTGCTCTACATCTGATTGAATTTTTGCAATCAGACCTTTCAATGTCTCAAATGAAATATCTTCAATCAAGAGGTTACAAAAATAGAAGTCATACCAATGTGTGGTATGTCCCATTGTCAAATCTAGTGGACAAAGAAATTGGTTTGAGACAAAAGCTTTACAAACCCTTCCAATTACTTTGGTTGGGGTTGTGTACTCAATTTTTCTTCCAAGGCTCACTGATAGGCAACCTGGAGCTATCTGCAATGGGCCTGCACAAAGTTTTGGGTCATAGAAGCAATTCCTTGAGTGCAGGCATAGGCACCTGCAAACATGAGCAAGGCCAGCATAGAAAAAGTCACTTGCCATGCTACTGTTGAAAGTATTATTGCAACTGCAGTGGAAAGAGCACCCAGCACCACCCCAATCTGATGAAACACATCAACCCATGTTGCGACGCATTAGCAACAATTCACAGCAGCAATGCCAACATGCACAATGAGCCAATCTCTACTGCCTTATTTAGAAGTATAAAAGCTCAGGAAATCCTCCTCAGAAGTTATATTGCATCACTTCTTTACCTTTCGAAATTTCCAGAAGTGGCTGAGTGCTTGCAGGCATGACTTGCAGTGAACCACATGCTGGGAGTAACAATTTGTTAGGTCTCTGGCAAACATTGCCCCAATTGACCCTCTTGCAGCATAAGAAGATGCTGCTATAGCAACTAGACCTGCTGGTGCAGCTTCAGCAACTGTCATATTTGCAGATTGCAAAAGAGACCTGTGCCCAAAGTAGTAATGCATACAATGACCAGTAAGATCATGCCATTTCCAACACTCAGTAACCCATGTATCTGATGACTTCAGGTTGATAAAGGTGTTTGGTGCCCACATTTTCCCGCACCAATGTTTCATTCTGGGAAGCCAGAAACCCCATGTCTTGTTCAAACACAGTATTGCTTCTTCTATGGATGACCCAGGGAGGAATCCATTTAAGTTGGTTCCCAAAATTTGTACCCCCAAACCGCACTAGCAGCCTTGACTTTCCCTGTCCTGCTGGGCAGCAGAGGAACACAGCACTGAAATACACTTTCCTCCCATCCTTACCTACAAGTTCCATGTCATTTTGTAAGCAACAAGGTGGCTCAAACCAAAGGGTATTGGCCAGAGTCTGGCTGCTGATTCCTCCCCATTATCCTGCAAACCCTCTCGAAGTGCTCTCTGTGACTTCAAAAACCTGTTGTTTTAAGAGTCCACTAAAGGATTATGAAGATAACAATGTGCCTCAAGGACACTTCGTCTTGAGTGTCATGCAGACTGATTTGTCCTCACTCACTGCAGGTTAAAGTCTCAAATTGTACTCAATGTCCAGACAAACAGATTAACTCCAAGAATTTGCCATTTAAACCTAGGCCAACTTCTGAAGTAAAACACTGCACAATTTGCATCTTCATCATCCAAACTTCCTGCCAATTGCAGACAAGCATTATTGGTCTTATGACCACACCTAAATGGATTCTGCAGTTCCCCAAAATCACCAATCCCTGTTTATCACATTCAATAATGAGCTGTAAAGATTTCAAGCTTACTGAGGCTTGAGCATTTTCACACTTTACACTGGGGTCAGCTTGATCATGTGAGATGGGGATATGAGCAGGGTCCAGGAGGTTCTCAAACAAAATTGAGTAGTCATAGGGGAGCTCATGAATGGATGAAATGTCTTGAAACCCCTCTCTTGCATAGGGTTCAAACCAGGGAAGCTTTTTGTGGTCCCCTTTTGTCTTCTCTGAGAGCCACACCCATATTACACCCTGTGACTCCCTCACTTCATATGAATGGGTGCATGCTGCCTTTGGTATTTTTGCTCCAGGTGCCAACTGCAACTCAAATCATGATCCATAGATTCTTCAGCCATCCCCACCAGCTAGACAGTCTAAAAAAAACAGAATAAACCCACAAGAGCAAAGTTCAGGCCTACAGAGCAGTTTACGAAAGGTATCCTTGGCAGCTCTTGGTTATCTTGCTTTCAAAATGCTTCGTCATCAAAGAGGAATGATTAATTCCTAAAATCATCAGAGGATTTATGGAATAAACCCTGATGGTTAACACTACAATTATGACACTCTGAGTCAGGGTTTTAGAGTAAATATTGTGCTAAAGTAGACCTGTGGGATTTTGATGCAAGTGCCTGCACCATTGAATTGCCAGCCATGGTAAAGACACTCCAGATTTCCGTCTGTGATTTGCCCTTCCACTAACTTTGCCGACCTGTCATTTGAACCTCAATGAGCATTTCTACCAAACAAACAAGTTGTAGTACCATAACTCTCATTCTAATGAATGCTTCTATGCAAATAAGAACATGTTTCTAGCACCAATTACTGTCGCCCTACTACAGAAGGATGAAAGAGGAAAAGGATCTTCAAATTGTAAGAGATGGATCTGCCCCCAACAAGCTATCCTGATCATGTTATTAGACAATATCCAATCTCTTGTACATCTGATAGTGCAAATACCACTCTGCATCATTGTTGCATCCCATTCAATTTGGCATACGTTGTCAGTAGCTTGGTCATCCCATGCATGTTGCAATCATCTTATTGATGGCTGATCGGATATCTAATATGCAAATCGATATCTTCATGGGGGAGGGAGAGAGTGAGGAAAAGGGAGAAACCAACCCTAACAATCTGCGTACGAAGACTGGAAATTACTGAAGAAGAAATCGAGGATTTGAACTGGAAATGCAAAACAAAACAAACTTGCACCTGTGCGGACATCGATCTTCCAAGCAATTGAGCTCGCCCTCGCCATCGTAGTAGAAGGACAAGAGATTTGTCAAAGACAGTGAGTCCTAGAGGTGCATTGGAGGGCATTTCATCAGTTAGATACACGGGGTACCATTCTTCTGTCCAATTGTAGTCCACTTTCTCGTTTGTTTCTGCAGCAACGTCTTCTTCTATGAGAACTGTTTCTTCGTCTGTTGTTGTTGTTGTTCCTCGTTCTGCTGCGGTAACTCGCATCAAAGTCTTGCCCCTAGAGCTCCGTCTTGAAGAAGGCGATATTATTGCAGCACAACAACAATCGGGTGTCTCATCTCCTCTTGAATTATGGTGACATAATTGCTTGAATTTTCTGATCATGAGGTTTGAATCTGAAATACCCGACATCACTTCCCACTTACTTCTGTAGAGATGAGATACAGTTGCAGTTGTCACCCTGGAACTTACTTGTGACGCTTTTGCTGAAGAAGAAATCAAGCAATTCATCTTCATCCTCGCTTGTAGCAACAAGCACAAAGCACCACTGGAAGCCATAGCCTCTGACACCTCTCACGTTTGCCTACATAATCCAGCTGAGCTAGAGTTACAAAAGCTGGAGAAAAAGTGGCCAAACATACACCAAATTTGACGGAAATTGGACACAGAAATTCGAAATATCAAACTCTAATCAAAGAACCAAAAATGAAGAAAATTTTAAGAAGAAGAAGAAGCCAAACGCAAGCACGAAAACCGACCATCTCCTTCCCCAAATCACTCTCCCTCGCACGCAAAACACACAAACGAGCCACACAGAGAGAAACGAGGAAGACGATGAATTACTATGTAACTGGGTTGCCTTCATGGATGACAAGCTCCCGTAAAATGGTTGACGAACTCAAAACTGTCGGATTAATGTCTTAAAACGATTACATATGGATGAGAAATCCTCTGGCTTCATGCTGTCGCATATCCGGGCAGTAGATTAGAGTAGGACAGGGCAGGGTAGGGCAGGGTAGGGGAGAGTAGGATGAAAATCTACTAGAGCGAGACCCATGGAATAACAGATTTGGTATCTTTCCTCACGGATGAAAAAAATGTTCATCTATTCGCTTGGTTGTGCTGAGTTGAATCCTTCAATGCAGCCTTCCAGTTTTCCTTTCTGAAATTGCAACACGAGTCTTTGAGCCATTTTTTAACACCTTCGTTCTCAGTTTTCTCATTTTTTCCCTCTAAAGTTGCTAATAGTTTTAGGACTTTCTTCCTTCCTTTGGAATTGTGATCACTGACTTATTAGTGCATGAATAATGCCTCCTTTTTCTTCCTCTTTCTCAGTTTTCACTTCTTAGTTGGTATTTTACAACCTCTGGTTAGTTATCACTGGTAAATCAGTGATAAATTAGTTAGTTATGAACTTTCTTTATCCACATAGTTTAGTTATGTCTAATCTTGTTGTTATGACTTTTCACCTTTGTTTAGATTTTTATTTATCTTGATCTTGGTGATCAAGTTGATGTTTCGACAATTGCTTAACCTTTAGTGATGTTCATTCTTTGGTGAGTGATCTCTTTAAAAATTAAATATGTATTGAGATTTTTACATGGTATTAGAGCTATAGGCTTTTAGATCCTTGAGGAAGAAAATTGTTATAAGTGTGTAGCAAAGCTCCATTCTAAACAACACATGTTGTGACAAGTTTGGTTGTGTCTTTAGAAAACAAAAGTTCAGCAACATGGTTAACTCTCATGATAATGTTTTTTTAGAATCTACAAAGCTTGTTGGGTCTCCCACATCATAATTGAAAAATACATGTGAAAAGTCATCTTAAAAGAAAACGAGTTTGAGATGTTGTAACTCCCATTTGTATTGTTATTGTGGGCATTTCTTCATTGACTATTAGAAATATTACTAGTTGCACTAATTGAATTAGAACAAGCCCCACTAGAAATTCCATTTGAACTTTTATTGTTGGAATGGCAGTCAACCAAGATCTTGCTTTTAGACAAATCAAAGATATGTCCATGATCACATCTATAATCATAAACAAGTTATTCTCATAAATTACAAAGTTTGATGATCCCAAGTTGACATGGGAATATGTACATACGCATTACAAAATGCATGATATTTTGAGATGGATGTACTTATGTAATCAATTGCAACTCTTGAAAATCATTGAAGACAGTGGAGTTGAAACATATCTTCATTGTTTAAGCACATCCAAACTCAATTTTCAACCATTGGAAAAAATTTGGAATCAGAAGACTAGACAAAAATTTGTTTTTCAATGTTCTTATAAAGTCTTACAAACCTTTTGTCGATGGATTAAGAGAAATTATAATAGTTCCAACTATGACAAAAAAAATGAAACTTTCTCAAAGTTCAAACTCTTCAAGTTCTTGTGGAGGTTCAATGCAATAGAAAAAATCAATGAACTTATGCATTAATTCTGGAGGAAAATAAATTTGACTAATCAATTTACATCTTTTTGCAATGAAGTGGGATAAAGTAGCAACTAACATAGTTTTGGATTACACAAGAAATGGTGTCATTGAATGAATCAATTGAACCCTTCTTGACAAGGCAAAATCCATGATGGTTGAATTTAAAATTTCAAAACTTGTTTGGACTAAAACCCTTAAAACTATAGTTTACATCAAGAATTGTTGCCCTAGACACTCAAACTCCAAGATCACACCCAATAGAAAGATTTAGTGGGGTGAAATTTGATTTGAGCCTTCTTTGTGTCTTTGAGTGCAAGGTGTACATTCCTATTTTGAAACATGAGTAACAAGTTGTTGTGACATGCTTTTGATGGCATCATGGTAAGGCATGATGAATAATCCAAAGTATACAAGTATTATAAAGATTAAAAGGAAAATCATCTTGAACATGGGTGTTACATTTGACGAAACAAAATTTTATGAGCAATTACTTCATGTTGTTGACCCATAATCTCTTGAAGTAATTGTTTCAAATCATCTACAAAATGTTGAGGAACATTAAACAAACTAGGAAAATCCTTTGTTGTTACAAGTATGTGAAAAGAATCTACTTCCAAATATCAACCACCAACAAGATGAAAACATATTAGAAGATGAAAACAAATTATGGGTGATTACATAATTTTTTCACAACTTGATTATTGGCCATGGAACAAAAATTAAATGAATAAAATGTGAAAAGGATTCAGCAAAATAATATGTTCTATGAAGTGATCACATCATATGAATCTCAAGAATGTATTTTGAGTTACCATAACATATTGGATTTTTGAATTGTTAAAAACCTACATCACAATCCATATCATATGACTATGGACTCATTATACTTACTAAAATGCTTAATTGAATGATTAGTGGAGGTAGGCCTAAGGGCTCAAAACATAATTTGAAATTTCAGAACGCCATGTGATCACAAGCACCTTCACAATAATTTTTTTTCTTGCTACCTTCCTTTCACAGCCATGTGGCCACAAATGTTGCAACCCTAGCCTTGGGCTCGCGACCAAAGCAAGGGCTTGCAAGGGTGTGGGCCAAGAAGGAAGCATGGGAGTCACATCTCATGCTCCTAGGAGTGTAGGAAAATGTGAGGGAATGAACCCTTACACTCCCAAATGAGCTCCCATTTTGGAAGTTGGAGTCCTGATGGACTTTCGAATATTCAAAAAGCAATTGGAGAGGTCAAAATCCATTGGATTACAGAATTCCTTATATCATTGAAAATTTCTTGGAACTTAGATATTTAAAATGGGCTCACATGACCCATTTTGACATTTTAAACACAAGTTATGGCCAAAAGAAGGGTTAGGAGTCAAATTGGCAATTTGACTCCCGACCACTAAAAGTCAAGAATCACCTTGATTTTCTTACATGTAGGTGGCGTGCAACATATCATTTAAAAGCTCTTGACAAGGGCTACAATTTTTCTTGAAACCTCATCTCAATCAAAGGTTTGCACATAGAGTTATGGGCCCCCAAAATGATGAAAGTCCCAATTTTGGGAATTTCGAAACTCCCACTTAGGAGTCCCGGGACAAAATGACATTTGGGTGTTAGTTCCATGGCCAGACACAGAGTATACTATAAGGGGGAAGGTGATGGCTTCCCTCAAGTCCAGGCCGTGGTGAGTTTTGTGACTCCGTGTTTGCCCGTCAAATCCAAGCCATGGTGAGTCTTGTGAGTATGTGTTTGCCTATCAAATTCGAACCGTGATGATTTTTATGAGTTCGTGTTTGCCTGTGGCTCATCCATGTACCAAAAATGCTCAAACTACGCATTAACTAACTTGTTATTTGGTTTTTACAGGTCCATGTGAGTAATTGGTGCTTGTCAATATTCCTAGTCCTCATGTCAAAGCTCCAGTACACCCTTCTACCCCCAAAGTGCTATGAGCTAGGGAGCATGCCCCAACTCTTTACTCTTTCGTTGTTTTCACTTCAGACTCACATTTGAGTCTATCAAAAAGCTTGGGAGCGCATCAATAATCATTTTCACAATAAATTTTTTTTCTTGCTACCCTCCTTTCACAACCTTTGAATTATTGTGATAGTCATTAATTACATTGACAATAAAAAAATTCAATAGTTATTCATTTTTTTGTGTTGTCATAAGTAGAATAGGTGGTTGGGGTGGGCTCCATTTTTTCTTGCTGCCATAATTATAATAATTGAAGGTTTGGGTTTTTTTTTTTTTGTTGCAATAAGTATCGTAGGTGGTGGGACTTATTTACATTTTTTTTCATGGTGCAATGATGAAGAACAACAACAAGTCTTTGAAAAAGGATGAAATTTTAGCGTCCTTCAGCTTGCTTACTTTACAAGTAGCTTGTCCACATGCTTACAAGAACATTACAACAAATTCATTTGAAATTGTTGTTAGTTTTTCAATGTGAAGGGTAAATTTTATAAAAGTTTTTCAAAAGTGAATGGCAGATGGGCTATTCATGTTTAATGCATGCCATGATGTAGTTCCTTGTTGTTTGGCATTTCCCCAATACAAAGGTGTGATTTTCTCTACCCAATGTTTGACCAATTTTTTTGGACATTGAAAAAACTAAAATCCAAAAACAAACAAGGAATTCTTCATGTTTTGGCATGGCTCAAAGTGATAATAAAAAAAAACCATCAAACACCAAAACAATCCTTATATTGTAATACCAACCCATGACCACCAAACCCTAAATGTTTCATCCAATTTCACAAGGCTACACATACACAAAAACCTAGGAAATTTGTTTGTAGTGTTGTTACAAGTAGGCTGCCCAAGCCTCCTTTCCACTCAATGCACAAATTGGGCATATTTTTCTAGGTTCAAATCCTAGGTTGAGTTATATTTTTAAGATTTTAAAGATGTCATTTCTTACAAAAACCCCAATTGACTAGCTAAATGACAAATCTAATAGCTTTCCTTGTGTTATTATGACCTTGGTTTCATGAACCATTGGAACTAAACAAACAAAGAACCTTCTTTCATGTATATAAATATTTAAAAAATTCATTTGAACTTTTATCTTCTGATGATTGTTTCAAAGTTTAGATTTAAAAAAAATTAATATGAGATGTACCCACATCTAATTAATAAAATCAATAATAGGTAATCCAAATTCCAATGAGTGTTAATTGGATTTTGGTGTTTCAATTTCCAAAACCAACCATAATATTAAAACACACATTACTTTTAGAATCATTACACACCTTATAATTTTTTTTATAAAAATATAAATTGAGATGTCTTTCACCCACTTTGCATTGTTTATTATATTTATTGAACATCAATTCAAAAGAGTTTTGAAACAAAATTTTGTTTTGTTCCTTCTTGGCTATGACCATGCATTGCACATTCAATTTACTTGGTAGAAAAAACAAAAAAAAATGATCCAACAATCAAAAGGGGAAAAATATGAATACCCTTCTTACAATTGGGCATTAAGCCTACCTCCACTCCATGTCCTAGAAGGGACCAACTAGTTCTTTTTTACATGGATAGTAGTGTGATGCCATTAATACAAAGAAGGAAAATTTTGAAAGATTTTGAAAACAAATTGAAATATACAATGAAATATGAATTTTTGATAAACTCCTTTATTCATTTGAATTAATAATTCAACTTTTCAATTTTTTTGAAATGTAATTTTTTGATATAATTATCTATCATTGATAATGTCTAAAAGTAAAATAAATAAATTTAGCATTTTCCATATAACTTGTGCAATATAATGTATTTTGCTACAATGTATGTGGACTTTTATTTTAACACTAATATGGATTCCACATATGCCCAAAAGTACTACACCCTCGTGTGTTTTCACCTTGGAACAACAACCATCTCTAATGATGACACACTATTAATATTTGAGGATTCCAAATGATGCCCATAAACCTTTACTTGCTTTCAAAACCCACACTAATTAACAGATTTAAATTCACAAGGTGAATACAACGGCCTAATTGGATGAAAAATTATGCTAGAACAATTATTCCTCATCAAGAAAATGAGGTGTGTATAGTTGAAGACTATGTTGCAACAATTATTTATTCTGATGAACCAAAGAACTTTTATGAAACAACTAATCAAGATGAATCAATCCAAACAATGGAACATGAGTTTGATTCAATTAGAAAAACAACACATGGATGTTAATTGACTAACCTTTAAAGAAACATCCCATTAGTATCAAATGGGTTTATAAGATTAAACCTACTTTGGAGGGAAAACCAAACAAACTGAAGGTGTGCTTGGTAACCAAAGGATTCCAAAAGATGGAAGGTGTGGATTTTGAAAAAACCTTTGTACTAGTAGTTAAATGGAACACATTTCATTCAATGGTAACACTAGTAGCCCATAACAACTAAGACACTTTTCATTTTGACATGAAGACAACATTTTTTAATGGAAACCTTCATGAAAAAATACTCATGAAATAACTATTGGGATTCATGAAAAAAAGGGAGGAATTAAAATCTGAATTTTTTGGAAATTTTTATGGTCTTCATCAAGCTCCAAGAGCATGGTACACAAAAATTGGTACATATTTGAAACAATAAGGCCTAAAAAGGAATGAAGAGGATTATAGCTTGTATTAAAGGAGTTAAAATTGTTTTCTTGTTGTATGTTAATAATTTGTTTATGACTAGAAATGATGCTACCAAGATCAAATGGTTGATTATTCAACTGAAATTTATATTTGAGATGACAAATTTCAGATTACTCAAGGTTTATTTTGTTGTGGGGTTTTTACATGTCAGCAAGGGCATATTTATGATTCAATGTCATTTCATTGCTAATATTTTCAATCAATTTGGGATGGTTGACTATAAACCCACTTACACTTCTTTACCATAAAGTTTTACACTTGCCACGAGTGATCAAGAATCTCCCATTGAAATCAATCTAACTCTTCACTGAGTTTTGGTTGGTAAATTAGTCTACCAATGCAACACAAGAATAGACATTGTGTTTGTAGTAGGGGTGGTTAGTAGATTCATGAATGATCCAACAAGAATTCATCTTGAAGCAATAGAACACATAGTATGATACTTGAAAGGGACACAAGATTATGGAATATTCTATGAAGAGGGGGATGCTAATGTGGTTCAACGATTCACAAACTCCAATTGGGTAGGGGATGTTGAAGGAAGGAGGTCAACTTCAAGCTACTTGTTTTAACTTGGAAAGGACCTATCACATGGAGTTCAAATAGGCAACCTACTATAGCACTTTCTTCAATAGAAGCAAAGTATTGTTCTTTAAGTGAGGGAGCAAAAGAAGGAACTTGGTTATAAACACTCTTGAGTGAAATTAATATGGCTGAAAATTCTACCACTACCATTTTTTGTGATAATCAAAGTTGTATTAAAGTCACAAAAAAATTTGTGTTCCATGTTAGGACTAAACATATAGAAATCTAATATCACTTTGCGAGGGAAAACATTTCTTTTGGAGAGTTATCTTGAGCATGTGGCATTAGAAAATCAACTTGCAGCTATAGTCATTAAGTCATTAAGGAAGACAAAATTCAAGAAGCTTAAAGAAGACATTAATGTTTTTAGTTTCAAAGAACTTGAAACAAATTCATAATTCATTTTTTTAATGTAATTTAGTTGTGGATATAAGTATTATTGAGCTCCTTTTCATTTAGAAAATAGTAACCTTCTATGCTTTTTTCAATCCCTAGACAATAAAAATTTCATCACTTATAATAAACATAGTTATTTCTACTACTTGTTGATTTTTGTTTTGTTCTTGGATATTTATCTATCTCTCTATGGTAACAAAGGTTGAAAAGGGGTGTTGGTATCTTACAACCTTTGGTTATAAATTAGTTAATTATGAACTTACTTTATCCATGTAATTTTGTTATATTTGATCTTGTTGTTATGGTTTTCCGCCTTTGTCTACTTATCCTAATCTTGTTAATCATGTTGTTGTTTTGATGGCTATTTAACACATATTAGTGTTGTTTTTTTGGTTGGGTGTTTTCCATTGAAGAAATATGTATTGTGATTTCTACAATATTTTTTGTGTTATAATTTGCAAATAGGTGTGGGGGAACATTTTTCCTCATGAATTGCTATCAATTCAACTCATGTGATAGCAATTCACATCAACTCACATTTTTTTGTTTTCAATTTTCACATTTGTTGTTGAAATTGCAAAATAATATTACATCACCACTCTTCATGGATTTTTTGATCAACTTTGTTTTCAATTTTCCCAATCATTTTTTGTGCTAATATTTCAAAAATAGTCTTAAAGTTTTTTCCCCCCTTCTCTTTTGAGTTCTCATCATGAAATGAATTCTAATGAATACATTCATTGTGAGATATCCACTTGATGTATTTTCTATGTTGAATTTGCACATAGTTTGAGACCAATTTTTCCATTTGTATTGTGAAAATTTTATTCAATTTTTTCTTTCAAGTATTCAAAGTTGCTTGCTCTAACCTAAAGTTGCATTCATCAATGTCTCTTTGGAATTAGACTCCACAAAATCAAGCTAGTAGTTTATTCACTTGAGGTGAAGTTCTAAATAGGGATTCTATTTCCAAATTGGCAAGGTATGCACTCCATATAATGACTATAATTCCCAAGAAGATGTTTGTTTGATGATACCAATTCTACAATATTTCAAATGTTTAGTTACATAAATTTGAAAATATACAATTTTGACTCCATAATACCTTGG
>Ga0116228_10003964_pt1 | contig 13086 bp, 7 predicted proteins | sample S1TSphfallax_2_FD_89694 | JGI IMG/M metagenome (GOLD analysis project Ga0116228, IMG submission 89694) | Host-associated microbial communities from peat moss isolated from Minnesota, USA - S1T2_Fc - Sphagnum fallax MG | ecosystem: Host-associated > Plants > Peat moss > Unclassified | place: USA... | reverse complement strand
ACCATATAGTGAACCATTTTCACCAATGAAGGTAAAAGCAGTGAATTATAGTGAACTTAATTAACTTTTATGGTTCCACAGTTAAATAGTCTAGTGAACTACACCACACTTTCCTAGTAGTGCCTGATGTACACAATGTTATGCTTACACAATGCAAGCTCTCACTACATATGCACCCAAAGGAAAAAATTGAAGTGGTTGAATGGCAAGTGGAATTGTTGTCATGTGAACCAAATCATATTCCATTCCATTGTGTTGAACTCCTAAATCACCATAATGGTTTTTGGCATTCCACCAAAAAATTTTGTCATTATACAAGAAAGTATATTGACCTCAACGACACAATTTCTAGTAGTGTGTAGTAGTGGGCTCAATGTCTTCAAGGTTGAATACATTTGCATGTGCATGGAAACTCACATTTGCTTGGTAATACATTAATACAAGATCATACCATTGACATTTGTTTGACACGTTAGATTTGAATTTCAAGTTTACAACATTTTGCCTCTTTACACTCTTTGTAAATGGAGCTCCATTTTTGTTTGACAAACTTCATTTTTTATAGAAGTCAAAGCATAAGGCCGCCAATTTTGCATGTGATCTTAACTAATTATCAACACTTATATACATGAATCAATTTTTTCTTATGTAAGAAATAATACAACATTGTTGTTGAACGATAAGAAACCCTAGATCAAAGTGCTTAAAACATGGTGGGTAATTCTCAATGTGCTTAGAAAAACATGAAGCAACTCCTTTAATTTAAGAAACTACACATCAATAGTGCATATGGCAAGACCTATAGTGTTAAGTACAAGTAATCATTGATCAAAGTGTACAAAACAAAAAATAAATAGCTCTTGATCAAAGTGTACATGTTAATGACAAGATTTGAATATTTAAAGACCATTAAGTGCATCAATCCATATTCCTATCAATTAATCAATCAAATAATAATCAATTCAATTGACTAATCATGATGAGAATGTTTCTTACCTTGATGAAGGACCAAATTTGAAGATAAAAACATACCAAGAAACGATAGCAATTTGAGAAATTTGATTCTAATTTATGTGTTAGTTTCATAAACGATCAAAGAATAAACAATTTAGTGGCCTTCCACCATTAATAATAGGTCTAGACATCTACACCCATGTTCAACTTCTAAGCAATGCAATATGATACACAAATCAACGAACTCACTCAAATAGAGCAATTCACCCTACAATATTTTGAACAAAATTTATGTAAATTCTAAAAGCAATAAAAAGTGAATGTTATAATGTGTTCAAGCAAAGCTTTTTCAAACCTTGTTTTGGTCATGTTGAACATGTATCCTTCAATTTGATTCAAATGGTGATTAGTTGAATAACTCAATTGTCCTTACACATTCCTCTAGTTTTTTTTTTGCTTGGACCTTTTGTATAAGCTCATCAAGTTCTTGCTTCAAAGGCATTTTTTTTGGAGGTTTTTTTTTCCTTGGAAGGAGGGGCTTCTTCATGTGAAGCTCTTAAACAAGTAGTTTCTTCATGTGAAATCTACAATTTTAGGAGATTTTCTTGTCTTAAATGAAATTCAGCCATGAGTGGCACATTAATGCCAATGCTAGAAGGTGGAATAAAATTTTGAAATCACCTTATTTAGAATTGGACATTTTCATTTCATTGTCGCTAACATTAAGTTCCACAATGAACTAATAAGCAACATCATGTTGTGCTTGTTGTGAGTCCATATTATGGTACCTACTTCATTAAAAAGGGCCAATGAGATAGACTTACTTCCATGTGGTTTTGCCCTAGGTTGATGTTGGGCTTCATATTGGTAACCTATCTTGGCCTTGTATGTATGTATGTATGTAGATAGATAGGATAGCAAGTGGTTACTAGGCCATGGATGTAGATGGTTTGTATGTAAGTAAGTCCTACCTAGTGGGTTCTCAATACGTAGGTAGTCAAAACAGAAAATGGGCTATATGGAAGTTGGCTGGGCAACTGAAATGAGAAATACACACAAATTTGAAGGATTCCAAAAGGCTTTTAGAACCCTGAATTCCAAAGGGCTCAAACATGTTGGACACATGGAGGGGTTAGATAGTACATAACGTTTTGTTTTCAATTCTTTGACGTAGTTGAGGTGGTGGTGATCATCCATAAGCCAATTTAGCCAAATTTGGCTATTAACAAAATATGAAAGGAAATAATTAAATATACTCCTGTATTTTTGGCTACTACTTGAACCATATATAGAAATGTGACAGATTTTATTTTATTTTTGAAATCAAATTTTGGAGATTTTCAACCAAGAAATCATTGAATTTTTCATTCAAAAATTTCAAAAATTTCACACTAGAAAGAAAAGGCTGCCATGCACCCGCTCTTTGATTGTGCACTGGTGTGTACTCTCCCTTTGCACCCAAAACTGTGCAACCCAAATAGTCCACCTCCATTGCACCTGAAGGATGTGCAATCCCCAAAGATGAGCAGCAATGCCCACCCAACCCAAAAACAAAAATCTTTCAGAAAGCTAACAATCAAATGATGAGCAAGAGCTCTGAAGAAAAAAAAAGGGTAGGACCAAATACCTAACAGCTTTGGACTCATGAAGTAGTTCGAGATTCCACAACAGAACTTGATATGATACAGCAGCAACAGGTCATTACAGTGAGCTGGTAATAAACAGTAGTCAATCCAAAAGCAACAAAACAAAACCCATGTAGAGAGATGGAGTTTGAGTCCGATTCCATTGGGAAAGAAGCTTACAAAAGAGCTAAGGATTGTCAGATGAGCAGGAGCACTAGACACTAGACCTCTGGATTCTGGTGAGAAGGTCTCTAGCGGCAAAAGAAAAAACGCCAGATTTTGAGTGATGAAGTAGTTATATATTTGACAATCTAGAACAGAAAATTTTACAAGTCAATCAACATCAGCAATGAAACACCAAATCCAAAAGCAAGGAAACAAAAACCATGTCGAGAGATGATGTTGGCAATTGCCCTGGATTGATTACCTACCCTCTTTTGTCCAGAGATTGAGTTGCCTGTTTGTTTGGCCTGGTCAATTTTCTATTACTTCTGGTTTTGCTTGCTAGTAAGCTTTTGGATGAAGTATCATGGTATTGGGTGCATGCTGCATCACCAGACAAAAAGAAGAAAGAAAGATCAAGGTTGTGTCACCACCTTTTGGTTTTACCTAGTCTCACAGTAGAATTGCAATTCTATTTGTAGTTTGAACTCAGGGAATTGCCATTAGTTTAGTGAATCAGCATCTAGGTGGCTTCTAATTGGCTGGTTCCACCCACTTCTTTGCCCCCAAATCAAAATTCATGAAAATCAAGGAGCCCCTCATCCCTACCCAAAGGAAAAACAAACAGGCCTCTTGGCTGCCTGCTGCCTTGTTTCATTGGCTGACATGAATTGTTTTTCGTAACGGCATGTGTCCCTCAATTTCACCTATAGTAATTACCTTGGCAGCTGTGGCACTAGTTATATTATTCGTAAAAATGTAAGGAAATTCATTAAAAGAATTTTTCCTAAGAATTTTTTGTGTAGAGGAAACTAAAGAAATTGTTGGAATATTCAGGAATATTCAAATTTCCAACACGAAATCTTGAAAATTAATTAATCATGTTGTCTCACATGTTATGAATCTGCCCTACACTACTACAGTACACTAATTTGTCACTCCATGAGCGTGGCTACTTATCCAGTAGCTAATTTGGAAGGCAGCAGCCACAACAAACTCAGAAACTGGCACCTTCCAGATGTGGGTAGAAGTGTGATGAGGCCTTAACTATGGATGAACCCCTTTACTCCCATCTTTCCTTGGCTCACGGAAAAGAAAAGGTTCACTAAAAAGGTTCAGATCTTTCCCTCAACCCAAGTAAAGATGGACCTTTGGCGGGTCTAAGTTAATGGTTCCTTAGGTTCGAATACCTACATCCAAGTCAGCCTTAACAATCGGATCTGGATGCAAGTAATCAATCGAAAAGAAAACAGTTAAATGAAATGTGGGTACTTGCTTGAATGGTAGGGAATATGATGCCCTTGTCTTAGTTGGCTCTTTTCCGTGTCTTTTGAGCTGAAATCTCCCCTCTTTTGTCCTTTCAGTTTTTCTCTTTTCTTTTGGTGTGGGAATTTCTGTGCTTGTTCTTAGTGGGATGTTAAACATCCCCTATGAAGTTTGCGGGTGTTAATGTGCAGTCCTACACAAGATTGTATGGTTTGTAAAGGTGCAGAACACACATTACAAGTATTATTGTTATTATTATTATTCATGTCCTGCTCCTTGCAGGTAGTTTCGAAGCTTGTGAACCACATAGCTGTGTTTTTGGGCCCTGCCCCCACAGGGACATGGACTATCGCATTGGATCCAACTTATCCAACTTATGGAAGTTTTCCTTTTATTAGAACCAGTTTCTTTGGTGAAAGTGTTTAGATTGTTTGGATCTGAACGGATTTTTTGGTTGTTCAAAGTGTGCACACAGTAGGTAGATGTACAACATCTTATCTATTGGCAGGGCCAGCATGTTTGTGATGCCTTGTTTTGGTTCTCTGTTCAACCTTGCTATAGAACCATGCAAGCACCACATAAGATTGTGCACTAAGTAGGGTTACTAGAAGGGATGTTCTTAGAGTCTCTCATAGTTTCCTTGTCAGTTTTTTTTCCCCCTCAAACGTTCACTTTTTGGGTTCAGCTGAAGGTTTGGATTTACCTCTTCCTAGCCTGCTCGATGTGCTTCTCAACATCCATTATCACTTGAAAAATTATCTTTGAAAAAAAAAACCTCCTTTGGCATGTTTTTTTGGCATTGTCATCATTCCTTGACACCCCCAATCGCTTGAAAATTAAACTTCTGTTCCCAACATCCCTTGGCATGCTTACTAATACACCACCATCACCTATTGCAATTTTTGTCCTTTTCTCATTGTTCACATTGTTCCTCATCATTTTTTTGTCATTTGGTCATCGTTTTTGTTTTGTTTCAATTATTTTCCCATTGTCTCCAAGTCCAAATTCTTTAAGGAGTACCAAAATAATGTCACATTGTCACCCTTTATGTACTCCTTTACATAATTCTATTTGACCATGTAAAGACATAAAATTGATGAAATTGATAGAATCTAAAGTTGTAACGGTTTAAAATATGGTACTTATAAACTATTTGACACATTTTGATTCATTAATGTTGATGAGGATCAAAATATAGTACAACAAAGGACTCCATTAGATCCTTTTTGTCCTTAATGATACACCTTAAAAAAATTTGACTTGCCCTAACATCTCTCAATGTTCATTTGTCATTTCTAACATTGCCCAAACCTAGACATCCTTTAGACCAAAAAATGTTATTTGAAACCTAAAATTTATTGAGGATGCCTTGTTTAGTATCTCCTACTCATTGACAAGATGTCCTAAGGTCATCCCTCCAAAAATGGATGCTACCGACCCTAGCACCAAAATTCATAACATTCCTAGGGGTGATTTTAGTGCCCTATGGTTTTAATCACAATTATCATTCTTTTATATTTTTCTCTTAGCAAAACAATGGAGATTATCACTAATGTTTGTATATTAATAATAATGATTATCTTGATTGGGGTTAAGTTTTAAAGTATCTTTGGGATTCATTTCATGTTGGATTACTTGCATAGAAGCATTTGCATTGATCTATTATCTAATTTGACATACTATGTAGTTGGTGTTTAGAGTTTGAATTATTCTTCATTTTTTTGGGTACACATGTTGCATTAGCTCTTACAATGTTTTTTTCCAAAGTATAAAAATTACATTATATTATAATGTATGGTACAAAACATATAAGGCTCATACCTTTGTGGGTGAGGTACATTTGTTTTTACTTAAAGGGTTGCATGACCCATTCATGTCCTAACTATTAAACATATAAATCTAATTACATTCCCCCTAAACCAAACATTGCTAATGTTACAATTATAAACAATACAAAAAATTCCCCCTTATTACTTGGGGATCAATTACAAAAGAATCTATAAGTTCAATAGCAATGTTTACACTTGAGACATTTAGGTGAAAGAAGGGATTTTATAAATAAATTTACTCACATGTAATGGTGGGGCAATATTTTATGACAATCTTTTGATTTTCCACCTTCTTAAGTAAAAGGTAGCATTGAAGTTCAATATTTTGAATACAATAATGAAACTCAGGTTTTATTGTTAAAAAAATGCAAGATTGATAATCACAACACTACTAGAAAAAATGGTTTTTATGATTACATATATGACTACATTTTTAATCATATATATCATTGGTGACTACATGACTAAGTAGTTCATAAAGCCACATTGTTATTGTCATTAGGTCTTTCCATAAATTTAATCATAAGTGACATTGTAACTAATATCTTCACATTTGTAATCCTATTTGAAATAGTCATCCAATAGTTAATATTGACCTTTTTATGTTATTGGATTAAATTATTAATTTAAAATTGGCAAGCCTAGGTGTCCATTGAGATTATCCCATGTGACAACGCATAAGCATCCATTTGAGGTGTTGCCATGTGGAAGCCTAGGAAACAAATGATATGTTGCCATTGGCAAGCTTAAACCTATGGACCTAGTATTTAGGAATGACACCTTAGGTTAAGAACCTAGGTGCTTTAGCAATTAGGTTCGACAACCTAAGCACCTAGGCATTAAGCTAACCTCATAGGTAGCCTACCATGGCTAGTTAACTTAGACTAGCCTAGCAACCTAGCCTAAGTTGGCTAGGCTAACTAGGTTGCAAGATTGAGGACTTGAACCCCTCACTGCCACATTGACAACCAAGTCCTCAACCATTGCACCGCATGTTTTTTATATGAACAAATATGTCAACAAATATCTTAAACCTTTTCTTTTAACCTATTTAAATAACTTAGTTAAAATTTCCTAACCTAGCTTATGTTAAATACCGAAGCTAACATAGGCTACCCATGCATGATATTGAAGCTAACCTAAGTTATTTAGGTTATACTTAAGCTATACCTAGGGCTATACCTAGGCTATGTTTAAATTACATAAGCTATTTCTAGGCTACTATGTGGGACTATAACTAAGCTATGTATGGTTATACCCAGGCTATGTAAACTATAACTAGGCTATAAATAGGTTATGTAAACTAGACCTAGGTTATATAAACTATGCCTAGATTATACTTATGGGGCTACACGTAGGTTATCTAGGCCCATACCTAGTAGGCTATACTTAGGCTATATAAGCTATGTTTAGGTTATACCTAGGCCATGTAGGACTATAATTTGGCTATACTTATGTTATGTAAAGCTATACATAGGGATATACATAGGTTATGTAGGGCTATAGTTTGGTTATATTTAAGTTACATAAGGCTATCTTAAGGTTATACTTAGGCTATGTAAGCTATATATAAGTTATGTATGGTTATATTTAAGCTATACCTAGGCTATGTAAGCTTTACCTAGGTTATACCTAGGTAGGGCTATATGTCAATTATGTAGGCTACATTTAGGCTATTTAAGGTTATACAACGGTCATGTAGGTTATGTAAGGCTATACCTAGGCTATGTACAATTATGTACAACTTTAGTTAGGCTATGTAAGGCTATACCTAGGCTTATACTTAGGATATGTAAGCAATGTATGGTTATATTTAGGCTATATACGTTATTCGTAGTGTTATACATCATCTATGTAGGGCCTAACTTGGGCTATATAGGTGACATAAGGTTATACCTAGGATTCTATATGAAACTTATATAGTTTCCATGGTACGATGTACACAAAAAGGAGTCACAATTTGACAATTTTCACTCCAACACATTTTTAATGTATTTTTTTAAATATTTGGAGAAGATCTTGTGATAGAATTATGCAATTAAAAGTGGATAACATTCTAAACTCTCATTGTGTTGTGAAATTGATGCACATTTGAACAATGCAATGGTTGATTAAAGTACATTTCTAAGTTGTAAGAACTTGTCACAAAGACTATAAAATAACAAAAGGACTAAAAAATAGATTTCTTAATGGGAATTTGTTCATGAAAATTTCACGTACAAAGATATAACCATAATGAACAATCTTCTTCATGAAAACTTCAATTTGTTTTAAAAGTGTGATGTTCATATTAGATGATAGATAAAAGATTGGTCTAGTACATTATGTTATGATAATGTTAATGATTATGATATTTTTAAATTGTAAAATGTTCTCCCATTAAAGATGTAGTTGGGTTTTTTTTTTAATCATTTAAAAAATCTATTTAGTGAAAATATAATTTAAAATATTGAAAATGGTAAATTGTTGTTAAACAAGGTTTTAAAAATATTTTAATTCAAATTATTGCTGTACAATTACATAACAACAAACATATGAACCAATTACATATTCATAGTTTATATAATTTGTCTTATTTTCAAGGCTCAAATTACTTATATCTTATTTTTAAAAGAATTCAAAATGAGTGAAATTTTATGTGCAAGTACTTTTGATGTTATATGTATTTCCAATTTCGACACAAAATTTGTACACTATACCATGGAAGGGTGAAAACACACTACAGTGGCCTTTTTTGGACATCACAATCTCAATTTTTCTAGGTTAATCAAATATAGTTGTATATAACTCAAATGTAGTTGAGAAATATAGCAAAAATGAGATGAAAATTTGAAAACTATATTGTAATCCTCCCAAATATAGAAAAATTACTCGAAAAACATCAATGTTCAATCAAAGGTGGACTTTGCAATGTAGGGGCTAATGTCATAGTCCAAAATATTATGGTTATGGACTTTTTATTTTAGTGAAGTTGGAAAATATCCTTATAACTTTTTACCACCACACATTCAAGTATCATAACACATAAGATGAAAAAGTAATGTAAGAAAAGATCTTTCATTTTCTTCAAGATTCAAAATGGAGATTTCAAAAATGTAGAATCCGTTTAAATACCTAATTTGATTTGAGTTATGTAATGTTATACTTAGGCTATATATAAGTTATGTACATTTTTAGACTATATGTATGTTATGCCTATTATACCTAGGCTATGATTATTTAGGTATTGTGCCTATATAGGCTTCATTGATACAATATAGCACCTAGGTTATCTAAGCAATGTAAATATATATATATACCAAAACAATTATTAGTCATGTAGTCATAATCACAGTCTTTTAGTCATTTATATGACTATAGTCAAATCAGTCCTAGTGACTATTGTTCTTATAGGAATATATGACTAAATTTGGACCTTGATCACAAAATGTCCTAGTCATAAAAACCATTTTTTTCTAATAGTGCAATATAGTGTTAAGTTGACGTATAGTAGTATGAATTGGAGCCAAATTTTAAAGGTTTTGTGGTAAATATTAATTTCTTATCATTCAATATGTAATAATTCAAACATAGAATAAATGTACTTCTAACAAAATAGTATGCAAAACTTACAAAATTTGCACAATTCAAAACTAAAATTATATTTTTAATGCCTATTTGTATTTGCATTTTTGTACTTTACACAAAAATAGAAGATTGAATGCATGGTTGAGTGATTCATTACAAGTCCATAGCAAGTTTTTAATAGTTGTCAAATGGACATTGTTGTTAGTTTTTAAGATTTAATCTTTGACTACCAAATGTTCACCTACCTATGAAACCTTCTAAATCTAGGTCAAAACCTATATCAAAAGTTGTTACCAAAGCATAGCTATGCTTAAAGGGAGTAAACATGTACTTGTCAAGTTCTTTAGGAAGAATTGTAGACGTTCATTGCACCCTTCCAATCATGTGGGCCATAGTTGATGATTTGATTTTGATTTTTTACTTGAAGAAAAATGATCAATAGGTCTTGGAAAACCTAGGGGTTACATGCTAGAGGTGTCTTTTAATGGGCATTGTGATTGTTTTGCATGAACTTCCTTTTTGTATTGAAATTGGGTTGGTTGAAGATTGTCCTCCTCTTTCCTCCAAATCATATATCATTATCATCTAAGTCAATTATGTTCCAAGGTGTCTTCTTTGCCTTCAAAGATACTACAACCAAAACCTCATCATCATGTCACGTTCTTGTTGTTCATTGAATTGTTACATTAATTGTATGTTATAGTTCATAATTCAAAGATGAAGGAGGAAATGTATGCTATGGATAACAAACTTGTAATGGCATTGGATTTGCAATTCGCTTTGGAACTCTTTTTCTTCACGTGTTTTTTATTGTTGTGTTTGCTTCATTGCCACTTGTCTCTCTTTTGCTAGTCTTTGCAACCTTTCAACAAAGCTTTCTTCATTTATTTTGTCTATTGCAAAAACAAAACGAAAAAGATATTAAAAACAAGGTAGCTAACTCTAACCACAATTGCCATTACTGTTTGCATGCAACTACTTGCCAAAATTATGTTTTGCATCTCCTTTTAAGGTTAGAGCTTCAATTACACTTAAACCTTTTTTTGTTCTATTCTTTATATTTTTCTTAAAAGGACTTCATAACAATATGGACATAATGTACATCCACTACCTAGTCTAGGTGGTCTATAGCTACATAGGGTGAATGCACACTATGGTGCACACAATTTGATGGAAATTTGGAACTACATATAGTATGAAAAATAGAAACACGTAATATTTCCCTCACTTTAAATTATTTAAAAAATCATATATAAATGATTTGGGCTTCAAAATTAAAGGAAGTCACAAGAATCATGAATATGAAATTGAGACATAATTGTACATTTGTGTAAATGTACACCAATATTTAATAAAGGTTTAAAAAAAACCCTTATTTGATAACAATTTTCCATTTAAAAAAATTCAAAACTTCATTTTACTTTTGTCAAATAATTATTAAAAAATTAGCCCAAGTAAATCTTAAATAAATAAAAAAAATTCAACCTAAAAGAATCATAATCATCAACATTGTTATACCATAATGTACTAATGAACATTTTAAAATCATATGATCTAAATTCCACAACCTTAAAAAAAAGTAAAAACTTTGATAGGGAATATTTTTCTTTATGGTTTCTTTTATGTATGTGTAAAATTTCATGGAAATTTTATCATTAAATGTAGTAGTTTTTAATCCTTTTGTGGGAATTGCATAAATGTGATAGGTTTTTGCAAATCAAAATAATACTTTGTTGGACTATTCATTCATAAGTGCATTGATTTCACAACATAATGCTATATTGGGACATCAACTATCATCTATTACAAAATTTAGTGAAAATGATTTTCCAAATTTCCACCATGATGCATGAAACTCGAATAGGTATTGAAAACTATCAAATTGTGATAGTTTTTTTGTGTAAATTGTAGCATGCATTCACCCCATACAATCTTGTTATTGATTCATATTTTTCATTATCTTCATCATCATCATCTACAATTTTACTTTTTGATCAAGTTAAAATCATTTTGACCTAATTAGTAGATAGGTTTAGGGATGTTTTGACTTGGTATTTTTCTATTCATGTACTAATACAATTTTGCTTTATTTTGATTCACAAGCACTGATCTACAGTAACCAATAATATTGTATTGTTCAATAAACAATATTGTATTTTATATGGTCCAAACCACTTATTAATAAACTTTCCTAGGTGGATTTTACTTCCTTTGGGAACCATAGAACAAAATCACCAAACTTAAAATTCTTCCCAAAGTGACATTATTATTGACTACTACATGGAGTTTTATTCCATTATTGAATTCCTATGGTTTCATCTACCTATAGCCTATCACCATGTAATTTCTCCATGTGAATTATTTTGCTAATTAAATCTCACATTGGGCTTGCATCCTTATGGTCCCCCACTAATACAAAATGTGGGCGTAGTTCACTAGCCTACATCACTATGGGGCCTTCATGGTGAAATAACTTTACCTCTAGCCTTAAATCCCAATCCACCATACTTGAACTAGGTCACTATGGAGTAGATTTATTTCACTATATAGTTCATTGAATCTATTGTAATAGAATTGGATCACTATGCATTGGACCCAATTCACAATGTAATTATATATCCACTCATAGTTGAATTGGGACCCTATGTTTTGGACCAAATTTGTTATATATTCAATCTAATTCACTTGAAACACTTTACAATTATTAAACAAACGAGCTATGCAATTGAAAAACCTAAATATCTATGCGTTTGCTTTTGTTGCAACCCAAAATGGTGTTTTAATGCCATTAATTGGTTTATGTCACATAAATGCTAATCAATTATGGATTTTTGGTCACAATGTTGGCCAATACACTAGTATAATTGTCAATAATCAAAAGTAACCTAAAATAGAAAAAAATGGCATGGGGTTGAATAACTTATAATAAATAATAGTAACCTATCTAGAATAGCCTATAATAGTTGAAAGTAACCTAGGGGGGAATGGTTTAAATAACCAAAAGTAGCCTACCTAGAATAGCCAATAATAGGTGAAAGTAACTTAAGGTGGAATGGTTTAAAATACCCAAAAGTAACCTATTTAGAATAAACTATAATAGGCATTAGGGTCGAATGTTTTAAAATAACCAAAAGTACCCTATCTAAAACAACATATAATAGGTGAAAATAACTTAGGGTGGAATGGTTTATAATGACCAAAAATAGCCTATCTAGAATAGCCCAAAATTGCCTAGAATAACTTAACATACCTTAACATGGAATAGCAAAAAATAGTAAAAAATAACACCCAAAAAACCTAAAATTGCCAAAAGTAAGATAGATGAAATAACTTAAAATAGCCAATTTTTTTAAAAAGTTCCTAGAATTATTGAAAATAGTAAGTAGGGTAAAGTAATTTACAAAAGCCAAAAATAGCCTAGGGTGAAATAACTTAAAATAGCCAACAGTAATTTAGAATGGCCATATGACCCAAAAAAAACCAGGATACCCAAAACTGATCTAAGGTCAAATATTTTTAAATTGCTTGAAATTACAAAAACTAACCCATTTTAAAATAACCTACAATAGCCAAAAGTATACTAGAATTGTGAAAGTAGCCTAAGATGAAATAACCTACAATAGCCAAAAAGAAGCTTAACTTGGGTAATATTATTATATTAACAAAAATCTTATCCATTTATT
>Ga0116228_10003962_pt1 | contig 13088 bp, 4 predicted proteins | sample S1TSphfallax_2_FD_89694 | JGI IMG/M metagenome (GOLD analysis project Ga0116228, IMG submission 89694) | Host-associated microbial communities from peat moss isolated from Minnesota, USA - S1T2_Fc - Sphagnum fallax MG | ecosystem: Host-associated > Plants > Peat moss > Unclassified | place: USA... | reverse complement strand
AATTGCTACAAACAAAGATTTGTTTCACTAATACCTACTAAAACAAGATTATTCTCAAGTGAAATACAAATTTACTAAGCCATTCACTTGCTACTTAATTAACTAGCCGACATGGAAATCAATTAAAATTGAATTATTTAATATATCATATTATCGATAATTTCATGATTTCAACCTATGATTTATTGACATGTGTCACTACCTAGGCTAGGTTAAAAACGTAGTCTATGTATGTAGGCCATGTAATCAACCTAACACCTATTCTAGGGAACTAAACAAATAAATATTCAATCAATTTACAATTGTTAAGCACACACAACACCACTTATAAGGTTTGATCCCTTGACCTTCAGAATGGAAACAAACACCCCTACCATTAAACCACCCCACTTGTTGTGATAATATGTTACATTACATTTTATTTATCAAATACTTTATTTTAAACATTACAAAAACATAAAATTTGAAAATTCATATTTTATTAAGATTTTGTTCAAATGAAATGATTCAAGTTTACTTTTTTTTAATTTCAATAATGTACATAATTACATTTATTTCCTTTTGAAAGTGTAAAATCATTTCAACAAAAAAAATGTTGAATATCATTATTCAAAAATATTTCAATGACCATTTTTTTGAAAAAATAAATGTTTATTAAATGGATGAAGTTTTTGCTAATATAATGATACTACCTATGTTAAACTACTTTCAATTATTAAATGACTATTTTTCATTAATGTAAATTATTTCACCCTACATTATTTACAACTATTTATGGTTATTTTAAATTATTTTTGGTTATTTTTTCTTATTTTATGTTATTTTTGGCTATTATAAATTATTTCACTTTAGGTTACTTGCAACTATTATAAGTTATTTTCAGTTATTCAAAGTTATTTCATTTTAGGTTTTTTCCTATTATGTGAAGTTATTGTTGGTTTTTTTTGTTATTGAAAGATATCTCAACTTATGCTATTATTTGCAATTTTAGATTAATTATAGATTATTTCACCTTAAATTACTTTGGTCTATTATAGATTATTTCACGCTATATTATTTTTTACAATCCTAAGTAATCATAATATATGGTTATTAGTTGTTTTTTTATTAGGCCTATTGGTGGCTATTATATTAATGGTTATTTTTTATTATTCTATTAATGACTATTGGTGGTTATTATATTAATGGTTATTTGTTATTCTTTTATTAACGATTATTGGTGGCTATTATATTAATGGATATTTTTTTTCCTTCTACTAATGACTATTGGTGGTTATTCTATTAATGGCTATTGGTGGTTATTATATTATAAGGTATTTAAAATTATTTTTCATAGGTTATTATTTTTAAATTCTAAGTTATTTTATTCTAGGTCATTATATTATATTTTTAATTATTTTTAATTATTATACCTAGGATAAAATAATTTATAATAACCTAAAGTATAGCCTAAGGTTACTTAAATGATTTAATTTGTAAAAAATTATAATAAGTTAGTTAAAATACCTTAAGGTAAAATAACATATAATAGTTTAAGGTAAAATAACTTATAATAACATAAGGTATAAGTTAGAATAACTAAAGTAACTTAAAATAATATAAGGTATATCATAAATTGGAATATATATATATTTTAAAAGACATAGAAATAAACCTATTTACAAATTATAATAGTGAATTATGTTAATTAATTATGAAACATGATGTTTACATAGTGATATTATAGTGAAATAATTTTCACTAGGGTGAAATCAATAAAACCCAATGAACTTATTTCACCTTGAAAATCCCATAGTGACTTAAATTAATGAACCACACCATCATTTTTGTAATAGTGATTGAAATTTTCATTAAATTGAAAAAATAAAATTTTAACGTGGTGTTTGAAAATCACATAATAGTAAAAATTGGTGATGTTGTACTCATTTGTTGTTAAAATCATTTTTTTTTAAAATAGCAAAACATTATATATATATTGGTTTTTTTGGTGGAGTAAAATATAATTATGTATTATTCTTTACAAAATAATTTCATGGTTGCATAAAATTACACACTAACTTTAACATTTAGTTCCCAACTTTATTTTTGTTCACATTTTTTTCCTTATTTGTAGAAAAAAAATAAAAAAAAATAAATTGGCATTATGATCATGGTGTCATAACATTTTTTGAAATTTTTTGAGTTAAATTCACCACTAGAATTGCAATTCACAATTATGTTCAACTGAAAAGAGCACTTTATTTAAAACTCCAAAATGTGATATTATAATGCAAAATTATCAATTTACATTTTGGCCAAAAACATTGTGTAGAATCACAATAAACATGTCATGTTGAACATGTAATTATCCATGCTAATTATATTTAAATAACATGCAATACTAGAATTCTAGGTTTTTCAAATGTTCCAAGTTGATTAATTGGTCTTTTTTTACCAATGGACATGTCCATTTTGACTTAAGGCTCAAGGCATGTATTTTTTGACTAACCAACTTAACTAAAGTGACATATTTAACCAATACATCTAGTCAAGTTGAATAACCCTAATCAAAATGATGAATGGGTTTTAGTCAAATGAGACATTAAATCAAATTAAACATAAAAACATGACATCAATAGTCAAAATCACTAATGTTCTTTAGTAAAATGGAACATCTTAAATGCCTACATATTTACCTCTCACCTACAATCTTACAACCTACCTACCTACCTAACATATACTCTTTACTTATTTAGCCACCCACCCACATGCCTATCTAGGTGTACTACTTATCTAGTTATTTACTTACCCATTCATCCACTCACCTACCTATTTACATATTACCTAAGTCAAAACATGTAACTAGGAGCCAAAAAAACATAAGATGTTAAACATAATCACTCAAAACCAAACATCATTTTTTTATCACCATTTAAAAGCATAGTAATCATGGCAAGTTAATCCTTTTTCCTTCATTTGAATGTCAAAGAACTTAGAGTAAAAATTCATTTGATTCAATTTTCAGTTTCAGTTTTAATTTAGGATGTTTGAAAATGTACATCTATTGCGTTAGATGGAGTCAATTTTATAAAGGACTATCAAATGGATTCGTATAATAACAGAGTTTTAATTTAAAAAATATGGATGATAAAAACATTTTAGCCACACTCAAAAAACACTCATACTTTTTAAAATGTGGAATCCTAAAACTTTAAATTAAATTCAAGGAATGTTTCAAAATTGCTGCAAAGTTTCAAAGCTTCAAGAATCCTTTACTTCATATAAATGGGTTATAATGTACTTGATGTATGAAGAAAAGTTATAGTTTAAAGTATAATAAAACTAAAGAACATGACCTAAACTATTGATCATTTTTCAAGATGAAACATTGAATCTATAAGGAATTTGCACACTTTTAAGAAATCATATTTATTCAATAACGAGTAACAAAAAAAAATGTGATGGATTGGGAACATCTAAATATTTTTTAGAACAAGTTACAAAAAATTCCATTCAAAAATTCATTTGCATGGAAATGTTTTTTGGAAAAATGGATGTGCAACCCTTTTCCAAAGTAATCTCTTTGGCTCCTAGTTGTAGGTTTTGACCCACCTACCTACCCATACCTACCTACCTACATATTAACTACATACCTACCCACTCATCCACCTAGATGTACTACTTACCTACTTGTCTACCTATCCATCCATCCACCCACCCACCCAACTACCATGTCCTACAACATACCTACCTAGTTTACTAGCATCTTATAGCCAACCTAAGTTTATGAACTTCCAACCTACTTACTTAATACATTTTTCTATGTTACCTACCTACATACCTTTAACCTACCTCCTACCTCCCTTCTATTATGGCGCTACAAGTTATCTACCTACTTGTTTAATATTGTACAACCTACCTACTTACAATTGTATTATACCTACCTATCTACCTACCTTCTAACTCCCACCTCCCTCCCACCCTACAACCTACCTATGACATGTACTCTACCTAGTTTAATGAATGGAGCTTGAAATGGAAGAATCAAAGTTTAACAAGTTTTGAAATTTGTCATCAATTTGCTATTTTCAAGAATATTTTTTATAACTCAGTTGAAGATTTGGAAAATATCGTGATTTTATTGATTAGATTTTTTAGTGAGTTACAAGAAAAAATATGCCAAAGTTGGGAGTTCCAAACTATTTCATAGTTAACAAGCTAAAAAACAATGTTGCATTAGCTTTAACAACATAGAGTTGTGTAACTTGGTGGTTAAGGCATTTGGATACCTCCATGAGGTTTTGGGTTCAAAACTTAGGTAACTCATGTACATCAATTTATATATTTGGTGGTGTATATGGTGCATATTTCAATGTATGTGTTGTATATATAGGCATACATGGGGTACCTACCAACCTACCATTTTATAACGTAATAAAATGTTGACATGTGGCGAACCATAATATTGCCACATGGCGATATAATGTTACCACATGGCAACATTCATATGGTGCCACGTGTTAACATCAAATGATGTCATGTTTCAAATAAATGATTAGTAAAAAGAAAATTATTATTAGTTATATTTTACTTGTAACATTTGACCACTATCAAAAGGGTACTAATCAATAACTCCAGAAGCACCACCTTCTGGTTGGTCAGAAAAACTATCTCAATCATATTGGACTTGTTAAAATCAACTTGTTCTAGAAAACTAAGGGGCTTTCTTTATGCCTATCACTTTGGGGTTTCTTTTGACCAAAAAAAATGAAATTCTAGTAGTGGTGTTTCCTTTTATATGAAAAGAAAAAGGATATTTTAATACCTCACTTTCTATTCAAGGGCCCACCATATGTGGGATACTAAATCATGCGGGTCACACATCTTATTTTTTTAAATTTGAAAATAGGGTGGAATTTTTTTCCTTCCACAAATCATATTAACCATCAAATTCTTTCTGCATGTCCTCAACTTGTAATTCAAGTAAAACCTTAACTCAACAATTTTGTCAATTTTTTGTATTTTAACAATGTAATTAAAAAATTCATAAAATAACCTTACATTTGGGTAGCGGTTTCACCCAAAAACTCTTATTTCTCCCAAAAAAAGGCTACTAATATGCCAAGTTAGCAAATTTGATTTAAACAGGGCTGAACGAGGCATTTATTACTCAAGATGTGCATTAAATTTGAAATAAATGATTAATAAGTGAAGTCACAATGCAATTATAGCAATGGAATTTCAAAACTAAAGATGATTTATTCTTAAAGCATCAATTTTGGTGTTTTGTGGAATTTCAATCTTCATTTGAAACCTATGCATTTTTCAAGTTGAATAGTTATGGTGTTTTAGGCCAATCCAAAGGATATGAATAGGGCATATATATTTAATTTAACTAAAAATATGTATCCAATTATTTCAAAAGACCATTTGTAAAGACAATTATACATTTATTGAAAATTTTCATTCAATATAATTATGCATTTGCCAATTTTCAAATTCAAGGTACAACCTTTAAATATGTCAAGTTACATATACCAAATTTTACATACATTAATTGTGCAAAAACAATGACATTCAAAATTCAAGCTTGGAAATCTAGGAGCTTGTGGGGTTTGAATTGAACCCCAAATCTATAAAGAACTTAACCCACTACAACACACTATTTGTAGAAATATTTACCCAGAAAAACACACCAATGCCTCAACCTCACCCACTTGAAAACTTGTTACAATTTTATTAGCAATAAAAACACAATGCCCACTACAAGAAATCATGGTATATTTTTTTTCGATACAAGCAAAAATATTGCAACATAATTTATTTTTTCACATGTATTTAAATTATCTATGATTTTCAATAAGGATATAATACAAATGTTACCTACAAATTTTGGAGAACTTTTCAAATCTTTTATATTTTATTTTATCAAATTTTACAATATACATTTGATGTATGTATATAAGCTAACTAATTGTTTTTTAAAAATGAAGCATGAAATCTTTGACCTTTTCAAAAATAAAGGACCAAAATGAATTGGTTAGAACAAATTCCTTTCTTTCCCAAAGAAGTAAAAATAATAATAAATTAGTTAAATTATTTATAATTAATTAATTTCTACAATACTAAAAACAATTATACATCCATTAAACGAGATCAGTTTTTCAAATCATTAAAAAATGTTTTGATATCAATTATGAATTTTGTTGCAATTAAAATGTCATGCATATTTAAATGTAGTGACGAAATTCTGAATGGTATTTTTATTTATTATTTGAAATAAAGATATATTATGTTTAATATAAAAGTAACATAAAATGTTTATTTTTTGGAATTTCATATGTCACTGTTTTATTCTATCAAAATATTACAATGTATATTGATATATGTAAAACCTTACTAATTGACCAAAATGGTTTCCTTGGTTCCTTCCTTCTATAGATTTTTTTTGAAATTAAATTAATTTATTTTTAATGAAATTATACTTGAGTGTATTAATTTCTCTATCATACCAATTTTTAAAATTTTCATGTAAAAAGAAAAAACAATTCAAAATAAATTTGTTGATATTATGAATTTCGATGCAAGTTAAATTATGATAATATAAATGTAATGATGGCATTTTAAAATGAATTTTAATATAATATTTAAATAATTACATGTGATATGTTTAATATAAATGTTACAAACATCCCTTTTTTCGAATTTTTCCAATGTTAATTCTTGATTTTATCAAAGTTAGAAGGCACATTGATATGTTTATAAATTTAGTGATCAACCAAAAGGGATGAGGCCTTAAATCTTTTACCTTTATGGGAAAGAAAAGATAAAAATGAATTGGATAGAATGGTTCCTTTAGTTCCTTTCTTCCCCAAAAGGTAACAAAATTCATTATTTTACAATTTAATTATTTAAAAGTAAATTAATTTCTAAAATAATGGGAAAATGTATTAAAAATCCCTATTTGAAAGCATACTTGAAGTTTTTTTGATATTACGAATTGTCATCCAAGTAAAAATATCATGAATATTAATGTATTGATGAAAAGTTCAAAGGTATTTGAATTTATTGTATTAAATAAGATATATAATATATAATACAAACATTACCTACAAAAAAATTTGGGAACTTTTTCAAATATTAATTTCTTACTATATTAAATTTTAAATGTACAAATTCATATATGTATAAACTTCCTAGTTGATTAAACCAAATAAGGCATGGAATCTCTTACCTTTGGGAAAAAAAGGACCAAAAGGAATTGGATATAATGATTCCTTTAATTCCCGTCTTCCTCAAAAATGTATAAGATTTTATTATTTTTTAATTCAATTCATTTTCACAAGAGTACAAATGTTTTTAACATCCACATAAAAAAGAAATAGATTTTTGATGTTATGATTTTTTTTGTGGATTAAAATATCATAGATATGTAAATGTAGTGATAGCAATTTGAAATGTATTTTTATTTACTATTTGTTTAAACATCACTCCATACCATTTCACTTTCCAAAGAAAGATTTATTAAAATAAACTAACAATGTTTCCTTCACCTAACACTTCTAGATCTTCAATTATATTCTATTATTCAAAGAATAAGTGTGAGGCCATACCTAAGCCAATTACAAAAGGCAAGATTCCTTAACAAATTCAAATAGACATAATGGAAAATAAAAGTTAATCCTCCCCCTGGCCATCAAAGGCTTGTTGCTTCTAGATTTAAAGATTCCAATATCATACTAGATGACAAGCTTTGGCACATATTTGCCTTTTGAATGCACACTACTAATAAATTACGGCTTGTGACGTAACATGCAATGGAAGGTCAATCCATGACCTTAAATACAATTGCATATCCCAATTTTGATTGAGAACTATAAAAATATTAAGATTATCATCATTGGATATGACACAATGAGGTGATCACACATAATGAAATAATTATCATGTATTGTGCAATATTAAGGCCAAGAAAATCATGTCCTTTTGGAACCATGGCAAGGTGTAGTCACACTGACATGTACACAAATAATTGTAACTAATGCTTGGTTTTGTGTATCTAACATTTTAGAAAAAAAATTAAAAACTTCAAATGGAATTTTTTTCACATAATGTTAGTTTCAAAATATTGGTATATACACTCTAAAAGTTTGAAATCAATTTAATGAATGAAAAATACCCAAAAACATTTTGAAAACATTGTAACCAATGTTTTAAAACAATAATAGGACTTGTAAATGGACTTGAATGTTTTTGACAATGACATATTTTTAATAATTCTTTTATGTAAACCATAACATAATAGTGTGATGAAAGTTTTACAATTTTTTAAAGATTTATTTAAAGACTTTTGTCCAAAATATTCCAAAAATATTTTGGAATACACACCCAATAAGCAATCACCCAAGGGGGTAGGTGTGGCTCATGATCCCGTTGTCCTAACCATCAATTACCATAAGCATAAATTCAAGCATAATTCAAAGTTAGAATATTTTTTCACAATGATAGCAACTTTTATATTTGTGATAAGATTTTATAGATGATGTTGGATCATAGAAAGGTTGAATTTAAATGTGTAGTCACATGAAAGATCAAACTTTCACTTTCAAAAAACCTTTACGATGAACTGTTTAAACACACATACATGATTACAAATCAATTTTTTTTTTTGCTGATTTTCATGATTGATTTTAGTTATATTTATAATCAAAATTAAAAAAATGTACCAAAATGGCTTTAATTAGAACAAACAAAAAAATTTGACAAAAAAAAAAGATTGAATACATCCTGATTCAGTACCTATTAATTGTTTATTTTGACTCAAGTGTTTATTGACACATGTAGGTGTCCATGTCGAGAAACTTGACTAATTGTCTAGCTATCACAGTTGTTAAATGACATGTCTATTGTGATTAATTTTGATTAACATGTATGTTGACATGGTTGCCAAATGATAGTTATATTGTCATTGATTTGATTAACATCTATGCTAAAATGGTTGCCAAATGGCATGTTTGTTGTGATTAATTTGATTAACATCTGTGTTGACATGGTTGCCAAATGACACCTATATTTCAACTGACTTGATTAACATGTGTTTTGACACGGTTGTCAATGCCATGTTTGTCATTAATACAATTCATAGTTTTTAAGCTATCCAAATTTATTACCTTTTCTACCTTGATTAATGAACATGTCCATTTTTATTAGAGGCTTAGGGCTTAAATGACATGTGTATTTTTTTTATTAATGAACTTGATTTAAATGATCTATTTGACTTTATATCAAATTGAAAATTTAGTCAAGTTGAACCAAAAATTGACCACCTTGGTCAAAATGGCCAATGGGTATTAATTAAGTGAAAAATTTAATCAAATTTGAAAAAAAAATGTGCTTGGTCAAAATGATCAATAGTTTTTAATCAAATTGGACATCCTATGTTAATCAAGAAACCAAGTTAACTAGATATTATTTTGGCTAGGTAGGTAGCCTAGGTTTACTTACCTATCTACTTATCTATTATTTAACCTAAGTAAACAAACTTAAATAGGTAGGTAACCTAGGCCCATTTACCTATGTAGGCCTACCTATTTACCTACCTACTACCTAGGTTAAGTAGTTAGTAGCCTAGATCTACCTAATTAATTATGTACCCATACCTACCTACTTACATGTTACCCCCTACATATTTGTGTACCTACTTCTTACCTTTTCTCCCTATCTACCAACCTACCTTTAACCTATTTACTAATTACCTATCGTTTTTACTTACCCACATAAATAAAAATGTGAAATTAGAAAGTTGACAAAACTTGTTGCCTTTTGGTGGTGGAGTCCATTGGTAAAGACATGGTTTATATCATTGTTAGGGGAAGGGTTCAATTCCTTACACTTGAACCTATGTACATGCTTGAAGGAGTAAGGTAGCTAAATAAGTTAAATTAACATAATCAAGTAGGTTAGGTTAAGTAGGTTAAAGTAAGCTACCACCTACCTACCAACCTACTTTCCTTTTTATGACCTACTTAAACCTATTTCTTATCTATTTAGTTTAAAACATTATTTTTTATAGTAATCCGAATTCAACTAGTCAAATGGTTCATTATTTTTTTTTCAAAATAACTAATCAAATAATCTCTTATTTTGTTAATAAAAAATAACATCATAGTCATAATGGGCAAGTCAAAATTGACTTGTCCAAATCGACTTGTTCAGATTGACAAGGTGTTTTTTTTACATTTGTCATTTTGGGTATTTTTTTACTAGATTTTTTGTTAAAAAAATACCTGGTTTTTTAATATTGCATCATCACTAACTTCACTAACATGTGTGAATTGACACGGTTGCAAAATGACAAGTATATTGTGATTGGCTTTAATAACATTTGTGTTGACATGATTGCCAAATGACATGTCTATTGTGATTGATTTGGCTAACTTGTGTGTTCACATGACTATGAAATAAAAACTATATAGTGATTTACTTGACTAACATTTACGTTGACATGACTATTAAATGGCATGTCAATTTTGATTAATTTGACAAATGTGCGCCAATGTTTGGGTGCCACATTGCCCGTTACGATATTTCACATGTTAACACATTGTCTAGGAAATTACAAAAATAATGATATCCAATTTCACCTTCTTCCCTTTAAACAGATTCCATTACATACCAATAATCATGAATGCAAATGATCATTATCACACCAAAATACTATCAAACACTCATTGATTATTTTGTTCAAGATTAGCATCCACTTCTTTGGCCCACAAAAACTTATTGCAATTTATTTGATGTTACATATAAAGAATCAATTTGTATGGGCATAGATTGGCTAGGTTGACGAGTGACCTAGAATGGAACCTAGATAAGATAATATAAAATGGGAACATTATGTTTTAAATTTGTGGAGGTGCTAGATATAATGCAATCAAACTTACATAGTGCACCTACATCAATTCATGGGTTTGATTAAAAAAATACATTGATGTGTATCCATGCATCACCCAAATTGAATTTAATTTCTTCTATCAATATGAACTTTTTTTTTCAAAAGTCACTAATCTCTACATATGCATTTGTTTTAATGTGCATGTCAAATGACCTAGTGACAAGTGTTCATATTTAATTATGTGCCACAATCTTAACAATCAACTTTTTATGCTCAAAGCTCATGGATTGAGAACATGTCCAAATAAGGTCAATGTTTATTACGCTTTTTGTGCTGGAATTTGATCATTAAAATAAGAATTCCATTTTAGAAAAAGGAAAAGATGGGTCCTACTTTTCTACACCAATGGAGTCACATAGGCCTCATCTTTTTACCATTTTATGTAAATAATTAGTTAAAATCACTCCAAACGAGGTAGATAGTATAACATGACATGAACAACCTTCACCACAAAATTTTGTAGCGCCTTTCAATCTTCAAAATTAACTTGCAACAACTATTCAAATATTAAAATTGATTTGAAATCAATAGAAAACAAGGGACATTGACTTGGCTAACAAATGACCTACATGCTTAGGGAAGGGGACCTTATGTACATGCCTAGGGAGGCTTACAATTTACATTCATACTATAATGGTATGCCAAAATCATCATATGACATATAATTTTTTTCATATTTTGTAATGCATGTGGTTATGGTAGACTTGTTTCAATTATGGTGGTAGATTATTTAGTATATTTATATTTTACAAGTGCCAACATTTTAAATAATTTTTATTAGTTATGTTTGATAGTAAAAATGACAAATTAAAAAATGGCATTATATTAAAACAATGAAGTTATTGTGCTTCAGGGCTTCATTCAAATTATTGACATGGCATGTAGTTAGTTTTTAAAGCTTTGGGCAATAATAATTAATTTGTGCTTAAGCATGCTAAATACTATGATATACACCAATGTTGTGCCTACAAATGGTTTAGGATTTACATTCCCTGTAAGTGTAAAATTTTGTGAATCTATTTTATGTTGTGTAGTCATGTAAATGTAAAAATAAACTCACATATAGTTTTACATGACCATTTAAAATAATATATTTAAAAAAAAAACTTATATGGTTTTATGCACTGTGTAAAATACTGTAAGTGTAACACAATGTAAAAAATGTGATTTCTACTAGGAACCTGAGGGAAATTTCATAATGTTTTTGGTGATAGGCCAACCAAACAGCCTATTGCTGAAAAAAAATAAATTTTAAATTAAAATCAAAACATTTGTGCTTTGCAATCCACCACAACTAATTAAATTAATTTATATGAATCACAACAGGTAAAATATATATCTAAGCTCTTGTAAAAGCTACAACAAGTAGTAGTCAATAATAAAAGTTATTATTGAATATTATTGATAATAACAATAATAATAATAGAAGTTGTCCACAAACAATGATGTGACACAAAATAAGCATTTAAGATATTTCTTGGAATAACACGACCATAGTCCCATATTGGTAGAAAATGCTAATGTTAGTAGAATATTAAAGTATCATGATATTTTGTGAAGGATCAATCAAAATGGCCTATTGCAAAAAGTAAAATTTAGTTTTACAATACACCCACAACTAATTAATATGAATTGCAAGAAGATATGATTATTAAAAATATATAATATATACAAGTACAGTTACACGTTCAAAACATTTACATGAGGCCATGTAAATGTATTTGATAGATATTTATATTGGCCTCATGTAAATGTGAAAAGTTCAGATGTGTAAGTGTAAATGAATTCCAATTACATAAGATTTACATGCTATATATATGAATATTAACATTTACACACGCAACATCGGTATGTGCTATGTACCTCATATTTGGACAAATTAAAGAATAAATTGAAAAACTTGCTTTAGGCTCACTTTACACAAGGGTCCAGGTCCAATTTCCTAGGAACCAATTTGGACTGATTTGAAGCAAATTGAATCGAGTTGGACTGTACCTTGGTCCACAGTGCGATTCTTGGTTCTCTAAATACAGAGCTCTTCGTTTAGAACTATTTGTTTTGTTTGAACCAATTGATTTTCCCTCCAAAACAGGTGCCATGTAGGTTTAGCCTCAATTTACCACTTTTTGGTCTTGGACCCTCGTTTAAAGCCCTT
>Ga0116228_10003961_pt1 | contig 13088 bp, 13 predicted proteins | sample S1TSphfallax_2_FD_89694 | JGI IMG/M metagenome (GOLD analysis project Ga0116228, IMG submission 89694) | Host-associated microbial communities from peat moss isolated from Minnesota, USA - S1T2_Fc - Sphagnum fallax MG | ecosystem: Host-associated > Plants > Peat moss > Unclassified | place... | reverse complement strand
TTCCCCCAACCCGCGCCCAATTCGGAAATGGCTCCCGCGACGATTCCCGAAAGCTCTCAATCAACTCCCGCACCCTCGCCCGCCTGCCGAGCAGCCGTTCCACCAGCTCCTCCATCTCGCTGATAGACCCTCCATACCACTCCGGCGGTACGCCCTCCGCGATCGACCACACCACTCCCGCATCCAGCGTCTCCATCCGGCTCAGCCAAGGCTCGAAGCTCTCCCAGCCCGTTACCCCGCGGTACACCATGTTGCGTGCATACACCCCCCGCAGCGGCGCGTCACTCAAATTCCAATCCCCGGCATGAAAGCAATATCCCTGGTCGATGAACGCCGCCTTATACCGTCGCTCCCGCGGCTTCTTGTGAAATACCGCCTGCCGCCCATTCGAATTACACGTCCACTTATCCAGCACCAGCATCCCGGCAAACTCGTCCAGGTTCTTGACCTCCCCCAGTTGCGGCTCCGGCAGATAATCCACCGTCTGCCCCGGCATCAGTCCCCCTACAAGACGCGATCCGAACTGCAGCCCTGCCTGGCACCGCTCCACCCCTTGAGCCATCTCTAGGCTTAGCTCGCTCGTGTTCGCAACCAGCCACTCCGACACCTCCACGACATCGCACGCGGGAACCGTCAATCCCAGCGCTTCCGCCAACTTGGTAGCCAGCATCTCGTTCGCCAGCACCCGCAGATGCTGCGGATTATTCTGAAACTTCACCACATACGCATGACCATCCGCGCCCAGCATAAGATGACTCTGCGCCCCGCCCCGCATCTTGCGTATCTGCTGTGTTGCAATAACCGCCAACGTCCCCCCGCACCCTTACAGCAACTCCGCCCTCGCCGCCCACGCGATCGCCATGGCCATCACGCAGTCATCATGCATGCCCGCCTGCGCCCCCGTTCCACCACTGCGCAACCGCACAAAACTCCGGCACTCCCGCAGCAGCCGTTCGCTCTGGAACAACTCCGGGTGCTCGACCAGCGCGGCCCCCAAACCGGCTATCATACCCGGCCTCGACACCGATGAGGTCAGCCATCCATCCTGGCCATTCTGCGCATACACCTTTGCCGCCCGGCAGACACTCTTCAAATAAGCCAGTACGCCTGACCCGTGGTTGTTTCTCTCCACCACCAGCCAGGCATCGTTATACTCGTGTGCCAACGCCGCCGCCGCCTGCGCCAGTTCCAGCACCGGAAGCCGCGCCTGCAGTTCTGCACATTGTAGCCCCGTGGTTAGCTCGATCACCTGGGCTACCGAGTAGTCGCCCTCTGCTCCCCCACCTGCCGGATCAACCGCCACCAAATACCGCCGACCGGCCATGGCAGGAAACCACACCAGCAACGTCCGGTTGTGCCGCTGCTCCACAGGCGCCCGCACCGAGGCTAGCCGCGCATCGATCGACCCCACATCAAACAGGCAATGCCCGCTCGCCGAAAAGCAGCTCTCCGCATCCTCCGCATACTCCTGCTTGGCCAGCCTCCGAAATCCGGCCCGCAACTGCCGCCTGAATCCGATCTGTCCCAGGCTCAGCGCCTCGACCTCCACCAGCCGCCGCTCCTCCGCGTCGAGGGTCTCCGCCTCCACTGCATCCGCCACATACGATGCCTCCCACCACCATGGAAAGAAATGCCGCACCGTCCCCGTCGCCTCTGCCTGCATCCACTCCGTCCAGAAACACCCCTCAGCTCCGTTTGGCGTCGATTCGAGCACCAATTCTCCCCGCGGGGGCAGAGCCGCCTTCAACCCATACAGTGTCTCCGACGCATCCCCCGGCCAACGCGCTACTTCCGAGCAATGGAGATTGGTAATCGTAACTCCCCGCCCTGCATTGCTGTCCCCAGCGCTCTCTACGCGAAATTCGCTGTCCAGTTCAGGAAACGAGATCTGGCGAGTATTCGATCGCGCCGTCCTTAGCGCTCCCTTGCGCAGCGAAACCGGCAGGCACTGCTGAAATCGATGCACTGTCCGGAAGATCGCCTCGGCCGCCTCCTGCGTGTGCGCAACCTGCACGCTCAGCGTGCCGGGAATCGTAATGGTCTTCAGAAACAACCGCCCCGCAATCCAGGTGCTCATCCCCATCTGCCGCGCCTTCAGCACAATATTCCGCTGTCCGCGCCGGCGCTCAAACTCCTCCTGTACCCGATTCGCCAGCAGTGGCACCATCTCGCCACTGCGGCTCCGCACCTTCAACAACGCCTCCGCCAGAAATCCCCCAACCGAGCCCCCGCCCAACTCCACCGGCCGCTCGTCCAGCAACTCCCCGAGACGCATCAACTCCTTCAGATCTATTTCCGTGAGCCCAGGGTCCGCCATCTGATTCAAGCCTTTCTCCTCTCGGCAACGTGGACCAGCCCAGGTGAGGGGTCGCCCGTCCCGCAGAGGACGACCCGCAACCCACTCGACTGCTCGATGACACCAGGAGAAAACGACTAGAAGGCATACCAGTTATTATCCGGCCCGCATAGCAACGTCCGCTTGCCCACCGCGGCAATTACCAGCGATTGCGCCACCGCTCCTTGATAGTTAATCGTCTGCGCGCTTACTGTTTGCAGGGTTACCGCATTGGCACTGGTATCCGACTTAACAATTGTCAACTCCATACCCGTCGGCGACTGCTTATCCGGCATCGGCGTGTAACAGCTCGGCAGCGTCAATGTCTGGGCGCCCCCTGCGGCATTGGCGATGACATTCTTGTTCGCGGTCGTCAGCGCCAGCGTTGCGGCAGTATTCAATACCGTTGAAAGCATAATTCCGCCCTGCGACCGGATCGTACCCTGATACGTAATATTAAAGAATGGATTCGCAGCCGCCACATGGCCCTCGAAGAGATCGGTTGTGTATCCGCTATACAACTGCGCCGAGTACGCCGAATAATTCGCCCCGCTCGCTGCCTTCGGCGCTACCCAGACCGTCGCGACCTGCCCGCTCGAGGGAGCATTGTTCGATGCCCCGCCTCCCGAAAATCCTGTAGTCGTCGCCGGCTCGATAGCCTGATAATAGTTCCCGCAGCCCGTAAGATGATGGACACTCGAAAACGTCGGCGGCACACCCCCCGCCGATGCAAAATTGATCCAGTTCACCGTGGTCGACATCCCGAGACAGTCGAAATCGGAGATCATCAAATTATTCGTCACTGCCGCTGAGACAGTCGCCAGGTTGGCAGTTGGAAAACTATTCAGCTCTGGCCATTGCACATGGCCACCGTGAATCTCAACTCCATTCGCCCCTATGTAGAATGCCGCTACCGCTGGACTATCCGCATATGTATCTGTCCAGACGCTTCCCGCCCCGCCCGTATCATAGATCACATAACTCGACGCATACGAAGCGTTCGAGGCCGAACTTGCGGCCGCCGTATTGCTGCACGGAGCCCCAGTACAGGTATACGGATACCCGAATCCATGTACGCCATACCCCATGTTGCCCGTGCCTTCGTTAAACACCGCCGCAGTCTGCGCATTACGCACAATAATCGTGTTCATGTAGCTATCCATGGCTGTCTTTTGCAAATGGATGCCGTACTGCGGCCGCGTCGCCGGTGTAAAGTTGTTGGTGCTGTAACTCACCGTCACATTGCGCAACAGAGAGCCAGCCTGGTGCACTCCGATATTGCTCTCCTCGCCCAGCAAAATGCCCTCTGCAGTTACATCGTTCACGTTGACATTATCGATTAGCAAGCCGCGCGGCCACTGAAACTCGAACCCGTGAACCGCATTCTTGTTGCCGATAATCGTCAAATCCTTAAATGTGCAACCCTCGGTCAAAGTCGAATTTCCTAGAAAAAAGACATCCCCGTTCAGGTTCGAAGTCACATTCAACACCGTCGCCACGTTCGCCACGTTTGCGCCCATCGTCGTGCCGGCCGAGCCGATCACACTCACGCAGACTCCATTCGCGGGTTCGCTCATCGTCCCGGTAACTCCATACGTGCCCGGCCCCAGCCATATCGTCTGATTATGCCCGCTTGTCGTGGCCGCAGCCACAGCTGCATTCCACGCTGCCCCAAGCGTTGTATACGTGAGCCCATCGACGGTAATCGTACTATTCACACTGCTCGCCGACAGATTGCCTCCAACCTTTGCTGCCCCTGCTGCAGTCAGCGTCCCGGACACAGCCAATGTGCTCCCGAACGCTGCCGCGGCGCCCGACGACATCGTGCCCGTGCCACTCTGCCCCGTGACACTGAATAGATTTACCCAGTTCGTACCGCTCCAGGAGTCGTACTCAATCCCCTGTCCATACCCCGCCCTGCTGCTTACCGTGTTCGACGGCCCCCCACCGGTGCAAAAGCGGTTCATCACATGCCCGCCGTCTGCCGTCGGTGTGTCAAAAAGGCAGTACTCGTTCTGGTACTGCAATCCATTCATGTACGAGCCATATTGCTGGTAGATCCCGAACACGGAGGTCTTCTTTGTGAAGCTTCCGCGGGATGAATCCCATAGCGTTCCCGCATCCGGCATCGACAACTGCACGGCTGCTACCTGACCTGTGGTGGGATACAAAGGAGCCGTCAAGTAACTGCCGCCCGTCGCACCGGCTATGCTCACCTGCGTCCCATTTGCCGTTGCAGTCGTCGCGTGGATACTCTCCACAGCTTCGATGCTTACCGGACCATGTATCTGCACCAGCGCTCGGTGATTAATCGCAATCTGTCCAGTGTAGGGGTTTACACCACTGCTATACATATCCATGCCCCGCAGGCTGAACCCCACCGAAGCGTAAGGCAATGGATCATTCGGATCACCGAGCGGAGCGTAAAGCCCGATCTGGTTTGTTGCCGGATTCGAGGTCGGACTCTCAATGTCGGGTGCATACCCTGCAACGATCTCTCCGCAGAAATAAATATTTGTCTGATTGCAGCCAACCTGATATCCGCCCACAGCCGTAGGCCCTTGAACCATGTTCAGATGTACGTTGTTAAATTCGACAGTCCCGTTGTATCCATTGCTATACTGCTCAATCACCGTGCCGGCCGGCCATTGTATTCCCGCAGGCGCCGTGCTGCCTCCCAGATGCCGCCCACTTGCCTCTATGTATAAATTCCCATCCGAAGCAAACCCGGCAATGCTCACAATCTCAAACTGGTTTTGCTGCAATCCAGGCACATATGCGGAAGCAGCCGTGCTAGCGCGGTTATAATCCTGCGGCAACAGCACATATGGATAGTTATTGGTCGAGGTAGTCAGCACATCGGAAGGGTTCCCAAAATACTGTGGCATCCACGATACGTTTTGGACAGGCGCCACAAGGCCCGTGGCCGCCAGCGTTCCCGTCAGGTAAGTCTGCTCCCCCTTTCCCCCAAGAATATAAGCGCGGTTGGTGCGCGGAATGTTTCCGCCATACGAGTCCTCGTGATACAGGTTCTCGAACTTTATCGCGTCCCCATTCCAGACACGCACTCCCGAAAGCAGATCCGTATCCTTGATCGACCCTCCGATGAATGAAACATTTACAGCTTTTTCGATATGAATCGAGCCGCGAGGATCAGGATACAGCATGGTCGGATTTGCACTTGTGCCCGGCCCGTTGAAAACTCCGTTCGTACAATTTACCGAGTAGCACCAGTTATTATTCCAGGTCGGGCTGCCGCTGTTGTCCTTGGTTTGCCCTGCTTCCACAATCTGCGTGTTATAAAAGTAGTCCTCATTCGTATCGCCAGCCATCACCAGCGGCCAGCGTATGTCGTTGAATGAGGAATCGAAGCTGACGACCCGCTCCGACGCTCCATTCATCTGCAAGCCGCGGCCGGCACTATTATAGAAATGCATATCGCGGAGAATGTAGAAGCCTACGTCGAGTTCGAGCAGCGTTCCGGTCGTCGCCTTGCCGCTTCCCTCTAGCGTGATATTTTCCATTCCGCCAAAGCAGGTGTAAACTGAACAACCGGTGCCGAATCCATTGACCGTGATTAAATTGGCCGTCGCTCCTGTCTCCTGGATAATTGTGTTCGCCTCGCTGTCTCCCACCACGTGCAAATTATTGGGCAGCCGAATCGTTCCGTTCACCTTGTAGTGCCCTGGCGCAAGGTAGAGCGTCGGATATGTGGCCTCTCCGCTGCTCGCCACGTTAGCCGTCGCAAAGGCGATCGCTGCATTGATTGCTGCAAGTGAGTCGCGAGATCCCGTTGGGTCTGCTCCGCCTGCGAAGTCCGTGTTGCGCATGTCGACTCGCGGCAGCTTTGCCATCTCGTTCGCAATGCCTAGATTGCCCGTGACTGCGCCACCGGACAGCGGCAACATCGCGGCGATCGCTTGATCGACATAGTGTTTCGTGCTCGCTTCCGGATCCGACGTCGGATCCCCTGCCAGGTTAAGCGCACCCGAAAGGGTCCCTCCAGTCAAGGGCAAAAAGTTGCCGATCGTAGGAGTGATAGAGGCAACCAGATTATCTACATAACTCTTACTGACGCTCTGCACCGCCACCGTCGCCGGCTGTAACTCCGCTCTTACTCCCGAAATCGTGGCCGTGGTTGCCGCAGGGACAGTCCAATACTCCTTGCTGACAGTTCCGTCACTCAGGTGATACACAGCCGTGTAGTAAGTCCCGCTCGGAGTCGCACCTAGATTCGGCGATAGACTCACCGCTACAAATCCATTGGCGCCGATGGTCACGGTCATGGAACCCGCTGCGACAGCTTGATTGCTTGCCGTCGTGAATGCTGGCCAGCTTACCAGCAAAGTCCCGCTGGCCGCCGTTCCGTCAGCCCGGTACACAGTACCTTGCACCGTCGTCGTCGTAACCTGCGTCCAGCTAGGCTCAACTGTGAGCACCAGTGAGGTCCACACAATGAGCTTCAAGAGTAAGTATCCGGCGCTTTTCATCAGCTCTCCAGGTGTATGCGTTGCCTTTGCGTTGTCCCGTCCCAGATGCAATCCCCTACCTGCAAGGCAGAATATTGGTTCGCGTCATTGCTTGTTTTCAAGTTGCTTGATGAGCATCTCTGCCAGGCTCTTCCGGCTCGCTTTTGCCGGGGATTCCTCTTCTTGTTCCTGCAACGCTTCCATCAAGCTGAATAACCATCTCGTGTGTGTAAGACTTCCGGTCTTTGCTTTCTCAACGTTTGCACGCATGATCTCCTGCGCCGCCTCCGTGACCTGCTTCAATGCCTCATCATGAAGATGACGATGCTTCCCCTGGTTGCGGCGCGGCGCACGTGTACGCTGGCTTTTGGTTCCGGTGGCTTCTTCCGTTGCAGGGGCAACCGGTTCTTGCGTTCGGGCAGACTGCTGTCGTTCGGCTCTGCTCTTCAATCGGACCATCCAGGCAGACAAAGAAAAAGGGAGCCCAATCGGGCTCCCCAGCAAAACAAGTGTACTAACTCAAGACTACCAATCTCCCGCAGATTGCTGTGCCAGTCTGTAACCGTTACAAATTACTATTGTACTTGTGCGGGAAATGTCTACGACAATGCAACATCTCAACAGGTCGAGCGTGGCACTGAGAAGCGTCTCTTCTAAACAGTAATTGACGCCAAAACTGAGCCGCCATTCCTAACTACTCCGCAGGACGGGTTCCGCCATAGAGCGGCCCTACCTCCAGCAGATTCTTGTCCAGGAATGCCTTCGTTAGTCCGTCCACTGCCTCGCCATACTTCCTTACAACCGAGCGCAGGCTCTGGCCCGTCAAATCCGCAGCCTCGGCTTGCGTGTACTCCTGCAAGGCAATCCGTGCGATGAGTTCCATCTCCTCGGCATCCAGCCGCTTCAGACACTTCTCGATGTCATATACGAAAATCACCGCGTCCTCGAATGTGTGGATGCGATAGCTCGAAACCTTGCCTCGAAACATACAGTTTCCGAGAATCGACGGCACTCGTCCCATGCGCATCGACACCTGCATGTAACGCCGCAGAAGAAGTTCTGTGTAACGCCGGTAAAATGCCAGGCTGCTGATCGGCACCGTGATTGTCCGCGTCGCAATTTGGGTGCGAACGCATGCGGCCGGGAGCGTGAGCGCGGCGCTCATTGTATGCCCCGTGCAAGCGCTTCATTGCCGGCTGTGCTCCGGTGCTTCAAAGGCCGCCCGGGCCGCCGCCGCGTCTTGGGATCAGGAAAGTGTTTCAGCCTCTCTGCGCAGTGCGCACAGTACACAGTCAGGCTTGCCTGGCTGCGCAGCCATAGCGTCCCGCAGCCCTCACATACTTTTAATGTCACGCTCGAATACGTCATCCTTCCTCCAGGGCATACTCAGTCTCTGCAACCTGTCTCTCATCTGGGCTGCAGGGTGGCTCACTCGCAGAAACTACTTTGCGGCCTCTTACCCTTCTGGTCCTTGTCCCTCTTGCCGCTTTTCACCTCGAAGTTGCCACCTCTTTCAATCCCTAACTCCTCCCTCACTTGCACAGACACCTCGCCCCTCGCCTCCGTCGTCATCTCCCGAAGCGTTCCAAAGTGGGAAGACAACCACGCACCCGCGAGTGGTTAGTTCCGCAGATATGCGCGCGCTTCTGTTAGATCAAGTGAAAGTAGTCCGAATCTACGCGGTGGCCCAAAAGCGGTCAATTGTCCGAAGAAACCAGAAGTTACTCTGAGACAGCCGGAAAATTCCCACCTCGGATTTTCTGAACAATCCCCACCACGCACTTGCCTTCAGGCAAACTGCGTTCCCAGGGGTGTATAGCTCGTTGGCAACTTCAACTGCATGAACTTTTCACAGTTGCATGAGCGGTTGCGACTGGAACTCGTCCGCCGGATCGATCGCGAGCTGCTCTCAGCCGCGTCTCTCTCTCGGCAGACCGGGCTTCAGCAGCCGCACATCTCCAACTTCTTACGCAGCAAGCGCCGCCTGAGCCTGCAAGCCATGGATCGAGTCATGGCTGCTCTCGCGCTCAGCGTGGAAGATCTGTTGGCCCCTTCGGAGCCCGGGCTCGCTCCCTCCGCGGCGCCGCCGGAGTTCATCCCACTCGTCTCGGCGACCAGCGCCATGAACGATGCCCTCATCCCCGCCTCCGCCGCCTTCGACCGCATCCAGCTCCCCACCGGCAGCCTCGACGATCTTCGCCTCAGGCAATCCGTCCGCCCACGCGACTGGCAACGCTTCGTGGCGGTCGGCGTCACTCCCGCACAGGCCCTTCCCATGGAGCCCGCACTGGCCGCCAACTGCATCGCCGTCCTCGACCGCCACTACACCGCTCTGGTCGAGTACAACCCGCCTCCGCGCCTCAACATCTACGCCGTACGCTTCCGGGGCGACCTCGTCTTTCGTTACGCAAGTTATGAGGCCAATCGCCTCATCCTCCGGCCCCACGGACTCGCCTTTCCCGTCCAACTGGTCGAGATCGAACCACGCCGCTCCCCCAGCGACCTCATCGTCGGCCGCGTCTGTGTCCTCATCTCCCGCCTCTAAGCAATCGTTAGAAATCAGCTCCCGACCGGCAGCCCAAAAGCCCCTAAATGAGCCCCTTATGAACGCCACACGAGCCCTGTCTTGTCCCGAATCCGCCTCTGCGCCAGGATTTTGGTAGCATCACCTTCGGAGGTCCATCATGGATCAGGCTTCAAACTCCGCCGCCGTCGCCCCAGGCGCGCGCCGCGACGAAGACATCGCGCTCGACCTGCTGAAATTCGTCGCTTCCGCCACCAGCTTCATCCGACCCGCCGCCCCGTCCACCGGCTTCACCGCTACCTCCGGCCCCAAGCCCGAAGAGCAGGTCAGCCAGCTGCTCGACCTCTACGGCCGTTGCCTCCAGGCCGTCCAGGGCTCAGCCCCCGCCCCCGCAAAGACTGCGCGCTAGACCCGGGCCTTGTCTCCATCCACTCAAATACGGGTTGCTGTCTGCGGCGCAGGCGCCTTCGGACAGACCCACGTCCGCGTCTACCGCCAGCTCCAGGCCGCTGGCTTCCCCGTCTCGCTCGCTGCCATCATCGAGCCGCAACCCGACCGGGCCGGCGCCCTGGCGGCCCAGACCGGCGTCCCCGTCTTCCCCACCATCGAGCAATGTCTCGCCGCCGTCCCGCTCGACGCCGCTTCCGTCTGCGTGCCGACCTCGGCGCACCACCACGTCGCCTCAGCGCTCCTCGAGGCCGGGCTTCACCTGCTCATCGAGAAGCCCTTCGCCTCCACCCTCCAGCAGGCCGACGAGCTCATCCGCCTCGCCGCCAGGCGCCAGCGCATCGTCCAGGTCGGCCACCTCGAGCGCTTCAACCCCGCCGTGACCGCCCTCGCCACCCGCATCCACCGGCCCATGTTCTTTGAGGCCCACCGTCTCAGCCTCTTCAGCCCCCGCGCCCTCGATGTCGACGTCGTCCTCGACCTCATGATTCACGACCTCGACATCGTCCTCCAGCTAGCCAACTCCCCCGTCCGCGACGTCCACGCCGTCGGCCTGCCCATCCTCTCCTCGAAGGTTGATATCGCCAACGCCCGCATCGAGTTCGAGTCCGGCTGCGTGGCCAACTTCACCGCCAGCCGCGTCTCCACCGAGCGCGTCCGCAAACTCCGCTTCTTCCAGCCTCACCAGTACGTCTCGGTCGACTACGCCAGGCAGGACCTGCTCATCATCCACGTAGAGCCCCACGTGGCCCCCCACGTAGCCTCCCAGGCGACAGCCCCAGGCGATCCTCCCTCGCCCGGCCTCCACTTCGACAAGCCACTGATCACCCCAGGCGAACCGCTCCGCCTTGAGATCGAATCCTTCCTCACCAGCATCAGCTCCAACACGGAGCCACTCGTCCCCACCCACCAAGCCCGCGAGGCGCTGGCCCTGGCCCTCCAGGTGCAGTCCGCCATAGAAGCCCACACCCAAAGGGCCGGCCTGACAACCCTTTCTGCTAGCTAATCTGTCTCGCGAGAAGCCCTACCGTGATTGAGGCGCGGTTCTGCCTTGGCTTCGGATCGCCTGGCGCATAGGCCGGCAACGACGGAATCATCAGCAATAGAGAGTTTTTTGATTGAGATGAAAGGGCTTGATCGAATTCGGGAGACGGGTGTCCAGGAGCCCGAGTGTCCAGAGGCCAGGCCACAATCCGCAGAAGATCGTCGTCATCCTGAGCGCAAACGAAGGAACTGCGGTTTATCCGACGTACGCCCCAACCTCGCTGCGAGAGCGGCACAAAGAACTTCTGACCCAAAAGACGACTAGACAGGCCCCAGACCCACAGCCCACGCAGCCGGCAGTAACCCTAGTGCAACTTCTGCACCTGCACACCCTCAGGCAACTTCAGTTCAAACTGCGCATCGGTCAGCGGAGCATTCACCGTCAGCTTCTCGATCGTGATCACGATCTGATACTCCTCCAGCGGCCGCTTGATCGTGATCGTGCTGGGGTACATGATCGTGTCAAAGCTCACAAACGGCCCGTACTCCGCCTCCGTATCCACCGACCCCGCCGCGTCATAGAGATCCAGCTCAAACGGCCGCAGGGTCACCCGGCTGAAGTGAATCACCCGCTCCGGAACCAACTCCTGGCTCGTCGCCGAACGCCTCCGCACGATCGTCAACTCGTACTCCGGCAAGATCCTCGTCTGGTGCGTTACCGGATCCTCGCTCTTGGTATTCGCCTTGGTCAGCGTCACCAGTTCCTCCGGCGAGATGTGTGCCGGAATCATCGAGTTGAAAAAAATCGCAGGACGCAGGTTCTCAAGTGGCTTGGAGGAGGGCGTCGTCACCGCATTTGTCCCCTCGATCACCTTGTTCTGTGAAGGGATATACAGCTCAAAGCTCGTGCCGTCGCTGGCCAGTTCGAATGCATGGGTTCGTAGCACCGGCACCAGGCCCAGCACATTCACCATCTCCGGCTTGCGCAGCAGAATAAACCCGCTCAGCGACGTATAGTCCGTGATGCTGCCTTTGGCCGAGCCCCCGACTGACGCCTGAAAGTCAACCGTCGCGGTCAACGAATCAATCGCCCCGTTGACCTGGTTGACCCGCTGCACCAGTTGGTCCGCCGTGGCCTCCATCAGCACCGGCGGTACAATCGCCTTCTGCACCTTGCGTGTATGCATCAGGCATCCACTCAGCAGAGGCAGCAGGCATAGCACAAATTTGGGGGACAGATGTCGCATGCATTCAAGTCCCGGCCGCGACCGAGCAAGCCCTAAGTATAGCCTGTGGAGAGCTCTATCTTGCGCCCAGGCTCCGCTTCGCTCGACGATAAGCGGCTACATTTCTCTGATGCTCCTCCAGCGTCTCCGCAAACCGCGACCTGCCCTGCGGATCGCTGCCCTCCGCCACAAAATAAAGAAACCTCGTCTTAGCCGGCTCCATCGCCGCCCGCAGTGACACCGCCCCCGGGTTGCAGATCGGCCCGGGCGGCAGTCCCACATGCAGGTACGTGTTATACGGCGACTCCGCCGCCAGATCGCGCTGGTAGATCGTCCCCCGGTATCTCCCCGCCAACATGGCCGCGTAGATCACCGTGGGGTCCGTCTCAAGCAACATGCCGCGGCTCAACCGGTTCAGCAGCACGCTCGCTACCAGCGGCCGCTCCGCATCAATCGGCGTCTCCCGCTCCACCAGTGAGGCCAGCGTTACTACCCTGCGCACATCGGCGCCCGCCAGCCCCAGCAACGCTGCCTCCTGCCCAAACCGCCGCACCATCGCCCGCAGCATCTGCTCCGGGGTCGCGCTCCGCGAAAAGTGGTAAGTATCAGGAAACAAATATCCTTCCAGGCTTCGCGCCTGCGGATCCAGCCCATGCGCCAGGGCCCCGTCCCGCTGCGCCGCTGCGAGAAACCCGGCATAGCTCCCAAGGTTGGCCGCCTGCACCCGCTTCGCTACATCGAACAGGTTTGCACCCTCGGGAATCGTCACCGTCAGCGTGTACACCTCCCCACGCTCAATCTGCTCGTAGACCGCGCTCAGCTTCCGTGGCTCATCGAACCGGTACTCTCCCGCTTTCAGCGTCCCTCCACGAACCAACCGCAGCACCGCAAAGGCATACCTGCTCGCAATAATCCCCCTCTTCGCGAGTTCCCCCGCAATCTGCCGCGACGGCGTCCCCGGCGCGATCTCAACAAAGGTCTCCGCGCTCGGACCCACCGCCCACTCGAACGCATACAGCCCATACCCCCCCATCGCCAGGATCCCGCAGATGGCCACCAGCACAACAACACGGCGCAATCGCTTCACTCCTCAGCCCCGAACA
>Ga0116228_10003960_pt1 | contig 13089 bp, 13 predicted proteins | sample S1TSphfallax_2_FD_89694 | JGI IMG/M metagenome (GOLD analysis project Ga0116228, IMG submission 89694) | Host-associated microbial communities from peat moss isolated from Minnesota, USA - S1T2_Fc - Sphagnum fallax MG | ecosystem: Host-associated > Plants > Peat moss > Unclassified | place... | reverse complement strand
TCTTTTTTTCAAAAGAGAACTGCTTCCTTCCTTATGTTTTGCGCCGTCCCCGCATAACCCCATAAAGGACCAAAGCCCCCCCCATCACTGCCACAAACCCAAGCAAATCGCGCCATTCGGCCGAAAGCAGCATACCCAGCATGCCAAGCAATCCGAGTCCCGCCGCCGCCGGCAGCGCCGCAAAATTCAGCGGCGCTCCCGCCAGGGCGATCTGACGCCGGTGCAGCACGAAGGCGGCCGCGCAAGCCGGCGCGTAGATGCCCACCACTGCCAGCGCCGACAGCGAGATCAGTTTGAGAAACGTGCCGCTGGCAGCAAGGAAGAACGCCGCGGTAACGTAACTGACGATGGCGTTGGTCGGCACGTGGGTCTTGCCATTCAGCCGGCCGAACCAGGCCGGCAGTTGTCCGTCGCGTCCGAACGCGAACAGCATCCGCGGCGTGCCAAGCGTGTCGTTGCAGAGCCAGACCAGCATGGAGAGGAGGGCGCCGGCGAACAGAATGCTGCTTGCGACAGGTCCGAAACGGGCGGCGCCTTGCGCGAGGGGCGCGCCGGCGTGCGGCAGCGCCGTGCCGAGCAGATGTTGCGCGGTGAGTTGCACGGCGACATACAGAACCAGAATGAACAGCATGGCGAGCAGGAGCGCCCGCGGCACGGTGCGCGCCGGATCGCGCACTTCGCCGCTGGCGCACATGGCGGTTTCCATGCCGCTGAAGGCGAACAAGGTGAGGATGAGGCCCTGGCAGAAGCCCGTCGTGGTGACTGGGGGTAGAGGTGGGCCCGGCGGCGCTTTCATGCCGATCGAGGCCAGCCCCAGCAGCAGGAACAGCAGCAGCGGAAGGATTTTTATCACGGTGGCGCCGGTGATGACCCGCGCCGCCCAGCGCACGCCGCGCAGGTTCACGCCGGCCACCCCCACGAACAGGGCGGCCAGCACGCAGAGCCGCGCCGCGGGCGAGGCAAGTCCGGGGGCCAGCAACGCGATTGCGTCGGCGACGGCGGCGGCGAGCCCGCCGCTGGCCAAAATGCTTGAGACCAGGAGAAACATGCCGGTGACGTAGCCGGCAGCGGGCCCGAACGCGGCTTCCACCGTGCCATAGACGCCGCCGCTGGTCGGCACCCGGCTGCCCGCCTCGGCAAAGCAGATAACAACGCCCGCCATGACCACGGCACAGACGATGTAGGCAATCGGCGCCGCGGCGCCCGCATCCAGGGCGACCGCGGCCGGCAGTGTAAATATCCCCGCGCCGATCACCCCATTGACGACATTGGCGGCCAGCGCGGTGGTGCCGATGCCCCGCACCAGGCCGCGGTCGCGTGCAGCGAGGAGCCGGCCCTCCAACTGGGCCGCCGGATTGTGAAGGTTGGTGAATTCGGCCTGTGACAGGGCGGTTACCTGCGACGTAGGAGTTGGGGACGTAGGAGTTGGGGGCGTGCGGGGTTGCGGACAGCCCGCACACGCCGCATCAGCGGGCCATGGCGAACATTACCCTGGCGGAAGCGCGGCGGTGGGACAAGCAGGATTCGTTGCGCGATTTTCGCGCAGCTTTCCGGCTTCCACCCGGCGTTATCTACCTGGACGGCAATTCGCTGGGGCCCCTGCCACGGGCCACGCCGTCCGGGCTCGACGCGGTGGTGCGGCAAGAGTGGGGCAACGGGCTGATCCGAAGCTGGCAGGATGCCGGGTGGATCGACGCCCCGCGCCGGGTCGGCGGGAAGATCGCGCGGCTGATCGGCGCGGCAGAGGACGAGGTGGTGGTTGCCGACAGCACCAGCGTCAATTTGTTCAAGCTGCTGGCGGCCGCGTTACGGCTGCGGCCCAAGGCCCGCAGGAAAATCCTGATCGAGGCGGGCGGCTTTCCCACCGATCGTCACGTCGCCGATGGCCTGGCAGCCTTGCTGCCCGATCTGGAGGTCGTCGCAGTGGAAGCGTCCGCCCTGGCAGAATCCCTGGATGCGGCCACGTCGGTGCTGCTGCTATGTGACGTTCATTACCGCTCCGGCGCCCGGCATGACATGGCGGCCCTGACCCGCGCCGCGCATGCGGTCGGGGCGCTGGCAATATGGGATTTGAGCCATAGCGCGGGGGCGGTGCCGGTGGACCTGCACGCAGCGGGCGCGGACATGGCGGTGGGGTGCGGCTACAAATATCTCAATGGCGGGCCCGGCGCGCCCGCCTTTCTCTTCGTCGCGCGCCATTTGCAGGCGCACGCGCGCTCGCCGCTGCAAGGCTGGATCGGCCACGCCGCCCCGTTCGGCTTTTCTGAGTTCTACGCCCCGGCGGACGGGGTGGTCCGGTTTCTGGCGGGAACGCCCGGCGTGCTGGGCCTGGCGGCGCTGGAGTGCGGCGTGGATCTGATGCTGGTGGCCGATGCGGCGGCGGTCTGGGAGAAGTCGGCGCGGTTGTTCGATCTGTTCGCCTTGCGGGTAGCGGCGCGCTGCCGCGCGTTGCGCCTGCTGACACCGGCCCATGCACGGCAGCGCGGGAGCCATATCGCATTCCAGCATGAAGCCGCCGAGGCAACGATGGCCGCGCTGATCGCGGCCGGGGTCATCGGCGATTTCCGGCCGCCCGACCTGCTCCGCTTCGGGCTGACGCCGCTCTACACGCGCTATCAGGATATCTGGCGAGCCGTGGAGGTGATGGCCGGTATTGTTGGACAATAAAGGGCAGCCCGGTATGACCAACGGCGAATAGCTAAATTCCCGAGGCGTGGATGACCAAGACGGTCGCCACGAAGGGCCAGGCGACCATTCCCAAGGCGGTACGGGACCGGCTGGGCCTTCAGCCTGGCAGCAGGGTCGATTTCGATCTGGCGCCCGATGGGCGGGTCGTGCTGGTGAAACACGGCGAGGGCGCGCCCGCGAGCCGGTTCGGCGGAACGTCGGAAGCGCCGGCCCCGGCGTGACGACGGACGAAGTGATGGCGCTGTTGCGTAGTGCCGATTAGCGTTGCTCGCGCCGGCGGCGTAACGGGCGGCAGCGAGAAGTGGAAGCAGTCCTTTATTAAAAAAACAGAACCAAAAAACTTTGACTGATGATTTGATGTGAGCAGGCGATGGACTGCCCGTTGCAAAAGTAATGGTATCCTACTTTCTTAATCGTCTTAAATCCCTTTAATCGTTGATGATATCCTTTCTTACGCTTCCGCATTCGGTAAGGAAGGTATTATCAACGATTAAGGTGATTAACACGATTAAACAATGACGCGGATTAGCACAGAACCTAATGAGAGCAAGATTTTTGGTGCTCTATTTCAAAAGAGAACCACTTCGTTGGTTGTCGCAAGCTCCTACCGCTTCCCCATCCGCCGAAGCGCGTCGGCGGAATAGTCGTTTTCCGTCAGCACGGTAGCGTTCCAGACCGGCGCGACCGGCTCCTCATTGTGCAAACCCTGCATCAAATAGCGATGCTGGAACAGATCGATATATTCGAAACCGTCGGGAAACAGTACCGGAACCTCCGAAAGTTCAACCGGGAACGCCATGGCGGTGCGCCACAGATTTCCGCGGCCATCGTAACGGTCTGAAATGACGCCGGTCCAGCTATCCTCATCCAGGTAAAGCGTACGGCGGGTGTAGATGTGGCCGTATCCCGGCTTCAGCTTGGCGTCCACCACCCACACGCGGTGAAGTTCGAAGCGGATATATTCCGGCTTGATCGATTCCGGGCCGATCAGGTCGGTATAGTGCAGGGACGTATCCTGCAGCCTGTAGGTGTTGTAAGGGATATACATTTCGCGGCGGCCGACCAGCGTCCAGTCGTAACGGTCGGTCGAGCCGTTGAACAGATCGTAATCGTCCACCGTTTCCAGGCCGTCAGTGTCAGTCAGCGGCGTGTCGTAGTCGATTTCAGGGGCGCGGCGCACGCGGCGTTCACCAGGATTGTAGCTCCAGGCCTCGCGTGCGCGTTCGGTGGGGTTTTCGTGATTGACGAGCAGAACAAGCGAACCGGCATCGCGCGGCGGCGCCAGCAATTCCTGCCGGTAGAGCGAGTCTATGTGTGTAGGGTTTGCAAGGTTCGGTGTATTGTAAGGCAGCATGATGTCTTCGTGCCACCGCTGCAGCGCGTAGTCGCCGCTAGGCGTGCTGATGACATTCGAGACCGTTCGCACGATCTGTGTGCCACGGAACCGCAATGTGTGGTTCCAGATTGCCTCGTTGCCATTGTGCGGAATAGGGAACGGCACCGATAGGACAGCGCCCTCGACACCGTCGCCGCCATGCACCAGCCTGGCGCGCGACATGTTGGCAATGGCGTTGTCGTAAATATATTGCGGTTCCGCGGCGGTGCGGTGCGTGGGATAGACATCCACGTGGTAGCCACGGATCGTCCTGATCAAGGCGATGGTGCCCGGCGCGAGCTTGTCGGCGTAACGGTCCACGTTTTGTGCAGTAATGGAAAACAGCGGCCGCTCGGACGCGAACGGATCGGCGCGCGCGCGGATGGGTTTGTTGCCCGGCGCCGCCATCAGGCCTCCGGTCCAGGCCGGGATCGTTCCGTCTGCGTTGCCGGCGCGTATGGCGCCCATTGGGGTGAGGCCTGGTCCGGCGCCCGTCTGAGCGCCCTCGTCATGCGCGCCGGCGTCGTGCGGTGTCACGAACATCGCCGGCGTCACGCCAACCGGCGCCGGCGCCGGCGGGGTGGCGGCGACGCTCGGCGTAACGGAAGGCGCGACATCGGCTCGCAAGGAAGGCCGAGATGTCGCCGGCGCGGGGGCCGCTGAAGCCGCTTCATGCTGCGTGACCGGCGCCGGCTTGGCCGGCGGCAGCGTCTTATCTGACGCAGGCTGGGCTTGGACACCCGGTGCCGGGGATTGCGGCGACGGGGCCGCGGCGAGGTGCCGGTGATAATGATAATAGTGATGGCGATAATAATGATGGCGATGCGGGACCGTCGTGGCCGGCAGTGCGGCGGTGGGGCTAGGCGATGCCGCATCGACTGGCTGCGCCTCGGCACGGCTGGCTGATCCTTGGACAGCAACGAAAAAAGTCGCGGCCAGCAAAAGGCGTCTGGCCGGCGAGACGCGGCCTGCGTTACGGCTCAAAAACGGATTGTCGTGTCTCATGCCAACGCTCCCCATGCGGCGTACATTGCGCAACGAGAAGCCTCCGCACCCCGCCGCCACGTTCATTGCCTTAACATTGACGGAATCGAATGCAAGCAATTTGTTTTAAAATTTTTCCTCTCGGGCCAAAAATTGAATTGGTGTGTCCCGTACACGATAGAACGGCGATCTTCTGGGCAACTCTGGCGTGTATAGAACGAATAACGTCGCGCGCCGCGGCCCTGCACGGGATTTTCTGCTTGCAGAAGGTGATTGTTGGCGTTACAGATCGTCTATTCTTTTGGAGGTCATGATGTCAAAGCTCTATTTCGGGACAGTCGCCGCGGTATTGGTCGGCGCGGGGAGCGCCATGGCGGAAACCGCCAGCAAGGCGCCCTTCGTGCAAGGCAGCAGTACCGTAGCGGAGGTGGAAGAAAATTTGGGGGCGCCATTCGACACATCGATGCAGCCGGACGGCGCCCTGACGCTGGTTTATCCGGCGTCACGGGTGCCCGGCCTCAAATATGGCAAGAGCGCCGCCGGGCGAACGGTTACGTTGCACTTCGGCGCCGACTTCATCCTTCGGGATGCGACAGTGACGCGTGCAGGTTTGCTGGCGCGTGACGGTTTCGCGTCACGCTAGAAACGAGGTTCCATGCGCGTCGTTTCACGCGAAATCGAAACCTTAAACCGCGGCACGGTTCGCAGCGACGTGGTAAATTTTACGTCAAACAACGTTTTGCGTTGACTTTTTTGAATTGCCATTCACTATGTCGTGAGTGTAGCAACGCACAACATGCCAAAGCAGGTGTTCGCAATATTGCATCAAGGTTGCCGCTACCGCGTCTCGCCACGTCAATGATGAGTCGTAGTTGGTTGGAACAAAGCAACAGATTGATCATGTGCAGCCGCGCGCGGGCACGCCCGCAAGCGACATTTCGTGACAGGTCCAAGCCAGCGTGCGTGCACCTGAATTAAGTCTGATCAAGGACGCCGAGGACGCCATGGATACACTGATGACAGATGCGCGGTGGGAAATGGCCCAAGTGAGAGGACGTTGTACCAACACAGATTACTGCAGCCTCGGCGACGGGCGCGGTGACATCCTGGTCAACGCGAATGCGAGTTTCGTCTGCCCGGAATGTAGCAAGCCGCTGCGGCCGTCCAGCGGCGCGGCCACAGTGGGACGTTTGCGGCGGTTGGCCGGATATGGCGCCGCCGGTGCTTTGCTGGTGACCGGCGCCACCCTGGCCGGTTATGGATTATCTGCCCCGTCGCCGCCTCGAGCGCCGCTGGTAGCGCCGGATGCGGCGACGCAAGCCGCGGTCGCACCAAAGGTTCAGACGCCGGCACAGACCGCCGTCGCCGACGTAGCGAACGCACAAGCTGTCGTTTCAAATCCGATTGCGCCGCCGATTCCGCGGGTGATCCAAGCCATCGCCACTACGCAGGCCGTCGCGCCGCCTGCCGTCACGGCACCCTCGAAACCGGAATTTCTCCTGCGCCTGGCAGGATCATCTGCGTTCGCGTCGTCACTGGTGCCAAAGCTGGCCGAAGCTTACCTGACAGCGCAGGGCAATGTTTCGGTTACCGCCGATCACGGCACGACGGGTGACACGCAAGTCTCCAGCCTGCATTCTGGCGAACAGCAATCCATTTCGGTCGCCACGCGCGATCCCGCCGGGTGGCTCGGCGCCATGGCAGCAGGCCAAATCGATGTGGCGCTGTCGACCGTCCAGGTCAGCCCCCAGGATGCGACCGCGGGCTTAAGCGAACATGCCGTGGCCGTCGAAGCCGCTGCCGTGATTGTCAATCCGGCCAATACGATCGCCACCTTGACGTTGCACCAGTTGCGCGGCGTACTGGACGGCAGCATCCGGTCCTGGGCACGGCTGGGCGCCACCAGTGACGCGCCGATACATTTGATTCTGCCAGCCGATGGTTCGGCGGAACGGCTGGGCGCGCTTGTGCCCGGCGTGCACGGCTTGCCGTCCGATGTGCGGCTGGTCGGCGATGTTGCCGCTGCGGTCGCCAACGATCCCGATGCGGTGGCCCTCACCCACCCGATCATGGCTGGCGAGGATAGAACCATTGCGGTCGACGCCGGCATATCGCCGGTCGCGCCAACCGCGGCGGCGATCGTGCAAGGGAGCTATCCGCTGGCGCAAAAGATTTATCTCTACACGCCGGCAAACGGCGCCAGCCCTTCGGCCGATCGTTTCGTCGGCTTTGCGCTTTCCGATGCGGGCCAGTCGATCGTATCGGCCGCCGGCCTGGTGCCCGTCGCGTACTCGCAATCGGCGCCGCAAGTGTCGCCTGCGGCAGCCACCCCGCGCGACCAATATAATCAGCTCCTTGCCTCGGCCACGCGCCTCGATGCCGACCTGCATTTCGAAACCAATTCGAACAAGCTCGACCTGCATAGCGCCAAGGCGGTAGACCGCATATCGAACTTTATGTTCTCCTATCACAATCCGCCGGACCATCTGGTGGTTGTAGGCTTTGCCGATAACCAGGGCACGCCGGAGGCAAACCGGGCCTTGTCGCTAGGCCGCGCCAACGCCGTCGCGGCCCTGTTCAAGCAGCGCGGCCTGCCGCCAGGCCTGGTGATAAACCTGGGTTCGGACCTACCGATCGCCGATAACGGAACAGAATCCGGCCGGGAAAAGAACCGCCGCGTAGAAGTATTCCTTAAGAATTAGCAAAAGTTTTTTGGTTCCTTTTTCAAATAAAGAACGACTTCCTTTCGTAAGTCGCCGCCCAAAAAAACGTAAGCTCATGCTTATTGTGAAACAAATGCCTGAGTTGCCCCCCCGGAATGGCCGCAAATGCCTCGGCCGCGTCATGATCCGTCGCCCCCTGAAACTTTAATGTGCAAACCACATGGCGCGCGCGGCCGCTGTCGATCCAGCCGCGCACCAAAGTCAGCATCCGCGCCGGATAAGCAATGACATCGGAAAACAGCCAGTCCACCGGCGCTTCCGCCAATGGATCGATGCCGAACGCGCTTGCCTGTCGCAGGGTAACACCAGGCATCGCGGCCACCGCCGGGTCGAGCGGCGCGCGATCGACCGCAACGACAACCGCGCCGAGCCGTGCAAGCGCGAACGTCCAGCCGCCGGGACTGGCGCCGAGGTCCAGGCAGCGTTCGCCCGGCTGTGGCCAGGTGCCGAGAAGCGCCAGGATTTCCCATAATTTCAGATAGGCACGGCTGGGCGGTCCGGCGCGGTCTTCGGCGAACAGCGGCACGCCGTTGATCCAGGGACTGCTTTGCGTAGGGCTGGCAAGCAGGCGATCGGCGGCAAGCAATGTCCAGGCGCCAAGGTGGGCGGTGGGCGCGGCTTGCGGAAACGCCACCGGCTTGGGCTTAAGGGGCGGCAGACGTGCCGACACAAGGGCAGCGCGGCCCATATGGTCGGGCGCGTAGCCGCCCCAGTTACGCTGCATCCCGCGCAGGATGGTCGCGGCGGCGCCGATCGATGCGATGTCGTGTTCCTGTGGTGCCAGCCAGATATTCTGCGCCCACGCCGCGCGCACCGGCGGGTCCGGTGACAGCGCCAGGTCACCGTGCCAATCGGCGATAGTGACCCCGCGCCGCGTCAGTTCCTCGGCGAGCTGAACGGTGAAGCCCTGCGGCGCGAGGTAGGCAGCGCGGATCAGGATTTCGATCCGCCGGCCAGCAGCGCACTGGCCACCAACAGCAGCCATCCGGCCATCAGCAGGAAACCGCCGGCAGGTGCGATCGGACCGAGGCGGACACCGCCAATATCGTGAGCATACACCGCGCCGCAAAACAGCACTGTCCCCAGCGCGAAGGCGGCGCCCGCGGCAGTTGCGGCCAGGTAGGCGGCGCCACCGCTCAGCCGCACAAGCCACATTGCTGTGAGCACCAATGCAATGGCGTGCCATCCCTGCATCTGGATCGCACCTTGCACGGCGGCCAGGGCCCGCGTGTCCAGGCGCTGCGGCAGCGCGTGCGCCGCGACGGCGGCCATCGCAACTGCGCCGCAGCCCGCCAAGCCCCCCACGGCGGCAAAAACCCTCGCGCCCAACGGCACCATCGTCACGTCTCCTTGGGTAATTCCGATCCGTCCTTCAAATCCCTATGCGCCGACGATAGATTGCAAGCCATGCCGCGTGGAGACCTGTTCCCCGAAATCGGCCCGTTCGAAACCGGCTACCTGCCGCTCACCGACGGGCACGTGATGTATTGGGAGCAGGCCGGCAACCCTCGCGGCCGCCCGGTTCTGTTCCTGCATGGCGGCCCTGGCGCCGGCGCCGGCGCGGTGCATCGCCGGTTCTTCGACCCCGCGCACTGGCGCATCGTCATCTTCGACCAACGCGGCGCCGGCCGGTCTCGCCCCCTCGGCAGCCTGGAGGCGAACACCACGCCGCGCCTCGTGGAGGATATTGAACGTCTTCGCAGCTATCTGGACATCGAGCGCTGGCTGCTGTTCGGCGGCTCCTGGGGCTCCACCCTGGCGCTAGCCTACGCGCAAGCGCGCCCCGAGCACGTGGTCGCGCTCGTGCTGCGCGGCGTATTCCTCGGCCGCCGCACCGAGGTGGAGTGGTTCCTGCACGGCCTGCGCGCCGTCTTTCCCGATGCCCACGCAAGCTTCACCGGACATCTTACCCCTGAAGAACGGCTCGACATCCTGGGCAGCTATCTGCGCCGCCTGACCGATCCGGACCCGGTGGTTCACATGGCCGCCGCGCGCGCGTGGTCGGTGTATGAAGGCAGTTGCAGCACCCTGCTGCCAAGCCCGGACACGGTGAACAGTTTCGCGCAAGACCGCTCCGCCCTCGGCCTGGCCCGGATCGAAGCTTTCTATTTCGCCCACGATTTGTTCCTGCCGCCTGAAGGACTGTTGGGCCATATGAGCCGCATCGGCCATCTGCCGGGCGAGATCGTGCAAGGCCGTTACGACATGGTCTGCCCGCCGCTGACCGCATTTGAACTGGCGATGAACTGGCCGGCCGCACGGCTGACCGTCGTGCCCGATGCCGGCCACTCGGCGTTGGAACCAGGGGTGCGTCGCGCGCTTGTCGCCGCGGTGGAGAGGTTCCGCAATAGCAAGTAAAATACGCCGGCCCGCGAATTGGACTTCTTGCTTAAGCCGTTACATACGGCCAAATTCCCATCATCGCTTCGACGAGGTCGCGCATGCGGTTCCTGACGATTTGCCTGCTGCTGTTGCCGCTCAGCGCGCACGCCGCCGGCCTGACCGTTTTCGCCGCAGCCAGTCTCACCGATGCGTTCAAGGATATCGGCGTGCGCTGGCAGGCGGTTGGCCACGCCCGTGTCACGTTCTCCTTTGCCGCGAGTTCCACGCTGGCGCGGCAAATCGAGGCCGGCGCTCCGGCCGACGTGTTTGCCAGCGCGGACGAGAAATGGATGAACGCGCTGGCCGCCGCGAAGGAGATCTTGCCCGACACACGCGTGGATATCGTGGGCAATGCGCTGGTGGTGGTGGAACGCCGCGCTAATCTCCATCCGGTGGAATTGACCGATGGCGTTGACCTTTCCACGCTGCTGGGCCCATCCGGGCGCCTCGCGGTCGGCGATCCGTCCAGCGTGCCCGCGGGTATTTACGCCAAGCAGGCGCTGATCAAGCTGGCCGCGTGGGACAAGGTGGCTGATCGCCTGGCGCCGGCCGAAAGCGTGCGCGACGCGTTGGAACTGGTGGCGCGCGGCGAGGCGCCGGCGGGCATCGTTTATGCAACGGATGTCCGCGTGGTGAGTAATCTTGCTGTCGCCGCCACGTTCCCCGCCGACAGCCATGACCCGATCCTATATCCCGCCGCTGTCACCACCCACGCCACCGGGCCCGAGGCGCGGGCATTTGTCCGGTTCCTTACGTCCGCCTCGGCGCGGGACGTGTTTGCTCATTACGGTTTCACGGCGCCATGAGTAGGCTAGGAGGCAAAAGGAAGTATTTCTTTTTTGAAAAAAAGAAACAAAAAACTTTTGCCTTGTTGGTTTCGCATTTGTACCAGCCACCGTTGAGTTTGACCTCCGGCAAAAAAGCCCTCGCCCGCTTGCGGGAGAGGGAGGCGCTCGCCGCGAAGCGGCGGGAGGGTGAGAGTTCCAAGCGCGGCTTGCTTATAAATACTACAGAGTTTTTTGATTTTTTTCCTCAAAAAAGAACGGCTTCCTGTCTTCTCGTTGGGTGCCTCACGTGACGCTTCCCACCGCGGAAGAGCGCGAAGTCATTCTGCTAACGCTGCGCGTGGCAGCCCTGGCGGTCGGCTGCGGGCTGCCCGTGGCATTGCTGTTCGGCTGGATATTGGCGGCGCGTTTTCCCGGCCGGTTCCTGCTCAACGCGTTGATACATCTGCCATTGGCATTACCTCCGGTGGTGACTGGGTGGCTCCTATTGACGTTGTGCGGCGTCGAAGGGCCGGTCGGCGCCTGGCTGTGGAAAAATTTCCAGATCCGGCTGGCGTTCACCATGCAAGGCGCGGCGCTGGCGTGTGCCGTCATGGTTTTTCCGCTCATGGTGCGCGCGATACGATTAGGCATCGAGGCAGTGGATGGCAGGTTGCTGCAGGCCGCACGCACGCTGGGCGCCGGGCCGTTCGATCGTTTCTTAACAATTACGCTGCCGCTGGCGGGCCCCGGCATTCTGGTTGCGGTCACAATGGGCTTCACCGCCAGCCTCGGTGAATTCGGCGCTGTGATCACATTCGCCGCGAACATTCCGGGTCAGACACAGACATTGCCATTGGCGATCTATAGTGCCCTCCAATCGCCCGAAGGGGATGCGCAGGCGGCGCGGCTGTCGCTCTATTCGGTGGTGCTGGCGCTGACAGGACTGCTGTTGGCCGAACAGGTCGGCCGCCGGCTGCGGCGCTGACCGGATGGCGCTGGAAATTGCGGTAGAGCACCGGCGGCGCGACTTCGTTGTTACCGCGCAATTCACCGCGCCCACACCAGGCATTACGGTGCTGTTCGGTCCCTCCGGCGCCGGCAAATCCACCGTGCTGGCAGCGGTGGCGGGATTATTGCGCGCCGACCACACGCGCGTTGACCTGAACGGCGAGCGGCTGGACAGACTGCCGGCACATAAAAGGCGCATCGGCATGGTGTTCCAGGATGGCCGCTTGTTTCCCCACATGAACGTGGAACGGAACCTGGTGTACGGCCTGCGACGTGCACCCGGCGGCCAGGTGCTCGCAGGCGAGTTGGCCGATCTGCTCGACTTGCACCAGCTAATGCGTCGCCGGATTTCAACGCTTTCCGGCGGTGAGCGGCAGCGCGTCGCCATCGGGCGCGCGCTGCTCAGTCAGCCGCGCCTACTGCTAATGGACGAGCCGCTGGCCGGCCTGGACGGCCCCCGTCGCCGCGAAATCATGCCATACCTGCAACGACTTCGCGATACGCTGCGCATGCCGTTGCTCTACGTAACACACGCAACGGATGAAGTGTATCGCTTGGCCGATCAGGTCGTTCTGATGGAGGCGGGCCAAGTGATCGCGGCCGGTCCGTTGCCGGAACTGGCGGCACGGGTTGATCTGGCACTGGCGGCGCGTGACGATGCCGCCGGCGTGCTATTGGGATATGTGCACCGGCACGAGCCCGAGCGCGGATTGACGTCGGTCGCGTGCGGCGGGGAAGTTTACCTGGTGCCGCTCTGCGATGTTCCCGCCAGCAACAGCGTGCGGCTGCGCATTCCCGCGCGCGAGGTCATTTTGGCACTCGACGCACCGCGTCACATAAGTGTGAACAATATTGTCCCGGCCGTTGTGTCGGCGATACGGTTCGACGAGAAGGCGCACGCCGCATTGGTAGAAATCGATGTCGGCGGCGGCCAGTTGCTGTCCCGCATTACCACGGACGCCGCGGAGCGACTGCATCTGCGGCCCGGCGTGCGCGTGTTGGGGATGATTAAGTCGATGTCGGTGGAGTTGTTGTAGACGCGTCAGCTCGGTAGGGCGCGTTTAAGTCGACAGACTCAACATAATCAAAAGTCTCTTCGTTCTTTTTTCAAATAAGAACGACTTCCTCCCTACGCCTTACGCTCCCGTATATACCGCCGCAT
>Ga0116228_10003957_pt1 | contig 13095 bp, 7 predicted proteins | sample S1TSphfallax_2_FD_89694 | JGI IMG/M metagenome (GOLD analysis project Ga0116228, IMG submission 89694) | Host-associated microbial communities from peat moss isolated from Minnesota, USA - S1T2_Fc - Sphagnum fallax MG | ecosystem: Host-associated > Plants > Peat moss > Unclassified | place: USA... | reverse complement strand
TAAACCATCCAAATATAAAAATTAAATGTCTTGGATTATTTCAAAATAATAAAGATATATTTTTAATTATTAAGAGTTGGGACACGTGGCAACACATAATTTGTTCCCTTGTTCACCAAAAAAATCGCATCCTAGTTACAAGCGACAATACATATATGATAAGTCAAAGGATGAAGGCGTATTTTGTTGACTTTTTCTTTCATTCAAAATTCGTTGTTGTTTGCGACTAGTGTCGTTTGCGACTTATCCAACGCGACTATTAAGATTTTAGTTGCAAATGCCGCTTGTAACTAAAAATTAGTCACAGAGACTAGTTGCAAAATGGCCATTTTCTACTAGTAACATATGCAAACATGAACATGAAAAGAATATGACAAGGCTATGGTGCAAGATCGTGCTTAAAACTAGCATTGAATAGACTAAAAGAGATAAGGGGTCCTATTCATATTTATACTCCTTTGGGGACCTAGTTCAAAAAAACTTCCAATAAGGTTTTTATGTGTGCATGAAGTAAGGAAGTTTGTTGAGAACCTTTTTGGGAACCTTCCTAAATGGGAATTGATTATGAGTTAATTGAAACTTAATTGAAAGTTAATTCGGACCTAAATATGAGTCAATTAAAAGTTGGTTAAAGTTAACTAGGACTTAATTATGAGTTAACTAAAATTTAATTGAAAGTTAATTAAAACTTAACTAGGAATTATGGATGAACATTATGGATGAATTCCATATAATAGAAGATGGTGTTTATTGTTCACATATGTCACACACATTGCATGAATTTCATGAATACATTTTGAATCACCATAACATATTGGACTTTTGAAGTGCTAAAAATATAATGTCATAATCCATATCATATGATTATGGACTCATTATATTTAGTAAAATGATTAATTGAATGATTTTTTTTACATAAAAAGTAGTGTGATATGTCGTAACCCTAGTTCTGGGCTTGCGACCAAGGCAAGGGCTTGTGAAGGTGTGGGCCACGAATGAAGCCCAAGAGTCCCATTTCATGCCCCCGGGAGTGTAGGAGAGTGTGAGGGAATGAACCCCCACACTCCCAAGTGAACCTTCACTTTGGGAATTGGAGTTCCGATGGATTTCCAAATCTTCAGAGGGTGATTGCAGGGGTCAAAATTCATTGAATTGGAAAGTCCCTTATATCATTGAAAAACTCTTAGAACGTAGATGTCTAAAATGGGCTCGCATGACCCATTTGGGTACTTAAATCACAAGTTATGGCCAAAAGAAGGGCCAAAAGTCAATTTGACAATTTGACTCCCGATCATTAAAAATCGGGAATCGTCGTGATTCCCTTGTGCAGGTGGCGTGCCACATACTGGCAAAAAGCTTTCAACAAGGGTTACAACTTTGTTGTAGACCTCACCTCAATTGAAGGTATGCACACAAAATTATGGGCCCTTAAAGTTGCAAGAGTCTCAATTTCAAGAATTTCGGGACCCCAACTTGGGAGTCCCAAGACAAAATGACATTTGAGTGTTGGCTTTATGGCTAGGCACAAATAATATTATAAGGGGAAAGGTGGTGGCTTCCCCCAAGTCAAGTCGTGAATTCGTGTTTGCCCATGGCTCATATGTGCATTAAAAATGTTCTAACTATGCACTAACCAACTTTTTGTTTAGTTTGTACATGTTCGTGTGAGTAATTGACTTGCTTGTCATTCTTCCTAATCCCTATCATGGAGATCAAACACACCCCTCTACCCCCGAAAAGTTGCGAGCCATGGAGCGTACCCCAACTCCTCATTCTTCCATTGTGTTCGCCTTGGACTCACATTTGAGTTTATTAAGGAGCTTGGGAGTGCATCATGATGCCATTAATACAAAGGAAAATAATTTTGAAAGATTTTGAAAACCATTAATTGATATATAAAATGATATATGGATTTTTTAATAAATTCATTTATCCATTTGAATTAATAATTCAAATTTTCATTTTTAAAATGTAAATTTTTGATACAAAATCTATAATTGATAAAGTTTAGAAGTTAATTTTTTTTGTTTAACCTTGGCATATGATTTGTGCAATATAATTTGTTATGTTATAGTGTAAAATGGACTTTTATTTAAACACTAGTATGGACTCCACATATAGCAAAAAATATTCCACCTTAGTGTGCTTTCACCCTAGATGGATGAATTCCATCCATTAGAAGATGTTGTCTAATGTTCACATATTTCACATGTCCGTGGTTGTCATCAATTCATAAATTGGGAATCAACGTTGCAACTCATAAGAAAGTTGAAATGTTGCTTTAGAATATTACACTTTTTCAAGTTTTCCAAATATTGAACTCCCATTATGTAGGAAAAACTGGTTTCATATGCCCAATAATTTATAAATCATCAACATGTAACCATGCCAACTCAATGCCCACACAAAGTGCACACCACACAACATTTAAGGTTAGGGCAAGTTGGATTCATAGCCTAGACTAATGGTAGAGTTGCACTTTAATAGTTGATTAGATTGTTGAAAATAACAAAAGAATTATTTGTGAATGTAATTTCAATTACATTGTCATAATGTCACATAACAACTTATAAAAGCTTCAAAACCTTAATAGAATCCAAAACATAAATTTCCCAAGTTTGAGCCATCTTAATCAACTCATGCAATAATTCAAGCAAGGGCACAAGGTAATGGAAGCCAAACATATTTTTAACATGGAACAATGCGGTGATGTTGGGCTTGGTTACATCACACACAAGTTGATCTACCCACACCTACATGATGAGGGACTTGTATTTTTCCAACACTTGCTTAAAAGGAGAAAACATTGATAATCAATGCATTGTGAAGGATTTTCCATGCCTTCACATCCAATAAGCAACAAGCTTTTCAAGCTCAAGAACTTTCTTTCCATATTGAAATATATATATGTTCTAATAAGTAACTGTTCAATGTTGTTAACCAATGATTGGGTAAATAAAGTTTTCATAACCAAGTTAATTCAATGTGCAACACAATGGGTAGCATAGAAAGAGGAGCCACATCATGTTTGATTTGAGTGGTGATTCCATTGTGCACACTAATTGTTAGTGATGATTTTCAAGTAACCAAGTTCTAAATTGCTATTGGGTTCTTGTTTACCATGTTACACATAGTACCACATATTCAAATAACAAATATAGATCACATGGAGTTACATATTTAGGTCAACTAACAAAGTGAGAAGTTAATCATACATATATAGTGACTAAACAATGAATGTAATGTGTGTGATATTCTTTAAAAATGTAATTGAATAAAAAATAGTGTTTATCTAAAGAAAGAAAGAGATATCACTTTCTGCCTTCTTATATATTTTCTCCATTTCCTACCTTTTGAAACTTTTAGACAATTCAAACCTTACAACGTATTGGTAATACCAATCATTTTAATAAGCCTTGAATAGTTCTAACTGAAGTTGATAAGCTCTTATGAAAATACCCTTGCCAAGTTTAGTAGGGTGATTGTTTAGATTTGGTTAGATAGGCAATCTTATTACATTCAATAAGGTCACATGTTTACTTCGGTAGGATGTGTGCTAAATATTGCTACAAGTCCTTGGTAAGCTTTATTTCAAAAAGTTACCATCACTTACATATAATTTTTACACATTCCTAACATTAGTAAAGATAGACTTTCCATTTGTCCCAAATGACATCAACTTTTGGCCCACCACTTCAACATGCATATTGTTAGAATTCAAGAAAGCACACAACAACAATTGGGGTTAAATTTGTTGTAGTAACACTTACTATTATCTTTTAAGGGTGAACAAAACATGGATTACATACATCCCCACCCAACCACTATTGTCAATTGTAGTCACTTCATTAATGGGCATGGAAAGGAACTTGGTAGCACCTAAAATCTTTTTCATTCATTCTACTTGTCACAATGACACACAAAATCATAGCCATTTCCCACCCATATGAATCATTCCAATGTTTTAGTGTTGTGCATGAATATAAAAATGTAAAAAAACCTTTTAAGTTTTCATAATCCATCATTTGTTGATATTGACTCAAAATATGAAAAAAACATGCAAATTGGGTTCTCTTGCAATTTTCCTCTCCTTTCATGCATGCACATACATGTTGGAAGACATCCATTGACTAAGATTGAGAAGCAAACAACTTTTCATTTTTTGGTGTTGGTTATTATTTTCAAAATAAATTTTCCTTTTAAGTTGACCAAGGGATCTACCAATGCCTTTTCTCTACCATGTAGTGCTTATGCAACCCATCAAATTTAGGGCACAATCATTTTTTCATGCCTTTCAATGCGGATAAAAAATTTGCATCTCACTTGGTAAACCTTGATAATTGAACCTACCACAAATTTTGCCCAAGGGAGCTTTATAGCCCATATGTCCTAAAAAGTCCTATTAATTTCATAATTTTTTTTTCATTTTGTTAACTTCTCTTGTTGGAATGGCTTAGGTTCAAGTCTAGGAGGTGTAAGTTCGGTGTTTTTTTGTGATTATGGAGCTATGGCTAGATGTTGCAATTGTGAAGGATGGGTAGTGGATGAGCTAAATATTAAGTTCAATTTACATTCACAATTGGGACAAGCGGTGCCATAATGATAGAAACAAAACAAAACAAGGAATAAACACAAGCATGACTATAAGGCATAAACAAAATAACAATGATGGTAAAGCTACAATGTCGCAACCCTAGCCTTGGGCTTGCAACCAAAGCAAGGGCTTGTAAGGGTGCGGTCCAAGAGGGAAGCCCGGGAATCACATCTCATGTTCCCAGGAGTGTAGGAGAATGTAAGGGAATCAACCTTCACACTCCCAAGTGAACTCACACTTTGGGAGTTGGACTCCCGGTGAACTCCTGAATTTTTAGAGAGTGATTGCAAGGGTCAAAACCCATTAGATTGAAAAGTTACTTATATCATTGGAAAGCTCTTAGAACTTAGATGTCTAAATTGGGTTCGCATGACCCATTTAGGTACTTAAATCACAAGTTATGGCCAAAAGAAGGGTTGTTAATTTGATTCCCGACCACTAAAAGTTAGGAATCGCCTCAATTTCCTTGCGTACAAATGGCATGCAACATATAGTTGAAAATCTCTTGACAAAGGCTACAATTTTGCTTCATACCTCATCTCAATCAAAGGTCTACACACAAAGTTAAGGGCTACCAAAGCCACGATAATCATAAATGTGAAAATTTCAAGACTCCCACTTAGGAATCCCATGACAAAATGACATTTGGGTGCTGGTCTCGTGGTTAGGCACAAAGTATACTATAAGAAGGAAGGTGATGGCTTCCCCTATGTTTGGGTTGTGGTGAATCTTGTGAATCTATGTTTACTCGTGGCTCATCCGTGCACCAAAGTGTTGCAACTACGCACCAACCAACTTGTTGTTTGGTTTGTGCAAGTCCATGTGAGTGAGTGAGTGAAGTGCTTGTCAATCTTCCTAGTCCCATCCCAAAGCTCTAGAACACCCCTCTATCCCTAAAGTGTTATGAGCTGGGGAGCGCACCCCAATTCCTTCTCCTTCTATTGTCTTCACCTTTGGACTTGCAATTGAGTCTATCAAGGGGCTTAGGGGTGCGTCATGCAAGCTCCCAAGTTGTAATTTGCAACTTGCAAAAATGGAATAAAAAACATATAAACTTGAACAAGGATTCAAGATGGATGATGGACACACTTGTAACCTTTAGAAGAGAAAAAATTTCAAATTGAGGATAGGAGGTGTGAAAAATAAACATCTTGCACAAATTGACCTTGATTGTGAATCATGATTACAACACAAGAATATTTAACTATGTAACCCATTATAATTTGCAAGCTTCAACATAAGTGTTTGATTCCATAGGCACTAAATCCAAATCTTCATGAATTCTTGAGCAATGAACCTTCAGGATTAGCTTGAACTTTCAACTTGTGCACACATCATAAACCTTATATCCCCAAACCTCCATAAGTCAACACCCCAATTTTGTCATGTAAAATCCTTCAAATTTGAAATACAATCACTTTACACAAAAACCTAAACCCCTAAACCTTCATAAATGTTCAAGTTGTAAACCTTTAGGCTTCATTCCTTTACTATGTAATGATGCACATCACAAAATGTAGATTTCATAGTTAGGTGGACATCATACTCTATTCGAAGAAGGCTTAGAGGAGTGGTAAGGAGAAGTTTAAAAACATATTGATGATGGTGAATTATTAAAAACGAAATGGAAATGCCGGCTTCCTTAACCAAATGTTGGGATTAGAGATGGCTATATCTCTCCCATCCAACAATGGAGATGATTATTATATAATGGAAGGGCGATGGGTAGTGGCGAGACCCACTTTTGTGTCATCATTTAAGGTGGTGATCATTTGACATGGCATAGCCTAGTATAAGTGGCGAAAGTACCCATTTTTTCTTCACATTTCTTAAGTTGCCCATTTGCAATGGCCTATTAAGGGTCACCACTTGGTTATAAATCATGTAAAAAAAAATGGCTTTGATATTTAAATATTCAATTTTACTATAATGGAATAATGAAACTCGTTAGATTTTTCACGATGTGAAAGGTTTTTAAGAGTGTGATCAAATTGTTAATTTGAGCACATGGTTTTAATCAACATAAAAAATAAGGACAATGGAAGTTCATGGATTTTCTTCCATGATGCAAAAGTCCCTAGAAAGTGTTATTTTGGGTCGGCTCTAGCTCTTTAAGGGATGAATTGATTGAAGATTGAGATTCAAAATTTGCCCTTCATTGAAATCCTTGGCATGGACCTTTTCACTTTCCATGCTATTCCTTGAACAAAAATAAAACCAATTGGGAACATCACTAATGCATATGTGTGTCTAATTAACTTGTACAAGGTAAAGGCCTAGGGTGGGGCATTCACAAAATAAGGGGTTGAGGACAAGGTGGTAGTTGAGTCCAGCCTCGGATATTGTGAATATTGTTTCCCATTCGTGTGAACTTTACCCCATTATACAACACAAGGCACATGTTGGACCATAATCTAAATGTGTAGATCATGAGGCATAGGAGGTGGAGGGATTTGTATGCATGCTCTTTAAGATTGGGAGCAATGTCATGTCTAAGGTAAGGATGAAAAATAAGGACATTCTAAAAATGAAGGCTTAGTGTGAGGTGAAAGCAGAGCACAAGGCCTAAATTCCTAGAACAACCCCATTCAAAGTCCTTACTTGGCATAACGATTTGATAGAGATTTAAATTATAGATGTTCATTTGAGAAGGAGAGTAGGCACCTTATGTGTAAGGTTCTTCACACTTACTTATATGTCTAAGAAGGCACAAGATCCTTCCCACTCAATCGGTGTGCAATTCCTCCTCTTTCTAAAACATATATTCACCAATCAATTTTTTTTCATTTTCAAAGCTTAGTTGCACTTGCACCAACAACCCATGGTATTGTGATCAAACAACAAGTCACCCTAATAATGTGAACACAACATGTTTTAAGGTTTCATTTTTTTGTTTAATTGTTTTCATTAGTCGTTAACTTTTTGCATGCTTGTGATGAGAATATGTCCATTGTTGTTGCAAGGAATGCATGGGTAGGCAACTTTGTTTGTTTGTGTGTAATGGATAACAGGATCTGCACCAAGCAATGGATGGTGGAGGGAGTGGCTACATTGAAAAAAGGTTTGCATAATTAACGGTGGAAGGTAAGATAAGAGGGAGAATGGAGGAGCAAGGTGGCGAGTTTTTTTTGGTATTTTTTCTTCTTGTTCATTCTACTGGGCTAGTTGTTGATGAATTCCGCTATGCCAATTATTTAGCAGAGTAGTAGTGTAATTCAAAGTAAGAATAGATATGAGGGGTTGATGTTGAGGGATGATGAAGAAACAGGGGTCCGAGCTATAGAATTGAGTGGCAAATAGGAGTTAAGATGCATATGGGAAAGGGTAATTTTTTTGTTGCAGCATCTTGAATCTATGTTGTAAAATAGTTGCCAAAGTGGGTGTTAGAAACCTTAAAGGGGTGTCCTTAGGTTGGGTAGAATGAGAATAAACAAGGTCAAGAGTGGGGAAAATTTGAAGAGAAAAATATGTAGTATATTTTTGCATCAGAGTTTGTCTTCTTAAGTGGTTTTAAGTGAACTTGACATATGTTGTTTGAAATCATGTTAAAAATATTTGAATCCAAGGGCATGTAAGGTTTAGGTTTTTAGATGAAATTTTTTGGTGTTATGTTGCATTGTCGCATTTAGTAGAAAATGGTTAGCAACTCATATGGACTAAGTGAACCTTGAAAGGTATGACCTCCAAGCCATATTTCGAATAGATTCTGGATTTTTAGTGGTATAAATTGTTGTTTGGCAGCTAGTAGTACATTACCAATAAGGAAATGTGTGATGAAAATACACACAATTGTAGCAGAATTTCAAAGTTGTGTGTATAGAAGTGGAATCTATCAAAATAAGTAAACATCAGTAGTAGATCTCCTTGACTATAGTGTTCACAAATCAAGTAATGGGATTAGTTGTAGGATTCCATAAAGTTTGACTCTATTCGATTGTTTTTATATGCCATTGGGCTTGTTCTTCTAATTTTCCCCTTTCTTTTTGGTTACAATATGTTGTAAAATTGACATCAAGCCATCAACTAAGTTAGCTATAGCTAGCAACATAGGTTTTTGTTGGGGAGCTTTTTGGCTAAGGTTTTTAAATGTAAATATGGCTAAGGTTTTTTGGATTGTGAAAAAAAATGGCTACATTAAAATCTTTTTTTCAATAAGAGGCCAAAATCCAAATGTTTTAGTGTATTAAAATGCAACAAATTACAACATTTTTTTGTTTCTTTTTTGTTCCATGGACATTTGCTTTAAGGATGTTTAGTTTCCACATTGAAATTAAATCGAGCTAAAATTTGGAAAAACCAAAAACTTTTCAACAATATTATTTCAAATTAAGTTTTTGTTTTTTATGGAGGAATTGAACTTCTTGAACTACCCATTATGACATAAGTGGTTTGCAAAATAACAAATGCCTCTTATCAAAATTGAAACTACAAAAAGAACATACGTATTTTTAATATTTATAATTTAAAAATAGTTATTGCAATTAGCAAGTATATTCATTAATATTAAGAATTACACATTAAAAAAAAGTTAAAACTCAAAACAAGGAATTGGATCTAGGAAGGCTCATTTAACCTAAATGCAACAATTTGCATTGTGAAACCAAAAACCAAAAACCAAAATCACCCATGTGTCTAAGAAGTGTCATGGGAGCTACCAAATTTAGGATGACAAATCCAAAAGTTAAGATTGGAAGTTGTAACATAATTAGAACATTAGCTTAACATCATGGAAATTAAAAAGATTCATGAAACTATGAAACTTTGGTCAAGTTTCCAAGGATACAATAATAGCAAGAATCATCCTCATTCTTTCAAGACTCAATAGCCTCCTTGTATGGGAAATTTGCCAAAGTGAAGAATTTTTGTTGAAACATCCGCACAACCATAGGTAGATGCACACCAAGCCTATTGCGAAGGCTAGACTTAAGCAATTTCAAAATGGAGAAACATCTTTCATCCTCCACATTACCCAGAACAAGGATGCCTAATTCTTGAGAAGTTAATAAAATGGATATTAGAAGTTTACAACATTATAATTTACTAGGTAAGTACTAACTACTATGTAGTAGTACTATTTATTAAGGTACTCAATAATAAGGTAGCTAGCTAAAACTCAAAAAACAAGATGGCTTTTTGCCTCAAACCCTAACAATTATGTTTAAGACTACTTGTTTTAATCTAAAGCTTTAGTTGTAGACTTGTTGGTTACTATCTCAATCTTAGGGTAATTACTTTGGTAGCATAGAAGGCTAAGATATAGCCACCTCATGAAAATTGAAGGGCTAAGATAGAATCTAAGCTACATGGTCCATGGCCATAGAGCAAGCTCATGGTATTCCCATTGTGGTGGATGAAGTGATTGGGCTATCACATGGCCTTGGACATATTATTTCTGGCTATTTGGAGGCATTTGCCCCCCACTTTTTCCCTCATACTTGAAGCATGACCTTTTTCTTTTTTTAGAAAGCTGGCGATATTTAGCCAGAAAATAAATGGTACATATTCTCATATATATAAGGTGATGACCTCCAAATACACTAGGAAATGACTCAGAGTGCTTTATGTTGAAATGGGGCAACAAGGCAACCTTTTAGCACTCAGTAGCCCTTGCTGTAGGGTATCTCTGATCACAAATAATTTCTGAGTTGAGCTAGACAGCTGTACTGCTCATGTGGCTGGTACATAATTGAGAATGAATGGTACATATGCAAACAAAGGTAAAAAGTCTCCACAAGTGCTGCTGTGTACTCAACCCAAGGAGGATGCGAAAATGCTCAAAAAACAAACCAGGAGGACCTGGTTGCAGTCACAAGGTTTCAGCATGCCTGGACATGAGACTCTACCCGGATCCACTTTTGATGGAATAACAACAGACGTGGAGAAGAGGAGTCCTTATCCTTGCTCATCTGTATGGACCTGGGGGCATTTTACTTGAATGGTACTTTGTGGATCCTACCAGTTGGTACTATGTGTACACCCATGATACAGAAGTGTTTACTCTTATAAAGTAGACAAAAAGACTGCAATATGTTTCAGTGGAGGAGCATTTCCAGGCATCTTTGGTGTACAGATTACCTATCTAAATTACTAGATCCCAGTCCCATATGTGTACAACAGCCACTATGCATAAGTTTTAACCCGTTAAGTAGATAAGAAGCATTACCATGCGTTTCAGTGTTGGAGCATTTCCTGGGATTTCTGCAGTACAATCCACCTATCCAAATCACTAGAATCCTGCAGAGATTATTATAAGCCCGCATGTAAGAGAAGGGGGTGCCATACCGCAGAGATAAGTACCTGCACTGGAATGATATGTGAGATGTGGACAATATTGCCCCTTATTACTACGCATTAATGTAAATCGTCTTTAAGCTAGTGGAACATCAATTAATATACTTTAGTTATTTTTGAGTGATGTTTCAAATGACATAACTCTTCTTCATTTGGATATGCCCAATGTGAAGAGACTTGGTCTCAGTGTAAGGGATTTTCAGGTTAGAACATTTCAAGTCAGAACTGATGTGTCTGTTTTGATCTAACTCATTTTGGAGCCAAATTGCCTTAGTACCATGTTACATGGTTCTATAATTTCTCATAAGGGCCAAAAGCCATTATGAGATCGGCCACTCAGTAGATTTCAACTACAGTTGTGAAGGAAGTAGGAGTTGACTATGTCATTAACAGTTGAAGGTGACAACAATTATCTCAAGAAGGATAGGTACAATTCCAGCACTAATGATATTTGTTTCATGAGAGTCTTTTGTGATCTTCACAAAATAGCTATGAGTTTGTCATGAGATTAACCTCTATACTTTTTTGATTACTTTGATAGAGCTTATTTGGAAGGGGCACGTCCTGACACAAAACAGCCACCACTGCTGCCACTTGATGGTTTTTGTTCAGTTCTAGAGTACACTGTTCTGTGACTTCCCAGTTGCCAATTTACCTGGCATTGGCTGCAAAGCTTATTGCCAGTAAGCAATGTTTGGCGGGTGTGGATAAGCATAAAAAAGATATGGTAGTTTGAAATTGGATGAAACCACCAATGCATTATGACTAAATAATCACTAGATTTAACAAACAGATCCACAAGCCTCCAATGAATTGTGAACATATAATCTCTAGATTTAACAGATAGATCCACCACCCCTGCAATTAATTATAGACTAGGTAACTTGCAAAAGCATGTAGGTTACTGCGAATTGTCAAGGTGTGTTCATGAGCACCCATAACCAATGTGCTTGAGCTGGTTACCAGACATAACCTACAGTGTTAAGGTTGGAGAGTGACACCTTAACTCTCTTGTTCGTGGATGAGAAGTCCCACAACCAACTTGTTGACGGATGAGAAACATGTAACCCTCCTCTCAATCGACGAAAACTCATAACTTGCATCGATCTGGATGAAGTACAAAAGATAAAAAAGAAGAGTAGTTTATGCATTGTGATCAACAAGAGGAGGACCAATCAGAAGCTTGAGAACCTGTAAACTGTAGGTTATAACATTATGACCTAGAATCTCAGTGTTTTGGGGGGCGGGGGGGGGCGGGCGATATTTCGCCAAATTTCAACCTGAAAAATATGATTTGGATCCATACAAAGGATTTTCCATGGAAAAAGTCGACCAAATTCACCAAATTTCAAAAAAAATTTCCCCAGAACGCCAGATTTTTATGATAAGTTCCAGTAGGTAGCCAAGAATATAGAAGGATTCTGTTTTTTTTCTACTTTCATATCTAGTCTGTAGCCAAATCTGGCTAAATCATCTAATGGATGATCGCTACTTCGGCTACATCACAAAATTGAAAAAAAAGAAGAAAAGAAAACCCCTGACCTAGATCCATAAGCCTGGAATTAATTATGGCTAGTTGATCACTAGATTTAAGGGCTAGGTTTTCAAGCCTTTCCAAAATAAAAAAGGTGCTACCTAGATAAGCACTAGATTGAAGAGCCAGATCCATAATCCTTCAATTAATTAATCAATGAAGCCTAAGTAAAGAAGCACATAGATTTAAGAGCCAGATTTAAAGTGGAATACCGAGAGAGCAATGGAACTGATCTAGAGATATATGTACAAGGAAAGATTAGATTTACAGTTTGTAGTACTGATCTGACTACTGGCACTGAATCTAGATTCGTCAGGTCTTACGTTGTGACTTGTGACCCCACACTTGTACAGAAAAACAAGCTCTTGAGTAAAATAGGAAAGAAAAAAGTTATCCAGTTTTTGTTTGTTTTTGGGGCTAGTCTGGCACTACTAGATCACATAGCTCTTTGTTCTTTCTTTTAGGATTCTGCTCCCCTTCCCTTCCATTCCTTTCCCATACCTTTCCCTCCCTTGTGTCCATCTCTTTGGAACCAACGTGTATTTTTAGTACCGCGGATTCTGTGACAAACGTCGCGTTGTGGTGGTGGCGCTTCGCCTCCTAACCCAACAGTTTTCCCCCCCATGCTATGGGCTTTTGTAGCCACATTTGATTAACTTGTGTGCAGCTGTAGCTG
>Ga0116228_10003956_pt1 | contig 13096 bp, 15 predicted proteins | sample S1TSphfallax_2_FD_89694 | JGI IMG/M metagenome (GOLD analysis project Ga0116228, IMG submission 89694) | Host-associated microbial communities from peat moss isolated from Minnesota, USA - S1T2_Fc - Sphagnum fallax MG | ecosystem: Host-associated > Plants > Peat moss > Unclassified | place... | reverse complement strand
GCAAGATTTCAACCGAAGAAAAATCTCATCAACCCAATTCTTTCTTCCCGCAAGATTTCAACCGAAGAAAAATCTCATCAACCCAATTCTTTCTTCCTGCAAAATTTCAACCGAAGCCCTCTTCGACCACACAGCATGGGAGTCAAGTGAAGCAAAACAATTGCTTACTCATCTCCTTTCTTCCTGCCAGATTTCAACCCAAGAAAAATCTCGTCAACCAGGATTAAATACTTCCTGCAAGCTCCTTGCGAGCTGCAAACACAAAGCTAGTCTTTTCATATTCGTCTTTTGCTTTGCAGGTATTGCATCAACACGCGCGGAGAAAGAGTGTAGGTGAGCAGCAGAAAGCAGGCTTTCCTCATTATCACGGTTTTGTTTCATCGGATGTTTTTTGAGGTTTTTGTTTATCTTCTTAACAAATCCTTGTTTATGTGTTCACTTAAATATTGTCTTGAGCTATTATTGGCCTAGAAGAGTGCAGGAGTGCAATATTCATACAATCCCGCCAAAAAGAAGAGGCTCAATGTCTGATTTGATCTGAAGCTCTATGTCAGATTACGGAACCCAAAAAAAGAATTTGCTCGGGTTTAGCAGCTTTTGTTTTTTCCCCTTTAAAAGGAAGTCTATTGTTGGTATCGATTTGCTTGGGTTTAGCAGCTTTTGTTTTTTCCCCTCTAGAAAGAAGATTGTTGGTAAGAATTTGCTTGGGTTTTAGCAGCTTTTTCTCTACAAATCTTCTACAAAACTTGCTAGCGATCTTCACGAGTTCAAGATCGTCATGTCTTTCTCTGTTGTATATATTTGTCGAGATCAAGGCCGACTCTTTTTCTTTTCTTCTCCGAATGAATCAGTACTCCAAACTTCCCAAAAGTTTTGCCAGCTTTATTGACATGATAACTGAGCTCCGTTAATACTCCTAACAAAACGTCTTTTGTTTTGGCTGCATACAGAATTATTCTTAGCTTTCTACAAAACTAAGTTTTGTTGTTGAGAGGACATCAAAACATGGCTTCCGTCCAAGGAAATGGAATGCTGGCAGAGCACCGCGATCATAAGGGGCATCACCACCACATGCAAAGGTTCCACGAAGATGGACTAGATGAGGATGACAACAACAAGGTTCACCAGATGAAGACTGAGCATGACGATGGACGAGATGAGCAGGTGACCCACTATGTAGCAGCTCATCCCAAGAGGAGGACCGCAGCTCTGGCAGCAACCATAAAGCATGGGCACCCTACCAAGATCACGTCCGCCAAGAAATGCGAGAAGAAGACCAGTTGGCAGCAAAAAGTATCCCTGACTTGCATGAAGCTGCTGTGGAAGTGTGCCAAGCCCTTGAGCTTTGTGGGGTTTCTAATAGAATGGAGTCTCAACTTCTTTGCACTGAACGGAAGTCTGTGTACACTTCCTTACCGCTGCATCTTCCATCGCAGTAAGCATCTGATATTTAGTATATAGACTTTCTGGTTGGGCTGCTCGGGGATGCGATTCCCAGTCTGCTCTTGAAGACTCTTTGAAAGCAGACTTGCTTACAAGTTGTGTTTGTGAGGAAATACTAAGGGGAAAAGTCATGGTGTTTTGTGGGGCAGATGAGCTTGTTTTTCCGCAACCAGAAACAAGTGACTATCACACTATCATCTGGCACTTGGACCCAAGAAGACATTTGTATATGAACACATCAGCAGCTGCGAAGGCAAACAGCACTAAGACAGACACTGCTTCATTTCCAGCTGAAGGATCGGGATCAAGAAGTGCCATGGATGTTTGCATCATGGCTTCCAAGCTTGCTTATGAGAACAAACTGGTTGTCCAAAAAGTTGTGGAAGAAGACTGGAATGTAAGACCCCACCCTAAACAGCCATCTTAATGTATGCACATAGATTCTCAAGCAACACAACACCCCGCAGGTCTCAGGGCTTCATTTCCATGCACTCAATTGAGACTTTAGTGAGAACTATCTCACTATGAGCAGTTGAAATCACTAGTGAGCAAATTGAGGTGCAAGGTTTCAATTGCTCATAGTTAGAAGTCAAAATGCAATTGTTTCAATCGCTCACACCCTCACAAGTTGGAGGGATTCATTTTTGTGTGCTCCAATTGAGAGTTGGTGAGAAGTCAAGGTGCAAGATTTCGATTGTTCATTGTGAGAAGTCAGGGTGAAAGGTTTCAATTACGCATAGTGAGAAATCAAAATGCAAGCTTTCAATTGCTCATACAACTTCAATGTTTCACAACTCCTTTGAGAGGATGAAGCTCATCAGAAAAACCACTATTTTCAATTGGGCTTGGCTGGGTGCATTGCCTAGAGTAAAGGTTGATAGGTAGCACAGATTGGTTAATATTATGTTGTATAGGTAGATTGTAAATATTGGAATCACCAGTGGTGGCCAATTCTGCCATTTAGTCAACTTGAAAACCTGTTGAATTGGCAGGTATAGTCCTTTTCGTGAACAATGATTCTGCAAACAAGTTTTTGCTTTAGGTGCATAACAGCCATTTTGTACTGTAGTTGACCTATGCTTCATCTGATATGTGCAAGTCAATCCCTTTCAAGAGGATACTTTGTGCTACCTTGGCAGCCTAGATGTTTCAGGTGTCAGGACTGTTAGGCTTACGGGAATTTGATCTCTTTTGGTTTTTGCAGATGCATTTTGTGAACTTCTACGAATGTTGGAATGGTGAGAATCTGACGACGATGACCATGATGGATCATAATCATCATCTCTTAAGATGGTTTCCCTGATTACCTGGCTTCTGTTCCCTTCCTGCATAGGACAACATAGGGTCTCATTGGTCAATTGTGTTTCTTCTCTGATCTGATTTTGTTGAAGGATCTGCATGTCAGATGATTTGAGACAATGTGTATTTATGCATAGTCTTTTAACACTTTTTTCTCAGATAAGCTAATACTTGTACCACTTCTTCAATTGTAGAAATGATTGACTAATTTGTTGATTAAAGGGTGGATTCTTGGTATATGCAACAGGTTACAGTTTATTACATATGTCCAACTAATGAATTGGTTGTCTGAGTGCAGAATACCAAAAGCAGAAGAACACCCAGGTCTATATATTCACAGACAAGAAACAAGATGCAAATGCAGTTGTGATTGCCTGGAGAGGCACTGAGGCATTCAATGCTTATGATTGGAGCACTGACATTGATTTCTCATGGGTGCGGTTCCAAAATAATATGGGGGTGCATCTTGGGTTTCTGGAGGCCTTGGGCCTGTGTGACCGTGACGACATGGAAACTTTCAACAAAATGGACAGGCGCTCACAACGCAAATACCGCATTAACTCAATGGTGTGCAAAACTTTGTGAAACCATCAGCTTTGTTAAACCCCCTTAATGTTCTGTTGTGAATTTTGTGTAAATGGTGTAAGTTAAAAAAAGTGATATGGATTGCTGATTTTTTTGTTGACCTGGTTTTCCAGCCAAGGAGAAGAGACTCTACAAACTCCTACGTACATACAAAACAAGCAACCTCTGGCCTGTCTGATGAGATCATTGCCAATGACGACCAAAAACTTGCATATGATGACATCACAAAGAAAGTTGCTGAAATTATTCATGACAACCCAGATGCGAAAGTATTCATAACAGGCCACAGTCTGGGAGGTGCACTTGCAACCCTATATGGGGCCATGCTCTTTTATAATGCAGAACATGAAATTACTGACAAGTTAGCAGCAATTTATACGTTTGGGCAGCCAAGAGTTGGAGATAAAGAGTTTGCAAAGTATGGCGAGACCCATCTCAAAGACCAATACTTCCGGGTTGTCTATTGCAATGATATTGTGCCTCGTGTGCCATTTGATAACGAGATCTTTGAGTACAAGCATATTGGAGAATGCAGCTATTATGATAGTGTTTACAATGGGCTGGTAAGCACAAACAAATTCCTTGCTTTCTCTCTATTGAACTTAAGTCTCAGCTGGGGTACACTTTTGTACTTTACATCCAGTTTTGCAGCAATCTCTTTCTTGTTTCAGAGGAGCTTGTTAGTAGAAAAAGAAATGTGGTTTGCAAGTTTAACATACTCGAACTTTTGCTTGTTTGTTTAATTTGTGCTTGTTCCTCACTGTTATGTCATTTGTGGGGTTTTTTTTGCAGATTCTTCAAGAAGAGCCCTACAAAAATTTCTTTGCCTGGAGATTCTTCAGATTACGTATCAATGCTCTCTGGGAACTAATTCAGAGTGCCATCATTTTGAGCATGAAACATGGCCATGATTACCAAGAATCTCTCATTGCACTTCTTCTCCGATTCATTGGCTTATTCTTTCCAGGAGTTGCTGCCCACAGTCCCATAAACTACGTAAATGCAGTAAGGCTAGGCCCTTATCCTCTTGCCCGAAAGATCATGGAAGGTGTGGGCCGGATAACTGAAAATTTGAAGAACATCAAAGGTGTCCATGAATTAGACACCCACCTCACAAATTAAGCTTGACAATGCAGTCTCCAGTTCTTTTAAGATTCCTAGGGTTCCATCTTAACACCTTGTTGATCACTAGTAAAGTCCATCTTGCTATTTGTTTGTGTTTGGTCATAATTTTTGTTAATATCATCTAAATTTCATTCTTCTCCCAAGATCATGAATCCAAGCTCTCCAATTCCTGCAAAACCATTATTCTATTCAAAATTTGATTCATGATCAACTTTTGATCGTGACAAACACAATTGACATTCTAATCTGCAAAAGACAATTTGTAGTCTACCTACCAATGGCAAATGTGTTGAGGCAAGCTACTTATCAATGGCAAAGCTGTTGGCAAAGATTGACAGCTGCATATACATTTGGTTGGTCAATGGGCCTTCCAAATCATCATTGGAACTGGATTATCATTGGGCTTATAATTTTCATGGCTCACAGTCTGCCACATGGAATATGAAAATGTCTGAAATTAGTATCAGTAGACATTCCTTTGATTATAGGGTTTAGCTTTGATTTAAAGCTTCATTTTACATTAGTAGAAAAATTGCCCATGCAGCAATTTGATTTCATGTACCATGTAGTCATTTCATTTCCTGCAATTTATTGAGACATATAAAATGACATACATAGAATTTCACATCCTGACTTTTTGAACTGGATATTTAAGCTGCAGTAAAATAAATGTCACATTCAGAATCTTCGCTTCAATATCACCATCAGCCTCTGAAAAGAGTTCAAATTTGCAACTCAAGAACTCCTGGAGCTAGCATTATTGTGCACTCAAAATCATGGAACGTTGACCAAGTAATAATGGCCCATGTTAAAAACATGGTTACTACATTCTTCATGTTTAGTTGAGTATAACAAGCAAGCAATCATTAAGGCAATTACATTTGTCATGAAAATGCCTTGATCCCCCATCCGCTGATCATGTCCAACTCTTCAATGTCTCTCATATGCACTAAACATTCACAAACTTGGAAAGGCTAAACAAACCAAAAGCCACTCTCCAGGGAACCTGTACTGTAGAGAGTTGACATGACAATAGCAGCCTTCAGCACCAAGAATCACTCACAAAAAGACAGGACCCACTCTTCCTCATGACTGTGCTGCAGTTCCTTCATCGTTTTCCTCCATGTTCCTCAACATTGACCATCAAGGATGACCTTCTATGGTTCGAAAGTCCAATGAAACATACATCTGCACACACAAAACAACCACACAAAACAACCATACGAAGTGTTTAACAGTGGAGTAGACAAGTACAGAACCAAGCATGTTCTTCACAAAACATAAAAGAGGTCCCACTAAGCACAGTACCACAATAAAAATGGCAATGTCTTGGCACTCCATAGGATATGGGCCACCAGGTTGACACCAACACCACAGAGCAATTCACAGGGACCCCACCTGATTCCTCCAGAGCCCAGCAAAGTGTGCCAAACTCCCCATGGAAAGTCACCATAATACCTGCAATGAGAAGCTGATATGCAGCCTAATTGTAGAATATGCCTGTCTACATAGGATCCAACATCTCTAATTGGAAAATTCTACTACATGATCACATGTCTACAATTTCAAAGAATTGATGCTTGATTATGGAGTGCAAACAAGAATAACAAGTACTTCTGGCAACTCCAGTTGTTGAATCAAACAAGCTCAAACAAGTGACTAAAAGACCTGTCAACTTTGACTGGAAATTGAAGAAACTATTTGAGCTTTCAGATACTGCTAAGTTTCTGGCGCCTGACAAATCCATCCCAGTAACAAAGGATAAAGAAAAAGTGCAAATGCAATAAATTTGAACACTGGGTGCCTGATGCAAATGGGGTCAGTAGCATGGAGAAATGTATTCAATAACAAGAACATCTCATTTCTCTCACTCGGCCCCTTGTCTCTACTCCTGGCCACTTTCTGAGTAACCTTACCTGATGTCCTAAAACTGCAGTAATCCTCCTTCCCTCAACCTAGAGCTCAATGAAATGAACATTGCCTAGGAGAACTGGAATGTTTTTGTATACAGATAGACCTCTTAAGCTACCTCTGGCTTATGGTTCATGGCTGGTCAGTTTAGGGTATGTAGCATCTCCCTCAGCATAGCGAAGCTGATCAGCATACACTTGTTGACGGATACGGTCCACCTCAATGCGTTCCTTCTCCAATAGCATTTCAAGTTCCTCAAAGTGCTCCAGCTTTGACTGGAGTTTCTTCATCTGCAACCAGATGCAGAAGAATGTGAAGACAATTGCAACATCCAGAATGCTGCAAGGTCATCCCATAACAGATGCTTGAGAGATGATGAGCTAAAATCCTGTACAATCTGCCAAGTGACACCTGACCTCTGTTGGACAGTCATAAAGAATACAAAATGCTGAGATTCTTCTACCTGTGTGTCAATAATGCTGGCCACCAGGTTATCAATTTCAAGTTCCTCTTGGTCAGCAAGAAGATTTGCATTTGCAGCTGCCACTCCCAATGCTGTTGCAACTGCTACCCTTGCTTGGAATGCCAATGGAAGCTTACTATTTCCGTCAGTGTTGTCATTGGAAATTGATGATGGCTCTTGAGCTTGGGCTTTCTCTGCACAGCATAGCAGGGTTCTTATGAATACTAAGAAAGAAACTAGTTCATTTTTGAAAATCTACAACTTAAAATTGACCTGTTGTCCATACACCATGAACAAGTGACTACTGGACCTGTAACCCCGAGGTCTGATGGCAAACCACACTAGTTTAGCACATGCTTTTCACAAGCGAGATGGTCCAACATACAGATGTATATGCTTGTATCATTGCAACACCAGCCTTCCTTAACCATTCTATGCTAGACAAATCAGCCCAGACTTCAGGAACATCAAATAATCTTTTAGCAGAAGGACCCAACACAAGACTTTTATCATGCTTTTTAGCCAGTTTGCAACCAGATAACATTCACAGGGTATACACACACCTGGGGCTAGTTGTTACAAGTCCAGGAGTATGGAATGTTAATCACATAGAGTCACCTCTTGACTCTGTGGAAAGGGCTCCCAAGGCAGATGCATTTTATCACCATAAATAATGACTCAGAAAGGACACACTAACTGTTACAAATTCCACATCAGATCATCTCCATTGAACCTGGATTCAAGTCCAGAAGCAAATTTCTTCTGCACCTGGGTCTCCCATCCAACAGTCACAGACAGGGAATACAGCAAGATTCCAGGTTGGAGTAAGAAATACCTCCTTGTGAGGATCCCTGTTCTTGTCGCTGCATATCATACTTGTTTTGTTCCTGGAAGCTGCATATTTGTGCCAGCAACACCTTGTACAATGAGAACATACACCAAGAAATAAACTCCTAGAAGCTGATGTGCTGGTGCCCCTTAGCCCAAAAGCTGCAGATCTTAATAGACTAGACATTGATGTCAAACTTTATGGACCTGTCTGTATGGTCTTGCATATTGTGGATGGCATTGAGGTGGCTTGTAGATTGCATGTTGTGAGCTTCCATGATAGGCTGCTGCACTAGAGCTGGTTCAACTTCAGCAATGGCTCCAATAGCTGCCTCAGCTGCAGCAGCTGCAACTCTTGGGGCCACCATGGCTGCAAGCATTGCTACCTGTCACCAACTTCCAGTATCACAAAGAGCACATGGCCCTCACATACAGCTATGAGGAAACATTCATTTGACTTTGACACTAGACATGTGCAGAAGACCCAAGTGTACACATAAGACTGAGCCTTAGCATCAAATCATAACCAGGAACATTCTACAGTGGAAGGACAACAAAGACATCATCATGATCATGGCTGTGGTCAGCAGTGTAAAGCACAGAACAAAAAACTGCTGGAGTCCATAGAAAGTTTTGTTCTGAAGTAAAACATCTGCAAATCAAGACCGTCTTACACAGCCAGAGAATGCCATGTTTTAGATAAGAATTTACTTCCTGCTATCTTAAACTGCATAGAAGATAACCAGGGTTGAAACAGACAGAAAGCAGAGAAGTGGTTCCCTTGCAAAAGTTTTGGTTTTTTATTTGATAACTAATGATTTTGATTAAAATAAAAAAGGATGCCAGAAAGAGTCCATTAAATTTGCACACATGGGGTACTCTTACCAGCAAGACCATCATATTGCAGAATGCCAAAGTGACAACTATTCCAAGTGTAAATGCCTAAGACATTCCAAGATGGAACTTACCATCATGAACTGTAGGGTGTACACACCTGAGAAAACAGTGGATGGGTGCTGTCAGCAAATGGTGTAACGAAGTCATGCCTTTCTGTTAATTCTGATGCTTCCATTGTTGGCATGGTGCTAGGAAGAACAGCCTCACCCTTCTTCACTCCGCTACTCATGCTAATCCCATCACTCAATGCAGCAGAAACAGCTTTTGCCTCTTCAAGCACTACTGCATGATTGGTGACCACTCCATTTGTATCATGGGATTCAGAAATGAACTGATCTCCAAAAGGCAATTGAATGAACTGTTTCACACATTCAATTCCAGTTCTACTGCGCACATGCTGTGCAACCTGCAGAAAGAGTACTATAGGGTGAGATACTTATTGACCACAACAAGTCTTCGGTTCAAGATAAGGAGTACCAAATTTTCACAACCTACCTGGTTCCAATTATCTCCATAACTCAGAAGGGCCTCCAGTAGCAACAAATTCTCCTTGCTTGACCACTCCTTGGTTGGAGCTCTTACACCAGCCTCAATTCTGATGAACTCACCAACTGTGGTACCCACTGGAAGCTTCCCATTCTTGAAGCAGCCTACGCATAAACTAATCCCTACCTGTTGAGGTCATGATATACAGGTCAATACACAAATCACCCATGGGCCACAATAAGGACAACCTCTGTTAACAGAAATCATTACTGAGGTGTTTGATGGTCACCTCTCATACTGCCTACATCCCAGTTGTAGCTATGAGAAGCTCTTCCAATAAATTACTCCAATCTTAGTTCCAACAAAAGGGATATACTAAATAAACAGGAGGAATATACACTGACTTGAAGATTCAGCTGCAGCACATCATCCTACCAGACCAGCAACTCCATCCTAATTGGTAAAAGGTGTAGAAAAGGAATAGGGCTGACCCGCCGATGGTAAAACCGTTGCTTGGAGCATTCCCCTTTACAGATGTGGCACAGGATCTCTGCCTCTGGCTTATTAGAGGCACCACTGGCATCATCAGAGACTGAATGCCTACTAGCTGATGTATATACACTTTTGTGGGTAGCAAGGCTGTTTGATCTCAATGCCCCTACAGAACCATCTGCACAGTTTAAAAAAACACTTAACACAGGTAACAGATATCATGAGAAGTATAGACTGAGGACCTTCCTGATGGGGACTGAGCTGTCACTGAGAAGCAGGGCAATGCCCAATCACTGAAATCACAGGAATACATTCCCAAACAATTGCTGTTCATCACCTCTCTGTCGACCCCTATTTGTGTGGCCTGAGTCACCTGTCAGTTCCATTGAAGGGCCTATAAAGACTGTAAAGGGTCCACCAGAAATTGATCCACATACAACCTACCTGAAGCATCCAACACAACAGAACTTTGTGTCTTTGAAGGAGAGGGAACTGGAGAAGGGACCACTCGAATGCCGCTTGGTAAAGAATCAACCACCATAGGGACAGGGACAGGAGATGCAGCCCCTGCTGCTTTGGTTTCAGAATCTTGTAAAACCTGGTGGTTTATAAGTCCCCAGTGTTCCAAAAAATCAAACACCCTCCGAAGGGAATTCACATCACCAATCAGCATCCGCCTCACTTCAGTGAACTTTAGGGGCCGGTGTGGATTCTCCCTGTACTTGTTGATGATAAAATCCCTGTACTCCTTGTAGATCTTAGGTGTTTTAGAGACTGCCTTCTGATCAAAGAACTCACTCAGTGAACGACGCTCTAGTGAGTGGATCTTATTCCAAACAAACCAGCCTGCAATGTTACAAAGCAATCACCTCAAAATCAGCAAAAACAGGGCACAGTAAGTAAATCATGAGCTTCATGGTCAAAGTCAGCCATCAAGGACTGCAGCACAGCACACACATGGGATGACAAGAGAGAAGAACAAGCACGACAACTATTTTTCCCTACCACCTTCTAAATCATGGCTCCTTTGTTTATATCCAGCATCAGAGACAGAACACAGAAGATCAGCATAAAACTCACCAGCATGGCTGGGTATTGGATAGATCTCCTGTACTAGAGACTCCCTTGAAGCCGTGTTCTCAGCAGTGTTCGCTTGTTGCATTGTCCCTGTGCCAAGGACAGCAGAAGCTACTCCATCCTGAAATGCCTTGGCACCCTCAGACACACTCACACTGGGCACAGGTTTACCTGCTCCACCAACACAATCTTTTTGAGAAGTTGTATTGGAATGTGTTGCAAATGCACCATGTAATAGGCTGTCCTCCTTCGTTCCAGGGTAATTCCCTTCCTGACCACCATAGCAACCTGATTCTGATACAATCTGTGGCATACTATTCTTTCCATGCTTGGTCCTCTTATTTGCAGGTTCTGATGTTTCCTTTTCTGTTTCACCATCCCTCTCCTGGATCTCCTTGGCCATATTTGGAGTCACCTGTTTTGCCAATCCTTCATCTCTCTTGCTGGCTAGATTGTTTGCTCCTCCATCCCCTCCATTTTCATCTGCGGTTTCTTTCTCCAGCTTCAAAATTGAAAAGGCGTCTCCCTTGCGTGTCAACCTTATTTTAAAAGCTGCTTTCACGAACATGCAATTGCATAAGCATCTGGAAAAAATATGCGATTGTATTTTCCCAAGCATAAACCACTCTGGGATCCACAAGCATCAGTGGGGGTTCCTGACAAGTCAATTGTGCTCCTCCATGTACTTCAATAACTTAAGAATACAACATGCTGTTCTCCATCCAGGATATTCCCAAAAGAGAGAGAGCAATTTAAGAAGCACATTCACTGGAATGAATCAGCCAACTGCAGATTACACCTTACAACTCTGGTTTTCCTGGAGTTTTCCATGCTGCCATGCACTTTCAGTTTGAAAACCAGGCAATTCCTCCTAAACCTAATAAGCACAGAGTCTCCAGAACCAAAATGGCGGCCCTCATTACTACCCGTCAAAAAAGGGGAACAACAGTTGCTCTTGGAAAAGAACCAAGAGGCAAAAAGTTTGTCGCATCCACAAACACATATCGGTCCATAGCCCTGTCACAATACTCCCTTCTGTCCATCCCGATTCCACACATCCTCTGGGAACATTTCTTGTTGTTTTCTGGTGTGTGCGTGTGGCGTCTACGAAAACCCGGACTTTCGACTCCGATGACCATGGAGAACAACAAATCCACTATCTCTACATAGGTTGCGGAATACATCAACAACCACAAACAACATCGTCGCTCCGTAAACCCCAACTAAACTCCGAGGAGCTCAATCGACAAAACTGACCTTGCACTTTGCCCTCGTCGATGCGGCAATCCACCACGCCTTCTTCGATGCCTGTTCCAACCTCCTCAATCACTCCGCCTTCTCCTCCTGGTCGCCTCCGTTTCTTGTCTTTCTCTTGACGAGGAGACGCCATTCACTCCCCAATCTCAAACAAAATCACTCCAAACCGGTTCTTCTTCATTATTGCGCCTTCTTCCACTGCGAGTGCACATCCCCTGTGCGTCCAGCGGCACCAAACAACGGCTTGAACGCCGCTATGGCGGACCATTGCCGCAAACACGCCATGCAAAAGCCAAGCCAAGCAAAGCAAAGCAAGCAAACAAGCAAAGAATGAAATGGAAAGAAGAAACAAAACAAAACAAAACAAAACAAACAACGGTATTGTTATGGTGTGAATATTATTTGAATGGTTCGGCAGATGAGATTTATGGCGGCAGTCGAACTGGCACGCCACTAACACCCAGCAGTACCTTTGCTCCTAGTACTAGTACTAAGTCACGCCGCTATTTGTTCCGGCCTGGCTGGCTGGCTACAGCAAAATCACAGGCCGCAATGGTGACCAGACCAGAACAGACCAGACCCCCCGCCGCGTTCTATTGTGTGTGTGTGTGCGTGCGTGAGCAAATAGCCTAACAACAGTCTTTCTTTCTTTTCTTTCTTTGGGCTCTTCTGTCTGTCTTGCCCTACCGAACGAACGAACCACGAACACACCCCCCCTTTCCCTCCTTCCCTCCCCCCCCCTCCCCTTTCTCCCTCCCTCCCTCCCTCCCTCGCTCCCCGCCTGCCTACTCTTCTGCCCTTCTTACTCTCCATCCACCGCCTACTGCCGGTGGCTTGTGTTTGTTAATCACCTACTTCTTAGGTCGGTCGGTCGGTCAGTCAGTTGATAACTCGGTTGCTTGCCTTGTCTTGTAGCCAGGTTTTTGTTTTTTTTTTTCCCCCTCAATTTTGTGATGTAGCTGAAGTGGCGATCATCCATAAGATGATTTAGCCATATTTGGCTACATACTATATATGAAAGTAGAAAAACACACTTATTAGGAAGATGCAAAAAAATTGGCTATCATCCCAAGAAATATTTAGCCAAATCAGATAGTGAATACCATTCTTTAGCCAACCAACCTTCTATACTTATGGCTACACATTGAAAACCAAATATAAAAATATGGTGATTTTTGAACCTCATTTGCCCTCACCTATGAATTCATTTTCGAATGCAAGATTTTTAATATC
>Ga0116228_10003954_pt1 | contig 13097 bp, 7 predicted proteins | sample S1TSphfallax_2_FD_89694 | JGI IMG/M metagenome (GOLD analysis project Ga0116228, IMG submission 89694) | Host-associated microbial communities from peat moss isolated from Minnesota, USA - S1T2_Fc - Sphagnum fallax MG | ecosystem: Host-associated > Plants > Peat moss > Unclassified | place: USA... | reverse complement strand
TCGGTATGAAGCTGCAATAACAAGTGGTGGATGTTAGAAATGCGAGACGTTTCTGGCCTGACAGTGCAGCCCTGCGGAGAACTGCGTTGTTCTGGCGCAGGGTTTTTAAACTTTTTGACTTTCTGTCTGCAATAACTCTCTTCCTCAGTGCCTGATAGTATGCCCGTGGTTAGTGCTACATTTCCAGCAGGGGAAGTTCTAGGTTCAATCCCAGCCCCATGATGCAAAACGTTCGCGCTGAAGTTCGCGCAGAACGTTGGCAACGAAGACCATACACAAAATGTTCTTCACTTTTTTTTCAAGAATTGAAGAACATTGAAAACCGGGTTGCATGGTTTGTTGCAGAACTGTGCAAGGCAAAAAAAGGGCTGAAGTGAACCAGCAGGCACCAGTTCAGGATGAGGCTGATCAAGCCGTTTTGGGGATGAAACCCAAACACATCCAGGTAGTGCATTTTTGTTTTCCTCTTCCCCTGCCCAGGGTTTTTCCAGCCCTCTTCTCTGCCCCAAAGTTTTCCCCTCCTCAACCTAAATTCATTTTCTCTCCCCCAGGTTTAGCTTCCTCCTTATCACCTCCATCACTAGAGTAAGCGAGCTTAGGAAAGTGGAGACACAAGGGAGCTTAGGAAAGTCATGACACAAAGGAGCTTGGAACTTCAACCAATGGCAAACATTCAAGCTTGAAGGTAAGTTCCCTCCCTTCTCATCTTTTTTTATTTTTTCAATCTTTCTTTTGCTATGATGAGGACAACAACATTACTCCCATTTATAAGGAATTCTTGCACACCTTACACATGAAAATATGCAACTCATAAACTCATTCAAAAGTGTAACTAATATGTAATTGTATTTTAACAAGTTAAAATGATTCAATAGAATATAATGAAATTCATTAAAAAACCTAATGCGTTGTGTGCACTTGGAAGATACTAAAACATTTTGAAAAACTTAAGACTCCACATGATAAAATGTGAAGAAACATTGTGTTGATGTTTAGTCAATGTTCATGTTTAATAGTTGACCCCCTTTTGTTCCACTCCTTATAATATTTTCATACAATTTTCAAATCTAACATGCATAGAGTTGTTAAAAAGCTAGTTTCAAAAGCTGGTCTCAAAAGCAATAATGATGCAAAATCTTATAATTTTAAATTTCTGAAATCAAAAGTTATGCTTCAAAATCAAAAGTTATCTTGACCAAATTTGAAGAAAAAATAGCTTCATACCTCCTTTACTTCCGATAAGCGTAGCTCCTGTGTAATAGCCTAGATTATGCTGAAATTTTGAAAGATTAGTTTACATTTCTTAACTTATAATTGTTTGAAATTTGAGACAAATCTAACAATGGATTTGAAAGGAATAATTATTTTAGTAAAAGTCCAAAGGCTTGTTCATGGAAACTATTCCATGAACTCCAATTATGACTACTTACTAAACATAACTTTCTTCCATGTTCTTTTGTTCGCACACCATTTGTTTCCATGAACAACACGTCTTCACACATAACAAACTAATTATCTTTTTACACACTCATTCTTTTCCTCTTCCAAAATCACAAGATAAAAAATCTTCCCCACCCCAAAGTTTCCCATGACCCTTCCTCGAGCCTATTTTCCTTGTCCAATGGAAGTTGTGGAAATCCCTCCCTCCAATCAATGGCCTTTTCATCCTTCATGAACCAATGGAAATCGAAAATGATTTGACCTTCCAATGGAGTTTAGGATAAAAACTTTTGTGCCCAATGAAACACTAAGAAGTTTCCAAACTCTAATAAAAATAAAATGACAATCTTCATGACTAATGGAATTGGAAGACATCATTGGTTTTTGAGTTCAATCATTGCCAATTTCATCCGTTTAACTTTGACATCTTACTTTTTCATCCTAATTTTTTCAAGTAACTATTTTTTAAGATAATTTATTGGTAGTAATAAATAAACATCCTTGAGTTCCCATTTGATTAAGTCAACTCAATAACATTAATAACCTTTTTGTGTACCATTTACTTATTTAACACCTTTTAGTTATTCCTTACCATGTACTAATTAATTATGTAATACATAATAAATTGGAAATAAATTTTTCATTGTAAGAATTCCCATGTACTTTTTAAATCCATTGTCAAAATTAAGGCTTCACGAATTTATTGGAACTAAGATGTCAAGGATTTCATGTAGTTCCATCATCACCACCGCACACTACACCTACCCTAATTTCTTAAATAAAAACATCAATATCTTTTGAATGCAAATACCAAATTATTCCATCTACCCTTTTGGTTTTTATTGATGCAAATGAAGATTCAATCATAGTGAATGATGATGTTATGCCTTCAAATCTTCTAGTTGTACTAGTAAAAGAGAAAGAGCTTGAAGAAACACCACTTGACATGAATGTTTCCTAACAGCCACACGAAGAAAAACCATCCAAAAAAGTGGTGCACACCCAAGTCAATCGTTCAACATGAGACTATCGATTGTCTTTTAACCCACATGCCTTAGTAATCTACTTAGAATTTGTTCTTGCTTGTCGAGCTGTGCTAGATTTGGTTTGAAAAATGTAAGTGTGAAAATGATGATGCTCATCTACATTGTCAAATTTGGATTTTTAGTGATGGCCATTATTGTTGGCTACGAAGTTCAATTAACCCCTTTTCCATGGAGCATCGAGCCAAATACTTAGTTCGCACCATTTGTTGCATTCTAAATTTTTTGGAGTTGTGAATTTTCCCATTTAAATTGTTTACTAAGTCATAGTTTAATTGAAGCTACTTAGGTGGAAATGTTAATATTTAAACTTGATTTCAATATTGTTTAGAACCTTGATATAAGTGAAGTTTGAATAATGATGTCCTAGGACTACATTCTAGAAATTTTACAAGTACATCATTAGTGCCTAAAAATGATTCCACAAAACTAATTCAATATTGTCACGGTGAATGTTAATTATGGATTTGTATTCCTAATATATCAATAAAATCACATATCATTCTACATCCCTTTCCACTTTTACAACATAAAGATAATGCATTCTAAAAGGTTTACTAGGTTTTAGAATTAATTAATTGTTATAACAAATTAAATAAAAAAGTTCTCTGCATTTCGAAATATCCAAAGGTTAATTCAACTATTAAAATTACTACTTGGAAGTTTATAAGGATTCAAATCATTATTACAAAGGAAATTTATGGAACTAAAACTTAACAATTTGCTAAATTTTAATCCGTGTTTCACACCATCGTTTTTTTTCTTTGTTTTATTACAAAGAGAACAATGGTAGCTACCATCATCTTCTTCTTTTCACTATTTGAAAAGAAAAAAAGGACATTGTTGTTGCCATTGTCTTTTCTTTCTTCCTTGTTTTGTTGTGAAAAGGATAATGGCAGTTTCCATCGTCTTTTTTTCCCCTTGGTTTGTTGTGAATTCGATGATAATTGTTGTCATCTTTTTCTTCTCATTGTTTGAGAAAAAAAAGATGACAAGATTGCTATTGTTGTCTTTTTTTTCCTTTAGTTTACTATGAATAGAATGATAGCAACAACATTGCTTTTATTTTTTCCTTGGTTTGCTACAAAAAGGAAAACAACAATGTTGTCGTTTTCTTTTTCTTTGCTTTGTTGCAAAGAAGACAATGATAGTAATGTTGTCATTTTTTTCTTTGCTTTGTTGTGAAGAAGATGACGACAACTACCATCATTTTCTTGTTTTTACTATTTGAAAAAAAGAAGATGATAGCAACAATGCCATCTTCTTTTGTCCTTCCTTTGTTGCAAAGAAGGCGACAATAGGGGTGCCATCATTTTTTCTTCTTCTTGTCATCACTTTTTTTTACCTTTTATCATCAACTCTTGTTGGTGCTTTTCTCCAAGGGAAAACAACTCATGTTTATAATTCTAGTCCTTTGAAAAAGGTAAAAAATCAATATGGTTGTTCACTAAGGTTTTTATTTGGATTTCTAAGATTGTAATGGGTAGAAAAAGCAAATTGAAAAAGGTTTGTTGTGATTGAGAAGTTCAAGAACAAAATGTTGTTGCATTAGAATTGGCAATAGAAGAGCAAAATGTTGCCACATTAGAATTGGCAACTCAGGAACAAAATGTTGTTACACTAGAATTAAAAGTTGGGGAACCTAGATTCGATGAAACAAATATTCGATGTAATTTATAGTTGGCCATGGTGGTTGTGTCCAATCCAAGTGGTAGGCTAGATTATTTCATAATTTACATAAAGTAGATTCTATTTAATTGATTTTTAAAAATTATACAGAACTTTTTAATTTAATTATACCCGTGCCTTTCATCATTTGATGGAAGGTGCATGATTTTTTTTAAAAATTTTTTTTCATTGTAATACCTAAAAAAAAAGTTAATCTTGTTTATAATACTTACATTATGTTGTGTGATCTTATTTTTAATGTTTAGGGTTATGGTTTTTTCATTAAAAATGTAAAAACTTGTTTTTTGGGAATTTATGGTTCAAGTCTAAAGATTAAAATTGACCCCATTCAACCACCAACACCCCCTTATCCACTTGATATGGCCTGAAAGGACAAAAAATGGATTAAAGATGGGTTGAAATGGTATTATACAGTTGGCATTTGCATTGTTTCATAATGTGCCAAATGATTGTTGATGAAACATTTGAGGGAGGTGTATGGTTTAATGGTAGAAAAAGCCAAACTTGGAAGACCTTTAACTTCTACAAAAGGTTCTTGACATCAAGACCATGCTAAAATGAATGTTTGCATCTTGGGAGATGCCATGGCCGTGTAAAGGCAAAATGATAAAAAGGTTGTTGGTTGTGTTCATGCTAAAGCCCAACATAAATGGGATGAACTTATAATTGTTGCATAACGATGTCCACCATTACCAAAACCAACTTTGGTCAAATTAGTTTCACAACAACTATTGAAGGTGCTAGGTTTTAATGTTTGGGGCATGGGAAGCATGTTTCAAGATGCAGCATCATGAATGGAAAAGGACAAATATTTATAAAAGATGGTCTAATCAACCCACTCTACATATGCACACGGATTGAGAATGCATGGGATGTCAAAATTTGAGAATCAAATGTCCACTAAAGTGAATTAAACATAAGAATTGACAATTGTATTGGATTTCCATGAATCATTTTAAGGGTTGCAAAAGGTTACAAAGGCGATAGTTACTTACTAAGCTAAACACAACATTGTAGATAATGATGATATGGTTTAAGGTTTCCACTTTATATAATATGTTAGGTTTTTTTAACCCCTTCATTTTTTAGACTACCCATTTTTTGAACTTTGGTCCTTTGATATATTATAAAGAACTTTTTTTTTCATTGGGTTCTTTAGCATTTTTTGATCCACCCATTTTTGTACATATTTTATTAATATATATTTAATTCTAGTCACAATCGTTTGATGGGTATATGGTTAATCATATATATATATTTTCATCTTTTTAGTGTTTTAAATTTAAATATCAAAATTCAAATAGTCCCATATGCACACTTTATAATTAACTTGTTTAGGGTTTACAAAAATCAAAATATACATTGTGCAATGCCTACATCTAATGTATTAGAAATCAAATCACCTAACAATTTTTAAAGTGATACTAACATTCTAATTAACTTATTGGCATTGACATGAAGTTAAACATGCAATACCTACATCCTTTTTATTCTAACTTCCATAAGGCCATTTTAATTTGCAATACCTACATGTAGGTCTCCTAAATAATAATTGAATTTTTTTACATCCATTGCAATACCCACATATAGGTTTTTTCATGTTGATAAATTATTCAAATCATTATTTTAGATAATTATTCATGATAATTGATTATCATAAAATTAATTCAAAATAATAATTAATTTAGGTATATAAAAAGACATATTTTGGGTACCCAAACCACTTATTGGTTATTTTGAAGTGACCTTACATGTGAGTATTGCATCTAGGCCGTCATTTTCATTTAAAAACACCTAAACTACATATTGGTTATTTCAAAGTGACCTTACATGTGGGTATTGTGTTTAGGGTTGGGTCTACACCTAAGGTTACCTAAATAGCTTATGGATTATTTCAAAATGAACTTGCATGTGGGTATTAAATCTAGGCGTTGGTTTTCATTCCAAATTAGGTATTGGTTATTTCAAAGTGACCTTACATGTGGGTATTGTGTTTAGGGTTGGGTCTTCACATAAAGTTATTCAAATCACTTATGAATCATTTTAACATTTAGTAGTGCTTTGAACCCTAAACCCTTATACCATAAATGTGACCAATTTTGTATTATGTTCATTTTTGTACATGTTAAATCATATTGTAAGGTGAAAAAATATTTTTGAAAACATGAATTTCATGATGTATTGGCAGGGAATCAAATATTTAAAGAATATTTTTATGTTTCAAAGTTAATGAATTATCACATTACAATACAAGTATTACATTTAAACGAAAGTGGGTTAAAAAATATTCAACTCTAACAACTATGAGACATATGGAAACAAAGGAAATTCATAATTAGATTATAATTTTAAATAATTGATAAGATTAAAAACCAATACAATGAATAAAGTCTAGCATATAAACCTTAAGCCCTAAAATTTATGAACCAAATTCCTAAACCTTAAATCATAAAGTCTAACCCTAAAAATCCAAATGATATTTTGCCATAAACCTTATTAAAACATTAATTATACAAATTATGCAAATTATAATGAAAGATTTTTAATATATATATATATAATTAGAAACCAAAATTTAAAACTTCTAAACTACAAATTTTTATTGACAAAAAAAATTGACCTTAATTTTAAAAAATAATCAAATAAATATTATAAAAAACCAAAAGAAAAGGTATCACTAATAGCAATCAACCAAAATGTAAACACTTTGTTTGCAACTACATGTGACTTGTAGTTGTTTGAGACTAAATTTGGGAATATTTACAACTATAACATCAAATTTCAACTATTTTGGTCACTCTTACAACTATGATGCAATTACTTAAAACTTCATCCTATCGGTTGGATGGCTTTTAGGTTTATTTTCATCCATGAATATATTGATATGTCCCATTAGTCACAATTATCACCAAATTAGTCACATCTTAAAGGTGTTATATGGTGATATACGAGTGTATTTTTATGTATGTATTAAAATTTTATTTACGATATATTACATATATCATAAATATATATTTGTGTGTATATTAATTATGTGTATGTATGTATATTGTTCATATAATGAATCTAAAAAGTAATGTTTGAACTCTGAATTTTATTATCCAAAATCTGAAATTATATATATATATATATGAATTTAAAAATTGATATTTTGATTTAAGAAATATCTATGTGAATTTGAATTTTTTATTTGGATTCTGATTTTTTAAAATTAAAAATCATTATTTGAGTCTAAAATTGTTATTCCAATTTGGAAACATTTTATTTGAATCTAAAAATCAATATTTCAATTCTGAAAATTGCTACTGGAATTCTATATATATATATATATATAATTTAGAAACATTTGAATCTAAAAATTGTTATTGGAATTCTTTGTTTAATTATTTGAATTTAAATTCTTTTTTTTTCTAATCAAAAAACTTATTTGATCTAAATTTTGATATTTGAATTCTAAATTATTATTTTCGATTCTAGCAATTAACATTTCAAGTTTTAGTTTTTAAATTTAAATTTGAAAACTTATTTGATTTGAAACCTGAAATTGCAATTCCAAATTATTATTTTGGATTCTCAGAATTAAGATTTCAATTCAGAAAATAATTAATTGAGTCTAAGAATGGACATTTCAATTTTGAATCTGAGAATTGACATTTAAATTCTGAAATTTTTTATTAAATTGAAGGACTTATTTCATCTTTAAAATAATATTTGAATTCTGAATTGCCTTTCTGGAATTTAAAATAATATTTCAATTCTTAAAATGAGTGATTGAGTTTTAAGGCTTTTTTCTACTAGTGTTATCCATAATGAATCACTTTTATAAGTAATTATAAATGATTATATTTATTACTTATAAGTTACACTAAATAATTATTCTTAAAACATAGATTTTTACATTATATATTTTATATTCTTATAGTAAAAGAAATTAATTACTGTAGTTGATGTTACATTACTTTAAAATTATTGTACTTACTTCAAATTATAATTAATTATAATAAATGCATAATCAGTTTTTAATTTAACATAATTATTCACAATCTGTAATTTATAACTTTAAATCTGAATTAGAATTTTGGAAAAAATATGTTATAGTTAAAATAATTATTGTAATGATTGTAATTTGAAGAATTATTATAAAGTAATTTAAGTTTTTATTTACAACTTTTTTGTAATTACTTATCTATAATAAAATTTTCTACAATAATAAATTTAAGTATATAGTAAATAATATAACTATTTTAAGATCATTTTTTCTTAAAATTTGTGTATGACTTGTTTTTAATAACAATTGTTCGTTTAGTATATATAATTTGAAATAAATATATTTAGAAATAAATTAAATAAATTATTTTTACATTAACTATAGTATCTATAATTTGACTAGATATATAAAAGTAATAAAATATTTTAGCCATTTATTTATCTTTGAGTTATGTATTAACAACCTGTGAAAAATTAGATAACTAGTTAGTTAAATATTAAGAAGTCATTATTTATTTAAGTAGTTGATAATGAAAACTTAATATTTGTAGTGTATATTTTATATTTTAAGTATTTGTTAAATTTAATTATTATTAATTAAATGCTTATCTAATTATCTAGTGAGCCATGTATTTGAATTGTTTATAAATTAAAAAATTAGAAACGAAAGGCATGAGGAAAGTTTTGGAATTGCAATTTAGTTTGTGAAGAAGTTGTAACTTCAAAACTTATCCCATATTGTTTGTTTTGCATTTTTATTTTGAACATTATATAAACAAAGGGTGTGGTCATCAAATTTCACATTAAGAAATTTGTGCACATGGGATGAACCAATCAAAAGGCTTAACTCAAAAAATAAAATAAATTATGCACAATTTTAAACTATCAACCTCCCCAACCTATTTATCTATATAGCTAGCTAGGTACATAGCATGACCTACCCACCCAAGTCAACCTATGTACCTACCTACTTTAGTACCTATTTATATGAATAGGTATTTAACCTAGGAAAATAGACCTACCTACCTACCTTCCTTTTTAATTATAAAAATAAGTAGGAAGGTATGTAGCCTAGGTTTGTATACACTTATTTATGTACCTACTTAGGCACCTACTAACCTAATATTAATATTTTGTATTAAATTCATCTTAAGATGCTATGTGGCATATTTACATTGGGCCACATGTTATAATATAGGATCATCCAAACATTTGAATTGAACATCCTAGATTATTTCAAAATTATTATTATTATTATTATTTAAATAATTCAATATTAAAAAACGTGGCCACACATCATTTGGTTCAATTGTGACCAAAGTAGTTGCATCATAATCACATGTGACAATGCGTATACAATGGAGTCAAAAGATGAACTTATATTTGCTGATTTTTTTTTTCATCCAATACATTTTGTCGTTTGCAACCAATGTTTTATGTGGCTTGTCCAAGGCGATTAATGAAATTTTAGTCGCAATTGTCACTTACGACTAAATTTTAGTCACATAAACCAGTTAAAAATACTTGTTTTTCTTCTAGTGTATGTTTCTTTCCTTTGCGTGATCTCTCAAAATTGATTTTTAAAATTTTCTTTGAAGAGGATATAAAATGAAATTATATTACTTCACATATGTTTAAACCTTAAGAATTTCCCCCCAAATTTAACCTAGTTTAGGTTAATTATTATAGATTTGTGAAAAAATTGCTAATTAATTTATGTCTCGCAAACCCTAAACTTAAATCATAATCCAATAGTACATATTTATAATATTTACATGAAAAGATGGATTGTAATGTGCATTCCATAAATAAATTAAATAAAAAAAATTTAGTAAAGTATTGATTAATTAAATTAAAATTGTTGCAATTATGTTTCTAACATAAATTGTTTGTAATACATATATATGGGGATCTATGTTCATCATTTATGAACCAATGCAAACTTTAATAAATTGATAAGAAGGATTGGGAAGGGGGGAAAAATGAATAGGTTGTTAGTTAAATATTTGGCTATGTAAAAAACGTAGGTAGGTAAACATAGTGGTAGGTAGGAAGGTGGGTGCATGGGTAGATAAGTAGGTAGTTGGGTAGGTAGGTAGGTAGGTTAATAAGTAGAAAAGAAGTTCAAAGAGCAAGGTAGATAGGTTACTAGGGTAGGTAGGCATGTACGTAAGTAAGTTAGTATGAAGGAAAAAAATTACTTTATCAAAGTGGCTAGATTTGTAAGGTACTTATGTCAATAAGGTGCTTGTCTATATAGGGTTGCTAGTTAGTAAGATAGCTAGGTCAATAAGGTGGGTAGTTAATGGGGTAGCTAGGTTAGTAGGGTAGGTAGTTAGTATAGTAGCTATGTCAATAAGAATAATTAGTAAGGTACCAAGGTCGATACAATATTTATGAAGGTAGGAAGGTGCATAAGGTAGCTATGTGTGAAAACAAGTCCAGGAACAAAATGGCCAAGAACAAACCAAAAAAAACAAAGTACAGATGTCAGCAGTGAAAAGAAATGGACTGTGATGAACCCATCTGACGAACCCCATCTGACGTCAAATGAAAAAACACAACCCATCCGGTGGACAGAACGGTCAACTGGTGCACAACCCATCCGATGGACAGAACGGTCAACTGGTGCATTGGTGGCTGCTGGTTCACCCTGGCCATTTTCAGGCATGTTGAACTCCGGTTGCCTCTCGCCATGGCAGGCCGGCACGATTCCCCGGCATGAAACACTGACCTAATTTGGAAGAGACATGCTTGGGGGACTTTGCAGTGTGGTTTATGGATGCGTTCTGTTGTTGCGGCTAGGTCACTATTGATGTTGATTTTCAAGCGCGATTTTCGCTGGTGTTGAAGGGGCGACGACTCCGGTGTTGAGCAGTGCGCGTTCAGTATGTCCTAGCTGCGAATTGGCAGGTGAGCAGAAGAGATTGATGTAGAGATGATGTCTGAAGTCTATTTTTGTCAGGAAGAGAGCAACGTGTGATTTCTGCTAGATGTTAATAGTCCCGTAGAGATGGGATGAGCCAATGTCTTTTTGTGGTTGTGTTGAGCCGCTGATGTTCTAGCAGTAGCTCGATGTAGATGTAGGTGAAGAGCGTCACACAATTCTGATATTCTTGCAGTCTTCCACTTTCTCCAGTTACTATATTGCAAAGTTGCAAAAAAATTCCAACTGGATGTTGTAATCTCAATTGCAAATATCACTGTTGCCTTTACCAAGTACTAGTACGGTGACGAGCATCAAGTTTCTGAATCTGGATGAGTCGATTCTGTTGCAATTACTGGAGGCTAATTTCAACATCTAAGTTCGATTTTCTCTTGTTTTTTTCTGTGCAGGAGGGACCAGCTTCGGGAAACAAATGGCTGCACCAATTATTCCTGTGAATCGGTTGTACCCGATTGATCCAAAAGATGACGTCAATACAAACTCTGACGTCGTTTTCTTTCACGGGCTGCAAAGTACTGGAGGGACAGCACCTCAAGAGGGATACAAGAAAACTTGGACTACAAAAGATAACATACTGTGGCCTCAAGAATGCCTTCCCAAGGATCTGAAGTACATTCCAGTTTTCAGCCTCTCCTATGACACAGAGGTTAGAAGATGGTTTGCTAAAGGGAATTCAGAGGATGTCGACTACATTGGAGAAAATCTTGTAAAGATTCTTGTGATGTAAGTACTTGTAGAGTACCTGTTCTTTGTGCTTCAGTCATCGAAAGAGTTAACATGTCTTTAATGGTTTGAGACTTTGTTCAGCTAGACTGAACCCAGTATGCAAAAGTTTCCGTAACTAGCTAAATACCTAGAAAGGTAGATGAGCCTAGTGTGGCACTGTGGCCGTCTAGAAATAAATTTATCTGAGTTTTTATGAACTCTGAAACATTTGCTAAAGACAATGCCTGAATATCACCAAGAAGGTGGAGATGTTTTCATGACCAGTTCTATTTGTGTATCATCATCACATGCAGGGGAATTGAAGATATAGGATGTAGACCATTTGCTTTGGTTGGTCATAGCTTTGGAGGCTTGCTCATCAAAGCCTTGGTAAATGCAATGAAAACATGTTCAACTTCTGAAGCTGGTGAAAGAAATGCTTTAAACAGTAATGCCATTGACAGAGCCAACAAATTCCTTCAAAATCTGAAAGGAATTGTTTTCTATTCCATTCCTCACACTGGAGCAAATGCAGATGCTTTGGGTCGCTATTTCAAATTTCAAGGGTTGTTGACTATGGTCGAGGACCTTAGACCCTTTAGCAGAAAGATGGCAAAAATGTCTGTTCTGACTGAGGATGCATTCTACAAGAAAGGGGTCATTATTTTTGCTTTCGGGGAAGGCAAGCCTACTTTCTCAAACAAGGTATGTCCTTCACTGTCCTTGCATCAAGATTCCAGGCTGATAGGTGTTGGTTAGTCTGTACAGACTTATGGCAATGTAATGAGGAGGATGTTGTGCTTGAGGTAGATCCTCTTTGCAAGGCTTATAAGGTCAATTTTACTTTAGGTAGATGGAATCCTCATATGAGCACACTGGGTTTGAAGCTTCACAGTGAGGTTGATAGAAACCAGTAATATAAGATTCCCAAGGAATTTGTGAAGTTCTAATAATGCATTTGCAATCACTTTGTGTGTTTCCTTGTGACCATGGTTTACAGATAAATTAGAAACCATTCCTTTGACCAAGCCCTAGAACCTCCAAGCCTACTTGCCTCATCCTGACACCATGGAAAATGGACCTCCAGTAGATTTGAAAGTTCTTTAGAATTTCTCTGAAGATTCTGGGGCACATCTTCATTGGTCATCTATAACTAACCTGTTCTTTTGAACTATGTAGTGTGAAATGTTGGAAATTGGAAGCTTGGACCAAAATAGGCAAAGTTTTTGTTGTTTTCTGAATTTGCATATAATTCAAGTAGGGGACCTTTCTATGTTTGCAGCTGT
>Ga0116228_10003953_pt1 | contig 13098 bp, 12 predicted proteins | sample S1TSphfallax_2_FD_89694 | JGI IMG/M metagenome (GOLD analysis project Ga0116228, IMG submission 89694) | Host-associated microbial communities from peat moss isolated from Minnesota, USA - S1T2_Fc - Sphagnum fallax MG | ecosystem: Host-associated > Plants > Peat moss > Unclassified | place... | reverse complement strand
GATGCGAATACGTATGTCCCGCATATCCATCTCTATGTGCCCGATGCACGTTCCACATTCCAGCGTGCCGTCGCTGCCGGCGCCACCGTCGTCCAGGAAATGCAACGCAAAGAGGCAGACGACGATCTCCGTGGAGGCGTCCAGGACTTCTCCGGCACGACCTGGTGGATCGCTTCACAGTAAATTCCTGCGCATGCGTGCCGGAGGCACCCTATCCGGCACACCTGTCCGGCGTGCCGAATATTCGCGGCATTTTCGGTAAGCCGATACCCGGCAACCTGTGCGCAAAAACAGAATGAAAACCCCGTCATTCTTGTTCGCACCCCGCACGCGTGTTACTGCTTTATAGCAGGACTATTCGTGCAACGCCGATCCATCCAGGATGCGTAGACCCCAGGGACCGCAGCGCACGCAAGCGTAATGGATGACGTGCTGGAAGGGCCCGGCATTCCCGCCGGATCGTTCAATCAGGGGCAGGTATCAGGGTATGAATATCCGTATTGTCACAGCGACCATGGCGTCGCTGGTCGTCGTTGCGTCCGTCATCGGAATACGAAGCCAGGCGATCGCCCAGCCACTGGACGAACGTGCGGTGGATGCGGCCAGCAACGCCATTACCATCAATAGCGTGGTGCCCAACGAACTCAATCCGCAGAATGGCGGTGCACCAAGGGCCACGATGTCGCAAGCAGCCTATTTTGCGTGGCAGGAATTCATTGCACTCAACTGGCCCGCGGTAAAGCAGAACGGTGGCCTGAACCAGCGTGACACACCCGACACCAACTGTCGTTTCGGCGACCCTCGATGCGCCGGCCCGCGCGTGTGGGAAACCTTCCGGAGCAAGGTCGAGATCTTCCCCGGAAAGGGCCTTCCTCCAGGCTATACCACGTCGCCCAGCGCCTCTTTCGGCTACGACACACTCCCCAGCTACAACTACGACAACCCCGTGCCGGCGTGCATGTCCCCGTCCACGTCGACTGCATGGGTCAATCTGGACGAAACCGACCAGATCACGCTCGACGACATGTATGCGGGTGCCGCCCCCCAGCAAGTACCCGGCAACTCGTCACCGCAGTTGATCCGCTTCACGGCCAAGGCCAATCGTACGGAGTACACCTACGTTGCCCTCAATAAGTGGTGGCAGGCCATACCGGCCAGTGTTGCCAACGCCACGCAGAATTACCTCACCACGAACAAAAGCAGCCCGCCGCCTGGCAGCAGCTCAATGGTCAGCCTGCCGCTCAACACCGTGGAACTGAAGGCGGGATGGCGCGAACTGACGGCAGCAGAGCAGGCTTCCGGGCGCTTTCACATGACGACAGTGCGTTCGTACGAAAAGAACGCAAGCCAGCAGACCTGTTACCGGGAAGCCACCTGGGGTCTCGTGGCACTGCACATCATCCAGAAGACACGTTCAGCGCCCTACTTCATCTACGCCACCTTCGAGCAGGCCGACAACATCCTTCGTCCTGATGGTCGTCCGCTGGAGGATGAGAACGGCGCCATCATCAATCAGCCCCAGCCCTGCCCGGTGGGCCAGAACTGCGCCACGTCGCCGCAAGTCACTCTATTGGACAGTTCGGTGGTCAACGCCAACCAGGTGCCCCCAAGGGTCGACCTGGTACCGGCATCCGCGCAGTACTGCACTGGCTCCGTGCGCAATCCTCCCAGGAACCAGCTCTACTACCAGAATGCGCAGGACAAACCCGGGCTGCCGTCGAAGGGGTTCATCTGCATCAACTATCGCGACAACCTGATTCCCCTTGCGGTTATCCAGGCCAACCGGAGCGCCCACGCGGCGATGGCCACGTATAACCAGCAGAACGGCCTGAAGACCTCGCCATGGTCGTACTACAAACTGGTCAACGTGCAGTACCAGGCCATCGACAAGAACTACGCGGGTGTCTACAAGGGCAATGACCCCAACAGCGGCGCCAACCCTGCCAGCTATCACCTGGCGAATATCGTGGTGGAGACCAACCGCCCGTTGCAGCTCTTCAGTGGCGGCCTCGTCGGCTCTGGCTTCACTGGGGTGAACAGCGATTACGAAGCCCAGTTCAGCCGTGGCGGCACAGGTATCCATCGCAACGTGTACTACGGCGGTGCCGGCTACAACATGGGTGGCTGCATGGGCTGCCATGGCAGCCAGGGACAGCACGCCTCGGGCGACTTCAGCGTGATTCTCGCCAATGGTGCCGTACACCAGCCGGAAACCCCCAGTGCCGCCAGTCCGCAGGGCGCCACCGAAGTCGTGAGAAACCGCAAGCTCAAGTAGCCCCCGCCGTCGCCGGGGTCGCCTTTGCGGGGCTCCGGTACGTCTCGTCAATGCATAGCCAATAAGGAGCCATTGCCATGACCAACCTCCGCGAACAGCTTGACGGCCACGCCAAGGCCGTCACTGCAACCGTCAGCTTTGCCAGGGACATCGCCCCCCTGTTCAATGCCACCGACATTGCCCATATGAAACAGGTGACCCATGGAAGCCTCGACCTGAGCAACTACGGCAACGTAAAGATCTGGGCGCAGCAGATCTACTCCAGGGTCAGCAGCGGTGACATGCCCCCTGCGCCTGCTCCTGCGTGGCCGCCATCTAACGTGCAGCTCTTTGCTGCATGGATTAAACAGGGAACGCCTCCCTGATTTCGATCTGAAGATCAGGCTTGCTTTGCTACAGGAAGGGTGCGCCGGATCACGACACGATGATCCGGCGTACGAACACCGCGAGCGTGGTCAGGAAGACGTGTAACGAGGTTCGTCATACAGCCCCAGTTCGCTGAGCCCTGGCTGGTGTCCCTGCATCCATAGACGCACCCCCTGCGCAGACGTCTGCTGCAACTCGAGGAACTGCCACGATGCGGGCGTACCGCCGCTGGCGATGTCCGCCCATGTGCCGTCACGCCAGATCTGGAGCTTATAGGCGGTGATGCGACTCGCGCTACCGTAATCCTTGTCGTCACGGGGTTCCACGATGGACACCGTATTGAACGACACCGGTGCGTCGAACCGCACCTCGATCCAGGCCTCGTCCTTGCCCTTGTCGGCCAGCCAGTAGGTGCGTGAGTTGTCGTCGAAGGCGAGATCGGGCCCCACGGCCTCGTCGCTCGCACTGGCCCATGCCGGCCGACCTGCAGCGAGATCGGGCGTAGTGATGGTGACCTGGCGCTCGATGCGGGACACAGGACCGGACGGCTTCCACAAACGCCCTATCTCGGCCAGGCGCGCCACCGCGTTGTCGTCGAAGCGGCCGTCACGATTGGGGGCAACGTTGAGAATGAGATTGCAATGGTTCTCATTGAAAGGCTTGAGCCAGTCCTCCACGATGGTCCTTGCGGACGCAAGTTCTGCCGTGGGGTATGACGTTTTCCAGAACCAGTCGCTCTGCAAGGTGGTGCCGGATTGAGATGGCACCTGACTGTCGGCGGGGATCTTCTGGCCCGCATGCTGCTCGTACTGCTTGATGTCGGTGTAGTAGAGCGCGGGGCCAGGGTAGCTACCCGCGTTGTGGTCGGTAAGCAAGCAGTCCGGCTGCAACGACTTCACCAGATCGTAGATCTCCCGGTATGGCAGCTCGGCATAGGAGATACGCGACCAGGACGCATTCCATCCATCCAGGATCAGTGCGGTCAACGGACCATAATGCGTCAGGAGCTCGGTGATCTGCGCCTTGATCAGCGCGATCTTTTCCGGAGTGACGGTGCGCGCACGGATATCCTGCCGGAGATCCAGGATCGAAAAGTACAGGCAGACCTTGAGGCCCGCCTTGCGAAACGCATCCACATAGGCCCGCACCACATCGTGCGGATAGGACGACTGCATGACGTTGGCACTACCGGTCTTCGTCGGCCACAGGCAGAAGCCGTCGTGATGCTTCGTGGTAAGGCAGCCATAGCCCATGCCCGCGGAACGCGCAGCTGCCGCCCATTGTGCCGGATCCAGATGCCTCGGGTTGAACAAGGCGGGTGACAGCACGGGATCACCCCACTCGCGCTGCTCGAACGTTGCCATGTTGAGATGGATGAACATGCCGAAGCGAAGATCCAGGAAGGCCTGTTGCAGGTCGCGCAACCGCGATGGATCCACCGCCACGCCACGCGCCGTCTTCGGCGCCCGGGCAAAGGCCTTCTGCACCGGCCACAAGCTACTTCCCACGGCACCGGCAAGCGCCAGCGTCTTCGCGAACTCACGTCGATTCATCATCGCCCCAGCTGTGAATACGAAAGCGGCGAGTACTACAACATTTTCGTCATGTCGCACAAGTGATCGTGCGATACACGTCTTGCATGCCATTGCGAAGAAATATTTTGCGACCCGAAGCAAGTGGGCGATAATCCGGCGATCCTGTCCGCAGCTGCAGCCCATCACCTCCATCCATCTGAGGGAAGGCGCCCCGGACGGTCAAATTTTTTACGCTAGACCAGGGAACAGGGGAATGAAACGAATCGCACTTCTCGTCTTTGCGAGCGTCGCCTTGTGCGGCTGCCTGCCCAATGGCTACCGGAGCTACTACCAGGTTTTTCCGGGCGCCACCCCCCAGCAGATTGCCGAGGCACGAGAGGCTCCTCCCACCGGCATGCCGCTGGTTGTGCATAGCGGACGCAGCGCCAAGGATATTCTCCAGGAGTATGCAGAGGCTGGTTACTCTCCGATTGGCTGGGCCTCTTTCCGCGCTACGGAAGGCGCCCGCGAATCCGGTGCCGTCAGCCAGGCCAAAGCCGTGGGGGCTGATCTTGTCGTGATCGCCAATCCCATCTACGCAGGTACCGACTCATCTACCGTGCCCATATTCATCCCCACGACGTCAACTACGTACGTCAGTGGCGCCTTCGGTACGGCCAAGGCGACGACTTACGGGGGGGACACCAATTTCGTCAACATATCCAATGCCATGTACGACTACGGCGCCATCTTCATGGTGAAGATGCATATGCTTCTGGGCGTACATTGGCGCGTGCTGGACACGAAGGAACGTGAGCGCCTGCAAAGCAACAAGGGCGTCGTTATTACCGCGGTAGCCCAGGGAACAAGTGCCTATCGCCATGACATCCTGACAGGCGACATCATTCAGGAAGCAAATGGCATGCCGGTCTACGAACTGGAAGAACTGGTGAAGCTCATCGAGGCGAATCGCGGAAAGGAAGTCAAATTCATCATTCTGCGTGGTGACAAGACCCTGGAAAAAATCGTCCCCATTGGAACCTGAGCATCGCGTGGCATGTGTTATCAAAGGAGCGTCACGCCAACCTCCGGCCTACGATCCAATGCGCCGCGTCGATAATGCTCGCGAACTGCACGCTTGCCCGGATGCGGCGCAGCAATCGTCGGTGAGGAATCCAACCAGGCGATCCACCGTTTCCAGGACTGGGCTGTAATAGATGAAACGCCCCGCCTGGCGACTCGCCACCAGACCGGCATTGAGCAACTCCTTCAGGTGAAACGAGAGCGTGGCAGGAGCTACGCCCAGCGTTTCGCCAATGACACCCACGGCCAGTCCCTCCGGCGCGTGCTCGACAAGCAGGCGGAAGATGGCAAGGCGGCTCTCCTGGGCCAGGGCGGCAAACGCCCTGATGGCATCGGGAGCGGTCAGATGAGTTGCATGGGGCTTGGGCTTCATAGAGCTCAAGCCTAGCAAAGTTGCCCTATTCATTTCCATGTTTCTATAATTATCGAATCATTGAAACGTGGAACATCCATGGCCAGCGATATCCCGCACCTGACCCACGATCTGCCTGCCCCACTCCACGATCATCTCGCTCCGGCAGAGGATCCCGGGCATGCGCCGCGAATCCTCCTTCTCTACGGTTCGCTGCGGCCACAATCCTTCAGCCGGAAACTCGCCCTGGAAGCAGAACGCATCCTGCGTCACCTGGGCGCCGAGACACGCGCATTCGATCCGGCCGGCCTGCCGATGCTGGACAGCGTGGGGCCGGAGCATCCCAGGGTGCAGGAGCTACGGGCCCTGTCGCTATGGTCGGAGGGACAGGTCTGGGTCAGCCCCGAGCGCCATGGCACGATCACGGGCGTGTTCAAGAACCAGATCGACTGGCTCCCCCTGGAAGAAGGCAGCGTACGCCCGACCCAGGGCCGCACCCTCGCGGTGTTGCAGGTCTGCGGTGGCTCGCAGTCGTTCAATGTGGTGAACACCTTGCGCGTGCTCGGGCGATGGATGCGGATGGTCACCATACCGAACCAGTCTTCGGTACCGAAAGCGTGGCAGGAATTCGACAGCCACGGCCGGATGAAACCCTCGGCCTACTACGATCGCGTCGTAGACGTGATGGAAGAGCTGATGAAGTTCACGTTGCTGGTGCGAGGCCGCTCCGACTATCTCGTGGATCGTTACAGCGAGCGCAAGGGCGCGGCCGAGGCACGCGCTCTTGCCGAGGCCGCAGCCGTTGTCGAAACGACGGTATCCCACGCCAGTGGAGCAGCATCATGAGTCTGCACGCAACGATCTATCACAACCCTGCCTGCGGCACCTCGCGCAACACGCTTGCCTTGCTGCGTCACCTGGGTATCGAGACCGTCATCATCGAATACCTGATAACGCCACCGGACCGGGAAACATTAACCGGACTGATCACCGCCGCAGGCCTGACGGTGCGGCAGGCCGTACGCGAACAAGGAACACCCTTCGCGAAACTGGGACTCGACCGTCCCGATGTCGATGATGAGCAGCTTCTCGACGCCATGCAGCTCCACCCCATCCTCATCAACCGCCCTTTCGTGGTTACCGGAAAGGGAACGCGGCTATGCCGCCCGTCGGAGTTAGTGCTTGAAATCACGCCTCCGCTGACCACCCCTTTCATCAAGGAAGACGGCCAGGAGATTCAGCCAGGCTGACACCTGGCCAGACAGGGCTTGCAGGGGATCGAGCCTCCCGCCTGCAGGCCGCTTGACACTCAGTGTGTATCGTACACACAATGAACTCTGCAGATCTGGTAAGACTGTTGAGGGCCCACGGCTTTTGCCTGGTGAGCATCCGGGGTAGCCATCACAAGCTACAGAATGCCTCCGGCGTGACGGTGATTGTCCCTCACCCCAGAAAAGACCTCGGAAAGGGGCTCGTCGCCGCTATCAAAAAGCAGGCCGGCATCGCCTGACGTTTTCCCGATAAGAGTATGGAGCCAAGCATCATGCGTTACCCCATAGCAATCGAACCGGGCACGGATGGTTCTGCCTACGGCGTGATCGTGCCCGACCTTCCGGGCTGCTTCAGTGCAGGCAATACGCTCGATGAAGCGGTGGCCAACGCGGAAGAAGCCATTCTTCTGTTCCTTGAAGATGCCATCGAGGAAGGAACCATGCCCCCTGCGGCTTCCACACTTGAAGCACTGCGTTCCCGGGCAGACTTTTCCGGCTGGACATGGGCGCTCGCAAACGTCGATCTGGCGAAGCTGAGCACGAAGGCCGTGCGCGTCAACATAACCGTGCCGGATCGCCTGCTCACTGCCATCGATAGCTACGCCGAACGTCACGGCGAGACGCGCTCGGGGTTCCTCACTCGTGCGGCCATGGAAGCCATGAGAGCGGCCTGACGCATCGTCATGCCATAGCGACCTGAAAAGGCGGCTCCATATATCCGTCGCCGGTGTCCGCTGCTGCCCGTAACAAGCCATCTTCATTACAACGTTGCCGTCATGTTGCAACGCAGCTTGCTTGTGCCCAGGCGCCCCGTAACTATTATCTTAAAATACTACAAATGGGGCAGACGGCAGGTTCCGTCGGGTAGGGGCACAGGTCGATTCGCGGGGGTCGTTACATTCGTAACGGTTCATGGGGGCGACAGACGGAAACGCCGTAGGCATGTCTGACACGTATTCCACAAAGATTGGAAGGTAGTCATGCAATTAACGAAGATGGCCGCCGCGCTCCGTGGAGCGCTGGTTGCGATGGGTGTTGTCTGGACGATGGGTTATGGCGCGCCGGGACACGCGCAAGCAGCTGCGCCCGCCTCCTCGGGCGAAGCGACGCCATCCGCGGGACAGGAAAAGACGCCTGCTTCCGCGCAAAAGAAAAAAGATGATGCCGCCGCCACCGACGACAAGAAGGTGACCGAGCTGGGCGGCATCGCCGTGACGGGCCAGCTGGCTGCGCTCCAGCGCGCGCAGGCCATCAAGCAGGATGCAGTCAACGTCGTCGACTCCATTTCGGCGGAAGAAACCGGCAAGTTCCCCGATGCCAACGTCGCCGACGCGCTTCAGCGCGTACCTGGCGTCTCGGTGAACCGTAGCGGCGGTGAGTCCAGCCAGATTGCCGTGCGCGGCTTTGGTCCCGACTTCGTGGCCGTCACCGTCAACGGGCGGAAAATGGCGACGGCCTCCGGCTCGCGTGCCTTCAATTTCGATGTACTTCCTTCCGAAATCATCAGCGTCGCCCAGGTCAACAAGACCTCGTCGGCCGATATTCCCGAAGTGGACATCGGTGGCGTCGTCGACATCCAGACCGCGCGTCCGCTGGACTTCAACGGCTACCATGGTGCGTGGAGTGCCGCCGGGGTGAACAGCAACCTCACTGGTGACTGGAAAGGCAAGACCACACCGAAGGCCTCGGGCCTGTTCGGCTGGACCAATGCAGACCATACCTTTGGCTGGATGGCATCCGCGACGTACTACAAGCGCAAGGATACCCAGCTCAATACGCAGGCCAATTCCTGGTATGCCAACCAGGACATCTCGAAACTGTCGAACCTGAGCAACCCCAACTACACCAACGTGGCAGTGCCCGAGACCCTGGCAAGCAACGTGCTGGACGAGACCCGTACGCGCAAAGGCTTCAGCGGTGCCATCGACTGGAAGCCCATCGACCGGCTCACGGTGCAGCTGGATACCTTGTTCTCCAGCTACAAGGTGGACTCCCTGGAACACGAGTTCGGCCAGTACGGCAACACGGCCGACATCAATTCGCTGACCACCGACAGCAACAACACCGTACTCAGCTACACCCGCAACGGTTCCGGCCCCAACGTCATGGCGAACGACTATGTCATGTCGTTCATCCCCAGCTACGAAAAGAGCTACCAGAATGGCCTGAACCTGGGTTTCGACGTGGATGACTCCACCAAGCTCAGCCTCGACGTATCCAGCTCCAAGGCCTGGAACAAGCAGAGCCCCAACGGCTACTTCCTGGTGATCGGTGGCAAGAACTTCGGCACCAACCCCACCTGGACCAACGGTGGCGACAATACGCCGCCCAGCTACAGCAACATTCTTTCGTCCACCGACGTAAACAACCTGAAGGCGCATTGCTGCAACGCCGGCTCCGGCACGAATGTGACCAACAAGGTCAACCAGTACCAGATCCGCCTGGACAAGAGCTTCACCGATGGCGTGCTGTCGAAGCTGGAATTCGGTGGCGAGTACAACGACCAGTCGGTCAAGTCGGTGAACTGGAGCACGCCGAACAGCCTGCTCTGCAACGCTTACTGCGGCTACAACATCACCGTTCCGCCCGATGCCGTGGGCGCGTATATCTACAACGCACCGGACAAGATCAGCGGCGTCTCGTCGCCGGGCCTGCCCTCGCAGTGGGTGCAGTACGATCCGCGTGCTTATCTCGCCTGGCTGGCTTCGCCGGCGGCGTACAACCAGCTTCCGGCCGACAAGAAAGCCGCGCTGGTCGCCGGCCTGGCCGCCAATGGTGGCACCCTTGGTGCGGCACCCGATCCGGGTAGCTACAACAAGGTAACGGAGAAGGAGAAATCATTCTTCGGCAAGGCTGTGTTCGAAGGCACGATGTGGGACAAGGCCTGGGCACTGGACGTGGGTTTGCGCTACGTCAACGTCAACTCCACCTCCACGGCCATCAATCGTCCGCCGATCAGCCTGTACATCGATCCGAACGACACCAGCAACGGTCAGGTCACCTTTGGCGGACTCACGCCGCAGTCGGCCAATGGTGGCTACCATAAATGGCTGCCGTCGCTGAACTTCAAGTGGAACCTGATGGACAACCTCGTCTATCGCTTCTCCGCGTCCAAGTCGATGACCCCGCCGCAGCTGAGCAACCTCTACTACAACAAGGGCTTCGGCACGCGTCCGAACTCGCTCACCATCTCGCAGGGCAATCCGAACCTCCAGCCATACACGTCGCGCAACTTCGACATGGGCCTGGAGTGGTACATCGACGACGCCAGCTACATCGCCCTGGAAGGCTTCTACAAGAAGGTAAGCAACTTCAGCACGCTGGTGAGCACGCCCGTGCCGTTCCTTACCAACCAGAACACGGGACAGCCATTCATCTGGTCGCTCACCCAGCCCATCAACCTCAATTCGTCGAACATCTACGGCCAGGAACTGACGATCAACTATCAGTTCACCCATGTCCTTCCGGAACCGTTCGATGGCCTGGGCGTGGCCTTCAACTACACGCACGTGTCCAGCAGCACCACGCTGAGCCCTGGCGTCATTGCCGCCTCGGGCAAGTTCGCGGTGCCGGGCATCGGCAATTCGGCCAACCTCAGCACGTACTATGAAAAGGGCCCCGTGCAGGTACGCCTGGCCTACAACTGGCGCGGTTCTTACCTGGAAAGCCTGTCCTATGGTGCAGGTGCCCAGCCGGCCACCCGCACCTCGTATGGCCAGCTCGACCTGAGCGCCAGCTACGCATTCACCCCGCGCCTGTCGCTGTTCGTATCGGGCACCAACCTCACCCACGAGCATCTCTACGACTACTCGGTATACCGCAACCGCTTCCTGTATGCCGAAGCGGATGGCACCGTGTATACGGTAGGCGTGCGCGGTAGTTTCTGATCCCTTTCCGGACGTCCCTCTCGGGATGAGGAGTATTGATGAACGGTTCCATGCAAAACACGCTTCGTACGAGTGCCTTGGGAGCCATGGTCTGTTTCCTGGCCGCCGTTGCCGCCCCGTCGCAGGCAGCGGATACGTCACCGCCGTTGCCTCAGATGGGCTTCAACAACTGGAATTCCACCCATTGCCGTGACGAGTTCGACGAAGGCATGATCCGCGGCATCGCCGACAAGTTCGTCAGCCTGGGCCTGAAGGATGCGGGCTACCAGTACGTGAATGTCGACGACTGCTGGGCGAACTGGCAGCGTGACAAGGACGGCCACCTTCAGCCCAACCCCAAGCGCTTTCCGAGCGGCATCGCCGCCCTGGCGGATTACATCCACGAGCGCGGCCTGAAGTTCGGCCTGTACTCCAGTGCAGGCACTTCCACGTGCGAGCCCCTCCAGGAAAATCGCGGCTTCCCGGGCGGCCTGGGGCACGAAAAGGACGATGCCGCCACCTTTGCGTCGTGGCATGTCGATTACCTGAAGTACGACAACTGCAACAACCAGAAGATCGACGCGCACAAACGCTATACCGACATGGCCGAAGCACTACGGGCCACGGGCCGGCCGATCTTCTTCAGCATGTGCGAATGGGGCGAGAACAAGCCCTGGTTGTGGGCGAGCAAGCCACCGGTGGAAGCCAGCTCCTGGCGCACCACGGGCGACATCACCGACACCTACGCATCCATGCTGAAGATCTTCAAGGCCAACGTGGTGCTGGATCGCTACGCCAGCCCGGGCCACTGGAACGATCCGGACATGCTCGAAGTAGGTAACGGTGGCATGACCGACGTGGAATACCGCAGCCACTTCAGCCTGTGGTCGATCATGGCCTCGCCGCTTCTCATCGGCACCGATCTGCGCACGATCAAGCCGGATGCGTTGCAGATCCTGCTGAACAAGGAGGTGATCGCCATTGACCAGGACCCGCTGGGTGTCCAGGGCAAGCAGGTGCGTGACGCGGGCGGCATCCACGTCATCGTCAAGCCGCTCAAGGACGGTGCCGTCGCCGTGGCCGTATTCAACGAGACGGACAAGGCGAAGGATGTGAGCGTGCCGGCCAGGGAAATCGGCCTGAAGGCAAGTGGCAGCTACACGCTTCGTGACCTGTGGGCCCATACGGATGCGAAGGGTGATGGCTCGATCAAGGCCACGCTGGCGCCGCATGCCACGGTGATGTACCGCATCAGCGAATAGCTTTCCCTCCCCTGCAGGAGCGCGCCTTGCGCGCGACCGGAACTTGCGTCACATCCGGTCGCGCGCAAGGCGCGCTCCTACAGGGGCTTTTTGCGTTGCTTGCGGATGTTGTTGCGGGAATCGGACACCATCTTGATCATGGCCTGTCGCGCCACTTCGGGATGGCGCCGGCGGATGGCCTCATAGACCTTGAGATGCTGGGGCAATGCGTTCTTGAAGTTCTCGGAGTTGCGCGCCGATAGCGCGAAATAAGCGCCCAGTGCGGTCTCGATCACAGTAAACAGCGAGGTCATCAGCTCGTTGTTGGTAGCCGCCAGCACCGCATGGTGGAAGGCGAGATCCGCCTCGGTCCAGGCGTCCAGGTCTTCGGAGTCTGCCATGGCCTGATAGGCAACCTCGATGGCCACCAGCTGGTCATCCGTGCGCCGCCGTGCGGCAGCTGCCGCCGCGGCAGGTTCGATCAGCTCGCGCATTTCCACCAGCTTCTCGATGAAGCTTTCGGGCGGCATCGACTCGAAACGCCATGCCAGTACATCGGCATCGAGCTGGTTCCAGTGGATTTCTTCCCTCACGCGCGTACCGGAACGCTGCCGGGACTCGATGAGCCCCTTGGCGGATAGCACTTTCATGGCCTCGCGCAGCGCCGTGCGACTGACACTCATGCTCTCGGCCAGGATGTCTTCACGCGGAATGCTCTGACCGGCCGGCCACTCGCCACTGACGATGAGACGGCCCAGTTCCTGGACAACCTGACGATGCAGGTTACGTACGACTGCGAATTTCACCATCCGCTCGGTTTCCTTTGGCTGCATATCGACCGGCGCACGCCATGGGTACCCACCCGGCATTTCGACCATCGAACCCTTGCATCGGAACGCGTGGTAGTTGTCGTACAAATAGCTAAAAGCCGGATGAATTGTATCAGATGGCGCGTTGCGCACCATCCCTTGCGAGCCTGGAAGCCACGTATGGGGTGAAACGGCTATGCGTATCGGGAAAGCTGGGTGTTTGCCCAGGCAATCAGTTGGCGCAGGTGCCCGGGGTTCTTTTTATATCGTGAACGTGAAGGCGAGCCGTTGGCGTGATCGTGTTCATGGGTCGCGCGCAAG
>Ga0116228_10003952_pt1 | contig 13098 bp, 9 predicted proteins | sample S1TSphfallax_2_FD_89694 | JGI IMG/M metagenome (GOLD analysis project Ga0116228, IMG submission 89694) | Host-associated microbial communities from peat moss isolated from Minnesota, USA - S1T2_Fc - Sphagnum fallax MG | ecosystem: Host-associated > Plants > Peat moss > Unclassified | place: USA... | reverse complement strand
TCATAAATACTACATTTGTTGTTGATCAATTTCCTTTCCTTCTTGAAGCCTTAGCACAAGTCCACAATAACACCTTTCTTTTCCAACAACACCTCAAAGCGACCGATGATCTTCTACCACCTAACTTGTGCATGTTTTCTTTTATTTGAACAATTCATTGGGCAACAAATGTTTTAACTTTAAAATTCCATCTTGGAGTGTTTACACCATCATACCCTTTCCAACACGTTTTTCGACAATATATTTGAAGCTCATTGTGTTGCATTTTATCATATTGTAGCCTTAAGGCAGGGGCATGGCTTACAATTTGACTAGTTTTCTTAGCCTTTCAATTATTTTCCCCGGTTTTTTACATAGTGTTTTGTGTGCAACTTGGACTACCCCATCATTTTATTGCAAGTATCCCTCAATGTGTGTGCAAACATCCAATCGACCCTATGGGTATCGACCTCCTACGTTGTGTTCATGGCAACAAACACATGGGAACCCATGATGTAGTTTGTGACACATTTGCTACCATTGTGTGACATGTTGGTTTCCATGTGGGAGAAAAATAATTATATGCACTTCCTTCAACTGCGTTCAATTCCTTTCGACAATGAATTGACATTATCCTCACCAAATATGACATTTACACCTTAATCAACTCAATGCAAGTAGGCGACCTCTGATCTAGTTCAAGCAAAAAAAAAGAGCTATTGCAACCAACACCCCACTTATCAATTCCTCCTTTTAACAATTGAGGTATTTGGGTATCTACACAAACAAGTTGATATGTTTTTACATGATTGTGCCAATGCCATTTGGAGCTTGAAAGGGTTGGAAGGCCCTCATCTCTCTATTCTGATTATTTCCTTTGTTAAAAAAATTCAATCACATTGCAAAGGATGCAAGCTTCTTCCATCTTAAGTAGGGTGATAGTTGTAAGCTTATCTACTTCCCGACTCCCACCCCTTTAGGATGCACCTCCCATCACCATGATTGACCTATTACAAGTGATCGATTTTTGACATGGAGAAATACGACCGACCTACTACGATGGTCAATTTTTGACATGGAGACATTTTGACATCTAATTTGTAATAACTTGACATCATGTCTCCCATTTCCTTTTTCTTATTCCTTTGTACATTTTCCAAATCTACGATGTGTTTATAAATAAAGTTTTGCAGGGTTACATCATCATATATTTTGATTATTGAAACTTGATGATTTTGTGTTTACTATGGGACATGAGAAGGCTGTTTAATCGGTAAGCAAATTCTGGAACAAGTTTGGAAATAGCAACCATGGTTCATATTAACCATAAACAAACTCTTCAAATAAAAGACCGAACCTTTGTATAATGAATGGGCATACAAATGCATGAAATGCAACCTAATATCATCCATCAGTACATGATTTGTTAATTAAAAGAAAAAGAAAAATAACAGAGTCCAGATATTTTGGAATAAAAGGAGAAAAGAAAAGAAGTAAGAATGCCAAAGGCCATGATGAGTGTGTGTGTGTGTTTTTTTTGGGGCAAAAATTTGCCAGAAAAAAACCAGTGCAACTCATTCAAAGGATTTTTGTGAAAAAAAATGCCAAGACCGTCAGGTTTCAGATTTACGAAATTGCCATATTTTGAGAATAGGTTGAATTGGGTTCTAGCTGGTCGCCAAAATATAGCAGCAGTCTAAAAAAAAATCTACTTTCCTTTCTGACCTGTAGCCAAATTTGGCTAATTTCTCTTGTGAATGATCGCCAGTGTGGCTACATCACAAAATTGAAAAAAAATGAAAACCTGGCGCCCATGACTTGGGGTTTCTGGGGTTTGGAGAATAGGGTTAGGGTTTGGTGTCGTTGCGAGAGAGAGAGAGAGAGCTTGAAGGAAGAAGACGAGCGAGCAGAAGATGCAATTCTGAGTTTGGGTGGAGCACGGCCGAAAGGACGCAAGGAGAAGGAAAGGCTTCATGGCCCGTCTTTTCAAGGTCCGTATCCTCTACACTTCTTTCCTTGAGAATTTTCCGGCTTTACCGATCTCCTAGGTTTGTTCAAGAAGTTGAAAACACATCATTGCATTTGTTGGGCTTTCATGAAGAAACCGTAAGCTTCTCGCGTTTTCTCGCGTATTCGTCGGAAATATCGCTCCATCATAAAACAAACGGCGCTGAGTGTCGACGCTCTGAAGGTCCCTTTTTTGTTTTGCTCCGGGGGGGTTTAAACAACATTCGTGTTTTTAGGGTTAGATGCGTGCATTGGATGGTGCGAGGGTTTTCTTTCTTCGGCTTCGTTGGAAACATTCTTGTGAACTTGTGGCAATTTTTCATATCATCTGCATTATGGCGAATTGCAGAATCCAGACCAGCTTTCTGCATATCGAGATCGCAGGTTTCTGGGAACGCAGGAGGAGTTTGAGCACGCGCTACGCACGTCAGTCACGGTGTATGTTGGAAACCTATCATTCTATACCACAGAGGAGCAAATCTATGAGGTCTTTTCACGCACTGGGGAGCTGAAGAAGATTATCATGGGTCTGGATAAGAACTCGAAGACTCCATGCGGCTTCTGCTTTGTTGTGTATGATCCCTAATCTCCCAAAAGAATGGTGTGAAAAAAAGCAAAGCATTATGATAGGTATCACTGTCTCTTGACTTAGCCATGGAAAATGAATGATTTCATGCATTGGGATTTGAGAGGGCAGATACTATACAAGGGAGGATGCTGAAGAAGCTGTCAAGTACATCAGTGGGACAATTTTGGATGATCGACCTATTCGTGTGGACTTTGACTGGGGTTTCCAGGAAGGTCGACAATGGGGTCGTGGAAGGAGTGGGGGCCAGGTAGCTGCCTTTTCTCCTCTCTCTCTTTCTCTCAAATATGAAGCTGAAAACACATTGTTTTGCTGTTTGGAGCAATTTTGGAGGCTTTTCATACAGGCTGCTAATTCAATTTGGGTAATGTGATGTGGTTGCAGGTCCGTGATGAATATCGTACAGACTATGATCCTGATATCCTCTTTGTTGAAAATCATCACTCTTGGTGTTGCACTATGGTTTGCTAGTAAGCAGAGCATGTCTGATTTCAAGTTGGGACACGTTCATATACCTCTTTGTAGCCTTGACATGTAAGTAGTGCACGAAGAGGAGGATATGGAAAACTAGTGCAGAAGGAATTGGAAGTGCGGAGACAGCTTGTGGACTATGAGAGCCCTGTTGGCATGGGGCCGGTTCCTTTTCCTGTACCTTCAAACAATTTCAGACGTGAGTATCATTCCTGTGATAAGATACTGTTGCAAAGAGTGTTTCTCCCTTTGGCAGTATGCCACTACTTTTTCTTGGTGTGGATTCACTAGAGTTCATAAGTACTGTAGGCTATGCTTTGTGAGTGCTTGCTGACATCATGACTGAGTCTTTCCATTACTTCCAGAAATGCAGGATAATCAGGATGCAGATTTTTCTAGAATTGTTTGCCAAAAGGTTTTAGCAGATTAGTAAATAATTATCTACACCCACAGTCAGGAGCTGATGAAGACAGTGGGGAGTGATGGCAGCTAGTCACTACCATTAAGGTGATAGTTTGGTACTTTGTTTGTGACACACAAAAGGTGATGACCATAGTCATACTTGTTTTGTTTGGTTTGGTTCAGCTGGAGCTGACACAATTGTTACCTCTAGAGTGCTATTGCAGAGTTTTCTCTGCAATCTCAGAGATAAGTTTATGAGGTCTTTACTTGTGGAACCACGTAACTCTTAATGTGGGCTAACTGTAATCTCTCTGTGTATGCATGGCTTGTTGTGCAGAGGGTGGTGGACAAGGTTATGGAGGTGGTCACAGAGGAAGAGGTGGGTTCTGAATGACTTGATCAGAAATAGTGCTTGATGCACAATTTCCATGGGCAGTCTTATAAGCATGACTACTATGTTACAGGACAGGAAAGCATGCATTGTTTAGATATAATTGCTGTTCTTGGTGCATTACATGGTGTTTGTCTGCAAGTGTAGCTGTTTTTCAATGAGGTCCTTGCAGGTAATTAAGGAGGGTTAGGGTTTTTGAGGTTTGTCTTGAGGATCTGAGTTGTGCAGAATGATGTGACAAAACGGTTTTTTGTGAGCTCTGATGACAGATGGTGGGCGGAAACGGCATAGAGATGACGATGCACCACCAGCTGATGGCGTGAAGAGAGAGGTTGACAGAGATCACAGGCTTGTAAGTAGATCAGGACAAATCTTCGCAATTATTCAAACTTTGCGTGGTCACAGTAACCTGTTGCACTGCTTGACCGGTTTCTGTCTTATGCAGGAAAAAAATCCTCGTTTCCGGGAGAAAGGGGACTCAGATGAGGAGGATGGTGGAAAGGCATAGTAGAGGTACCATTTGACTGATCTAGCTGTCTTGGAGTTCAGCTTCTTACACGCAATTTGCATGCTGTTCTGGTTGAACACTGATAACAACTACATAGATTCTGGAGGAGTTCAGCTACACTTTTTTCTTGTTTGCAGGTGTAATTTATGAGGTGACCCAGCTTGCACATTTGTCAGAATGTATGATGTCCCACTCTAACTTCCATATCAGAAAGCAGACCATGCATCATTTTGCAAGCTGAAAGAGGACAGCTCCAGAAGAGGAGGCACATGCGAAATCTGGTGTTGACACTCAATGCTTATTGTTGAGGATTGCTTGCTGTAGACTGGGGTACATTCCAATGCCTGGTATATGATGGTACCACAGGGAATTGGGACCATACTATTGTGACTGTCAGGTCCTAAGCCAAAGCTTGTATGGGACCAGGTGTGAATCATGGTTCCAACTTGCCTAACAAAGGATGGATGTGGGCCTTACAAGGTAAACAAACAACTGGGCTTTGTGATTCAATTTTGTCTGCTCCCCAAATTCTGCAATATAAGCACATTGAAACAGATCACAGTTTACTAAAACAATGGGTTTGGTTGTTGTCATTTAGCCAGAAGTTGTTCTTTTTTGGATTTGGGTTTAGTCTGGTATTGGGCAGTTCTTTGATTTTGTTTACCACCTTGTGATTTGGTTTGTGAAAGTTTTGAAGAACCAGCAGTTTTCATGAAAGAACAAGCAGTTCAGTGTGAGTTCTCTGATCAGCATTTCAAAATTGAGAGCTGCCCAATGCTGGTTTGGGCATTGTCATGATTACACTTCTGATGCTCCAAAGTATGAACTTTGAAGGCACACACATGAGTGAATTCATATGTTCAAGTGTTTTAATGTTTAATAAAGAAATTTTCACTGCTCTTTTGTTCACAAAATTTGTTTCCATTCCGAGCTTGATTATTCTGGAATTCTTTTACAGATAGTGAGGCTGTTTGGATAGATGATGTTCACTGTGAACAATTTCCCAAAAGTTGGAGATTCACATGGATGTTGGCCAAGTTGAAATCATTTTTTTGGGAGGGTTGGCTGGGGGATGTTGTCTAAACAAAAGCAGGATAAAGATAAAGAATTGCGGGTCAAGGGATTGTTGAGGTAAACTAATAGTTTGGAAATGGAATCTTTTCTTGAACTTGCTTTATAATGCTCTCAAAAGTTGATGATACTTGGTGTTCATACTTTAAATGTATATCATCACATAATGATAAACTGAATGTGTTTATTATTAGTTTATCATAATGTGTTGATTTTATCTCATTTTCTATATGAGAAAAATAGACATTTTAGCAAGTTTGAGTTTGTCAAAAATGTGACATAGAAAGTGTTTTATACTTCATAATACAGGTAACTTAAGTTACTGTAAGTAAGTTTTTTAAACATGGATGGATATTTTACATCATGTTGTTTTAAACCAAACAACGGAAGCCAAATGGCATATGTAGGTATTATAAATAAAAATATTATGTAAGGTGTTGTGAAGGCAAACTAGCAATGAATAAAATGCAATATATCCAAAATGGACAATTTTTGTCATTTTGAAAGTATTCTACCAAAGAAAAACCACTCAAATTTTATTTTTCTAGAAATGGTCACCAAGGAATTTGAAAATTCAACCTCCATCAATTGGATAATGCCTTAAACATATGCCATTATAAGACAATATTTCAGGCATATGCCATTATGTTTATGGTATTATCTGATAATCTTTGATTGATTATGCCCATCGCAGGTCTGGTACCTGCCACATCTTGAAATCTTCTACTAAGCGCATATTGTCTTGTGTTGAATCTGGGGTTGGGAACTAACTCAGACACCTGATACAAGCTTATGACCTTACTAAAAGGATTGTTCGAGGAAGGAGCATTATCAACAACACAGGAACTTTCATGGGGTCAGACTTTTGGGGGAGGGGCAGAAAGCCTAGACCTAAACAATTTGTTGCATCTAAAATATTGAGGAAGCTTCAACAGTGGCATGATGGCAAAGAGAGAAGGAACAGCAAGAGAAAAATGGATTACATGAGGACATGTTGTATCCAATTGAAGTCCATATATGCTTGTGTCATTGGCCCAAGCTTATTTTTTGAACCTCAACTAAAGTCGACCACCCATCCAAATTTTATTTTGGTTGAAATGGGCTTAACTTTAGAGTTCTTATGGACCTTGTTAAACTAATTTTAATTTTATTTTTACACATGAAAATCATTCTAAATTCAGTAACTTTTGTTGTATTAGTTTGAAAATTGTGAAACAACAAACATTCACACCACCTTGTCAAGAGCTTTCTAACGGTACAAAAAATGGAGGAAGGCCCCACTATTTGTGAAGGTTATGACCCGATCACAAACAAACAAATGCTTGTTAATATATAGATATACCATTCAAATTGAAATGAAAACCTCCATCCAACAAGTCATTCAATCTACAACACTCATGGAATGTTGAGGTTCATCCCTTCATCAGCCATCCTCTCCATTACCATGCTAACTCCACTACAACATCGCAACAATTGTTGATGGGTCTACCGCTGGAGGATTCCTAATGAATCACACTAGGTTCCCATAGCAATTGGGAGAGGGAAGAAAGCAAATGAAGCTAGGGTTAGTTACCCTTGGAAGGCAGTCCATGCTAAGTTGAGTGCCATTGTAAAATCACAAGTATGAAAGGTCAAGATGCAGTAGAAAGTCTGACAGTAGGATAGGGTGATCTTGGTGTGCAGATTGTGCTGAGACTCATCAACCTAACTAGCCCCAGTGAATGGGCAGTCGGCAAAGTTATGTCCCCCTTATGAATTAAAGTGATCACCTCCTTGAAGGAAGAGGGTTCTGGCTATACTTGAAAACCGCACCCAAAACTGTATCTCCTTCAATGCATGCCATTTATGGCGACTGCCCTGTATTTTAAAAGAAAGAGTATTATTTGGTGAATTTGGGAATTCCACCTGAATGTTCCTTTGGGTAAGTTGTTGAGTGAGAATTTGTTTGCCAAAATAAAAGAAGTCTGAGCAAAAGAGATATATACAATTGAACAAAATCATATCCCCAGTTGTCAAAATGCCCCAATCACAGGAAAGTACCTAAATTTGACAGTGAAGTTTGAACCAAAATTGGCGTAAGTACCTAATAATGCCCCCAATTTTCAAGGCCCCCATTATTTTTCAAAAATGACAGAGGCAAATCAAAATTCTAGAAGAAAATAGCAGTTCAGTTCAGTTCAGTTGCTGAGCAAATGGAAGAAGGCAGGCCATATTATTGTCCTTATATAGAGTTTTGATGCTTGTGTACACACAAAAAACAAAGATTTTCCAGGCTACTAACTGGCATGACACTCCCACTCCCCATAATTCAGGCACCAATAATTAGCTGCCTTGGCACCCAAAAAAATCAACCCCATATTTTTGCAGATTTATAAGAATTTATTAGGTACTTGCTCAATTCTCAAGTGGTCAAATCACCTTAGGGTTTAGGCATTTAAGGTTTGTGCATTCTTGTTTTAAGAGTAGGTACAATAAGAGTAACTTTATATATGTATAATGCTAACTGATTTTCTGAAGCAAGTCTTCTTGAAATTAACGAGTGTCTAGTGTAAAATCCCCAGCACGGGGCATTCCCAAAGTAAGGGCCTATATGAGGCGATAGTCCAGTTTGGCCCCACATTTTTGGGATGGCCCTTACCAATGGGCTTTACCTAGTAAAGCACAAAGGTATGAGGTGTAAGAGGGGGAAGGTTCTTACACTTACTTGTTAAGACTGCAAGCAATCTTAGACCTATGAAATAGGCATAATTTCACTTCCACTCTTAAGGAGTGGCCATAAAGATCCCTCCTATTTCGGCTCTTTTTAAAGAGAGAGAAAAACTCATGGAAATATGTGCCCTCCAAATACACTAGAAAATTTCTCAGATAGCTTTATGTAGAAAAGATGTACATCAAGGCCATCAAAACAAGTTTGAACATTTCTACTTACCCACAAATAATGGCCCTTTACTTCCCCCCCTCCCGCCCACTTTTATGTGTGGGGCGAAAAGTATTTTCAACTAGTTTGAAATCAAAGTCACTTTGGGTCAAAACTCAAAAGACCCCCCCCCTGCCCCCCTCCCCGCGCCCACAAGACTCACCATGTCCAAAACAAGGGTAGTTTTCACAAAATGAGGCTGTTGCTTTTCAATGTTGTGCAAGCATTAATGGGCCGGAAATTTTCAACTTGACAGGCTGAAACTGACTCCAAACCAGCAGCAATCAATATAGCCCGTCAAATGTATGGACGGTACTCTGAAAGTCTAACCCAACAAATATACGGATGGTACTCTGAACGACGGATCTCTGAAAGTGAGTAAATGGGATTGCAAGCAGAAGAGTCGTTCAAAACAATGGACAAGAAAATTTTCAATCACAATCCACCATAAACATTAGAGTTATCCGTAAAGTATGAAAAAGCCCCAGTGCGAACCTTGTGTTCTTTGATACAACTTAATATCCAAATATTTCTCGCAATAGTTAACCTAATTACAGTGTAAGTAACCACATGAAAAGCTGGTGTTTAAAAAAAAAATTGGCCCAATATTAGCAACCTGACTAGCATTTTATTCTTTGAGAAAATTTTGGACAATTTTTCATTTTCAATGTAATTACGACCAACTCTTTGATTCGATTCTGCCCCTTCCTGACTACTACTTGAAGTTAGTGATCACCAGAGTGAAGACTTATATATTGGTTGTGGTGATGATTGATGACCCATGGTCAAAACATGAGTACGTACTTTTGTTGTTGAAAAATTAGGGTGTTTTAAGTGTGGAGGCAAATATAAGTTATGTACATTTCAAAGTTTAAATATGCTGCCAAAGTTACTGACCCCTGGGGAAGACATGAGAGAGACCATCATCAATAGCCACACCAGTGAGGTGATAAGGTACATGCTGACAAAAATCCACACCCCACCCCCACCCCCCCCCCATATCATGCAAAGGAATGTCCTCCAAATTCTGCAACCCTGATTTGCTCAGATTCTCTCTACACCAATTTGAAGTACTTGAAGAAACAAAGGTCCAAATGTAAATGGTAGGAACTTCACTTGATGCAAAGCTGATTGGGAAAGCTTTGTCGCCTTATTCCCAAACCAGAAAGGTACTTTTGCTTGTTCTTTTGAGTGGAACACTGCAAAGTGTATTCTATACTAACAACACTCTAGTGGTTTTGGGTGGGAGTGTTATGCCCTAGTTGGTCGGTTATGGAGGTATTAGATCTGCTTTAAAAGAATTCCTACCAACCTGGTATTGGATCTTCTTAAAGAATTTCATGCTAGGTACTGGTATTGGATCTTTTTAAAACTTTCATACCAGGCTGATTCTAGTGGTAGAGTTCCAAGGCTGATTTTTTTGGTCATGTGAGGCAGTTATGACACTGGTATTGAGGTTGGTACAACCTTGATATGAAGTTAGTATTACCTCAGGTCCCTGTTAGACATGTATTGGTATGAGGTTTGTATTACCTAATGATACCCCCAATTCTTTTGGTTGCATCCAAACAGTAGAGATTTACCATCCAATGTCAAAATTATGGTCTTTTGAGTCTAAAATGAAAGATTTGGCAATATGTTTTTCTAGTCTCAACTTTTGATCCAAAAGCTATAATCAGCCCACCAAATCTTTCATTTTAGTCTCTAAAAGAGGTGAGGGTGTTGTTGTGGATGCTGGTTCACCTGGCTGGGTGGTTATTGGTTATTGTGAATTGAATATTCACAAGAACCAAACCTTAAAACCCTAAACCCCTTGGGTTCTACAACTAGATCTGTGGCACGATATGGTTCTTTCATTCTTCCCTCTATTCTAAATTACTGTTTGGATATGATCCTCGTGTGATGGTGCAGTTTCCTAATCTATTTCTTTCCATTATGTAGAACTATTTGATTGAATGTCTGTTTGCAGTAGCACCCAGTTAGTTTGGGTCAGATCTGGCCAGCTCCAATTAGGATGGGAAACCATTGACCTTGTAAAGCTTCAGGTCAACATGCATAGCAAAAGCGAAGAAGCCCGGTTCCAATCTCAGTTCTGTCAAATTTCACATTCCCAGTTTCCGTTCCAGTTTTCAGTTTTGGTTTGGTATAACCAGAACAGAACCTCTGATTCTATTATGCCATCAAAGAGAGTAACTGACCAATGCTGGTATGCACTCTGGTTTATCAATCCAAATGTGCACTTGAAAACCCGACAGAGTCATTTACTGTAAAGGATGTTGTTCTTCAGTTGATAAAAGGCAAAGAGGGAATGTAAGGTGCCCACCCAGGTAGTAATTAGTAATTACCTCGTCTATACAATATCATTATCCTGGACATTTACTTGGGTCTGAATTTGGCCAATTTTTTGGGCAATGAAAAGGAATTATGTTTATTGAATATTCGATCTCAAATCGATTTCCAGCTTGAAACCATCATCTTGGGAATTTTAGCCAAAAGAGTGCATAACGAGTTTACAAATGCCAAAATAACCGCTAGATGGATGTTTTTTAGTGTATGTGGAGGGTGTGTTACCCTCAATAAATTTTTTGTCTCATTGTCACCTGATGGCACCTTACATGTAAGTTTTGTCAATTTGAGGAGCCACCATATGTGTCCACTACCTCCTTTCCTCTCAATTGGATCACAACCGCCAATTTGTAAAAGCTAAATTTTACCTGTTCTTGATGCCGGTGAAAGAACTTGAACAAGGCTCCTCAAGGGATTTGGGTCCTGGACTTTGGCGTTCAGTCCTCGTTCCCAGAAGAACCCAGATCTCAGGTCCTTACCCTAAACAAATGATCTTACATCAGGTAGGTCTGGTAAGTAGGCCAGAGTGAACCAACAGCCACCAACCCACCATGAGGAATGGATGGTAGGTGGACAGGAAACACTTTTTCCCATTGCGTTCCAGTTCTCTAGCTAACCAGAGTGGGTGGTTAAGTTGCGGTTTTTACTACCTACCTGCTGATAACCCAGTAGCCTTTACCTGGGCACTAACCATTTACATCCTACTTATCCACTGCAGTAGTCAACTACTGTAATCCCCTAAACCCTACTCCCGGCACTATGTTATACATGTAAGTTACCAAGGTAAACCCAATGTGAGATTCATCCACAACTTCATTCATGACAGGCGTCCAATGTGGATGGTGCACTGTTTGGGCATTGGCCTGGTATGAACATGGTGCGTGTCCTATACTTGGTGACATTAGGGTTTCTAGTAGTACTAGCCAGTGAGTGCAGCTTTCAAAGTGATGTGAAAAATGAAAAAATTGATGTCTTCTCAATGTACATGCACAGTAAAGTGTACTTAATCTAAACCTAATACAATTGTTTAATTACTACCCACTTGAAATGTTCAAGTCCATGATGTGTGGGACAGTACTCTAGATTGAATAATTTCGGGGTGTTACCATGTTTGGCCATATCGCGCATGGTACATCGATTATAGGGGAATGCTCCTCTGTGCAAGGTGGGTTCATGATCATTGTGTAACCAAGTGGAGTTCTTTCTGGTGAATTTTTTTAAATGGTTTATAAAATAGTACCTCTTTTGGGCTTTTTTTAGTCTTCAAATTTTGATATTGATTTTTTTTGGGGGAAAAAACTGCCAGGTTGTTGTATATTATGTTCCAAATGGTAGCCAAAAATATAAGAGGATGCTTAACTTTTTAAGAACTTTCATAGCCAAATTTATCTTATGGATGAATGCCACTTCAGCTACTTCTTTGGTGGCTATTGATGAATGATGGAATGGCCATTGTGAGGTTTGGAATAGTCATGGCTAGTTGTGCAAAGCTAAACTTGGAAGGTGACCAAAGAAGTTTAATATAACACCCTCATCGACCTATTGTGTGATCAGTGTTTTTGTTTGTGCAAATTTTCACTACTTGGCTGGTGACCAAAAAAAAGCAGTGAGGATCTAGCATAGTATTTTTTTTGGCAAAAGTGGGCCAAAATAGCCATATTGAGACGGGAAAAAAAACTGAGCTTGCTATATTTAGACAACTAGCACCAACATGTAGCCAAAAAACCATAGCAAAGAATCCTAAATTTTTCTAAAGTCCCCTCTGACTTGTAGCCAAATTTGGCTTAAGACTTAATAAAAGGATGATTGCTCAAACGACACCAACATGTATGAGAATGGATATGGAAATTGCTAACACATTCAACATAGCTTCTTATTTTGTGTCATTTAGAATCATATGCTGATTCAACGAGCATGAATGTAGAATGTCGAAGAATTTACTAAACCCAGAAATAGCCGTTGAGCACTTGAGTTGTTCCAACTTGGAGCCAGTGATGTAGGAGCCAGCTACACTAGGTGACCTGAAAAGTAAACTGGCCAAGCAGCTGTGCAAATAGCATACCATTTGCCTAACAGTCAGTGCAGCCAACATGCAAAATCACACTAATAGGAAAAGATGAAACCACTCAAAGAAAGATTCTGATATAGCCTTTTGGGGCACATGAGTGAACAAACAAAAGTAAGAAAGTGGCAAAACCAGGCAAAGAAAACCTGAGCTTTGTACTCCAATGATACCATTACAAACCTGAGCTTCGTATTCCAACAATACCATCTCTCTTTGGCTGATGGATGATGATTTATTTTGCACCGTATCTAAGAGCATCTCCAGTGGCAACCGTTAAATGGTCAGTATGTCAAAAAACAAAGTATGAAGTCAGTGTCCTAATGGTATCAAAATGGGGGTAATTCTTGTCAATATA
>Ga0116228_10003951_pt1 | contig 13099 bp, 11 predicted proteins | sample S1TSphfallax_2_FD_89694 | JGI IMG/M metagenome (GOLD analysis project Ga0116228, IMG submission 89694) | Host-associated microbial communities from peat moss isolated from Minnesota, USA - S1T2_Fc - Sphagnum fallax MG | ecosystem: Host-associated > Plants > Peat moss > Unclassified | place... | reverse complement strand
CACGATTCGTGCGGCGGGATTGGAAACGGTTCTGCTCGGCCATATGGAGCCGGGCATCGGGCCGCAGATCATCAACGGCTTCAACCCGGCCAACGCGTGCATCCTGGAACTGACGAATATCCTCAACGCCACGACGGCGCATCCGGACCTGTCCGACATTACAAACTTCATTACTGTTACCAACACGGGCGGGAACACCATCCTGTCGGTCGACCCGACCGGACAGGGACTAGCGGGCACGGCATTTGCGGTGCTGCAAGGGGTCACCCTGTCGCTGAGCCAGTTACTCGCCGACAATGCAATTGAATTCGACCCGACAAAGGTCACGGTCGGGGTCGGTTGGAGCAACATGGATTTCGCCTATCGTTCCGAGGGCGCCGAGACGGCCGTGCTGCCTGGTCCCGCGGGCAAGCAGGGACCATGGCAGGTCGCCAATTTCTCGCTGACCAACGGCGATGCGATCAATGTGCAGCAAATCCTGTGGAATGCCAACCTGATGCCTGCCATGGCGTCCATCGGCAATTACTTCAGCACTGTGCAAAGCGGCGGCAATACGCAATTGTGGTTCAACTCGGCCGGCACCGGGTCGGGCGGCAACCTGGAAGCGGTGTTTCTGAACACCAACGTATCGATTGCCCAGTTGGTGGCGAATTCGGCAATTGCCTACGGTGTTCAGGGCGCACCGCTCGAGCAAAATCCCGTCAAGATGGTCATGGGATGCACCAAAGTCACGTTAACCTACCGTGACCAGGGCAATCAGGGCGTATGCCTGCAAAGCCCGGAAAACGGCGTGCAGCAGCTTGCAAACTTCAACCCGGCCGCGGGCGACTTCATCGGCGTGGACGACATTCTAGAGAAAACGCTGGCGCATAACGACCTCTCCGATGTGGCGCAGTATATCACCAGTCAGGCGGTCAACGGCGGAACGATGTTGTATGTCGACCAGACCGGGCAAGGCCTGCAGGGCACGCCGTTCGCATTCCTCCAGGGCGTGACGACAACCGTTGCGCAATTGGTCGCGGATGGCGGGATGTTGTATGTGCCCGACCAGGTGGCAATTGCGCCGACCTTCGACACGCCATTCACGATCCGGCCGGGCGGGCTGGAGACGGTGCTGGTGGGTCAGCTCCAAAACGGCATCCTGCCCGAGCAAATCAGCGGCTTTGCGCTCGGCGCCGGCGACAATCTGGAACTGGCAAACATCCTGAACAAAACCCTGGCGCTGCCGAACCTGTCCAACATCGCGCAGTTCATTACAGTAACCGACGCCGGCGGCAATACCACGCTGTCGGTGGACACCACCGGCCATGGCCTTGCCGGCACACCGTTCGCGGTGCTGGAAGGAACGTCGCTGTCGCTGAGTCAGCTGCTGGCCGGCAATGCGCTCACCTATGATCCCACGCCAACCTGGACGCCCGCCCCCCTGGGCTCCGCGTTCCAGTTCCGGGCCGCGGGCAGCGAAGGCGCGGTGCTGCAAAACGTCGGCACAAACGCCATCCCGGCGACGCTCGCGGGATTTTCGCTGGCACAGGGCGACGGGATCGGTGTCGGCAATATTTTATCCGACGCCAGCGTTCAGGCCGATCTGACGAACATCGAGAACTACTTCAGCACGGTGGAAACCGGCGGCAACACGCAGATTTGGTTCGATCCCAACGGATCGGGCCAGGGCGGCACGCTGGAAGCAACCCTGCTGAACACCAGCGTGACAATGACCGACCTGCTCTCCCACTCGGCGCTGCATCTGACCTGAGGTTCAGTTGCCAGTTTCCAGTTTTCAGTTTCCAGTTGTCAGGCAACTCCCAGTCGGCCCCGAGCCAAAACTGGAAACTGACAACTGACAACCGATCATGGATGGAAACTGACAACTGACAACTGACAACTGATCATGGACGATGTTCCAATGCGCGCCGCCATCGCGCTGGCCCGCCGGGCCCTGGGCACTACGTGGCCCAACCCGGCGGTCGGCTGCGTGATCGTGCGCGACGGCGCGATTGTGGCGCAGGGCGTCACGGCGGCCGGCGGCCGGCCGCATGCGGAGGTGCAGGCGCTCGCCCTGGCCGGCGCGGCGGCGCGCGGCGCGACCGCCTACGTCACGCTGGAACCGTGTAGCCACCACGGGCAAACGCCACCCTGCGCCGATGCCCTGATTGCCGCCGGTGTCACCCGGGTGGTGATCGCCGCCGGCGACCCCGACCCGCGGGTCGATGGCGCCGGCATCACCCGGCTCCGCGAGGCCGGCATCGATGTTGTGACCGGCGTGCTGGAAGACGTCGCCAGCGAAGCGCTGGCTGGCTTCTTCACCCGGGTGCGGCTCGGCCGGCCGCTGGTGACGTTGAAGTTGGCCACCACGCTCGACGGACGCATCGCGACAAACACCGGCGAAAGTCAGTGGATCACCAGCACACCAGCCCGCAAGCAAGCTCACGCGATGCGGGGCAGGCACGACGCGGTGCTGGCGGGCGTCGGCACGGTGCTGGCCGACGACCCCGATTTGACATGCCGAGTCCCCGGCTACACGCCGCGCCCGTGCGTGCGGGTCATCGCCGACAGCCATCTGCGCACACCGCTGATGTCGCGCATCGTGTCCACCGCCAGGCAGGCACCAACCTGGATTTTGCATCGCGACGGTGCCGACCCCAACAGGGTCGCGGCGCTGTCCGCGGCCGGCGTCCGCTGCATTGAAGTGGCGGCGGACGACATGGGTGTCGCCCCGGCGTCGATGTTGGCAGCCCTCGGTCACATCGGCCTGACGAATGTGCTGGCCGAGGGGGGCGCCCGACTGGCCGCCGCCCTTTTGCGGGCCGACCTGGTGGACCGGATCGCCTGGTTTACCGCCCCCGGCATCCTGGGCGGCGACGGGTGGCCCGCCGTGCAGGGCATGGGCGTGAGCGCGCTTGCGGACATGGCACGCTTCCGGCGGGTTGCGCAGCGCGCCGTGGGACCCGATCTGCTGGCGGAATTCACCAGGATCGTCTGACGCGCATGTTCACCGGCATCATCACCGCCATCGGCGAGGTTCGCGACGCCGCGCCGCTCGGCAACGGCCAGGATATGCGGCTGACCCTTGGCGTGCCGCAGGAATTTCTGGCGGCGCACGGCGGCACGGCAATCGGCGCCTCGATCTCGTGTTCGGGCTGCTGCCTGACGGTGACCAGCCTGGGCGAGGATTTCTTCACCGTGGACGTGTCCGCCGAAAGCATCGGGCGGACGACACTGGGCACATGGCAGCCCGGAACACGGCTCAATCTGGAGCGCAGCCTGCGGCTGGGGGACGAACTCGGCGGCCACCTGGTGTCAGGCCACGTGGACGGCATAGGGCGCGTGGCGGAAGTGCGGGCGGAGAATGGCTCGGTCAGGATCGGCATCGAGGTGCCGCCGCCGCTGCACCGGTTTATCGCGGAGAAGGGCTCCGTGGCGGTGGATGGCGTGTCGTTGACGGTGAACGAGGTGGGCGCCGGGGATGCGCAGGTGTTCGGGGTGAATGTCATCCCGCACACGGCTGCCAACACGACGCTCGGCTTGCGGGCGCCGGGCGATGCGGTGCACATCGAAATCGACATGCTGGCCAGGTATGTGGCGCGGCTGCGGGAGACCGCATGAGGCTCAGGACAACAGAAGGCCAGGGGCTCTGCCCCTGGACCCCGTCGTGCGAAGCACGCATTCGCGTGACGTGCGAAGCACGCATTCGCGTGATGGGGACAAGTCCCCAGACCCCATTACTTAAGTCAGGTGATAAGGCGCGGGGCACACGCATACTTTTGCAGGGGCGTTGCGGCCGCCCTCCGTCTCACCCGACTAAACAAACAGGTTCTAAGGACTTGTCCCCAGCGGGGTCCAGGGGCCGAGCCCCTGGCCTTTCTTCGTCATGAGCCCCGAATCGATCCTCCGCGGCCCCATCAGCACCACGGCCGAGCTGATCGCCGAGGCGCAAGCCGGCCGCATGTTCATCCTGGTGGACGACGAGGCCCGCGAAAACGAGGGTGACCTCATCATCCCGGCACAATTCGCCACGCCCCAGGCGCTCGCCTTCATGATGCGCCTCGCCCGCGGCCTGATCTGTCTGGCCATGACCGGCGAGCAGGTGGAGCGGCTGCGCCTGCCGATGATGGCGGTGGCCAACCAGCAGCGCCACCAGACCGCGTTCACCGTATCGATCGACGCGCGCGACGGCGTCACCACCGGTGTTTCGGCGCGCGACCGCGCCCACACCGTCGCCGCCGCGATCAATCCAAGCAGCCTGCCGGACCGCGTGGTCACCCCCGGCCATGTCTTTCCGCTGGTGGCACGACCCGGCGGCACGCTGGTGCGCGCCGGCCACACGGAAGCGGCGGTGGACATTGCGCGCATGGCCGGGCTGCTGCCGGCCGGTGTCATCTGCGAAATAATGAATGACGACGGCAGCATGGCGCGGCTGCCGGACTTGATTGCATTTTCACAACGCCACGCGCTGAAGCTCGGCACCATCGCCGATCTCATTTCATATCGCCGACGCACGGAGAAGTATGTCCGCTGCGTGCACGAAACAGTCGCCGACCTCGATACCGGCCATTGGCGAGTCATGGTATATGAAAGCACCATCAGCCCGGCCGAACACATCGTCATGGTAAAAGGCGATATCGGGGTCGATGCGCCCGTGCTCGTTCGCATGCAGGCGATCGATCCGATCCAGATCCTTCCAGGCGGTCGAACAAACTTTCTGATGCACACGGCGATGCGCGCGATCGAGGCGGAAGGCCGTGGCGTGATGGTGGTTTTGCACGACTGGAAGGCCGGCGGCGTGCTGGATTTCGTCACCGGCCGGCAGGTCAGCAGTGGGGGACCCGAACGAATGTTGCGCGAATACGGTATCGGCGCGCAAATCCTGACCGATCTGGGTGTGCGCAACATGGTGCTGTTGACCAACAATCCTCGCCCGCTCGTGGGGCTCGAGGGCTATGGCCTGAACGTTGTCGGCACGCGGCCGATCGAGGGTTGCGCATGAGCACCGCTGACGCCCCGCTACCGGCCGCCCCCGAGGTTCCGGGCCCTCCCCCGCGCCTGCTGCTGGTGCGCGCGCCCTATTACCGCGACATCGTGGATGGCATGAGCTGGGGCGCCGCGCGTATTCTCACCGAAGCCGGCGCGACGCACGAAACGCTGAGCGTGGCAGGAAGTTACGAATTGCCTCAGGCCATCCGCATCGTGCTCCGCGGACCTGAAAAATTCGACGGCTTTATCGCGCTGGGCTGTATCGTACGTGGCGGCACCGACCATTACGAATATATTTGCCGCGAAACCATCTCCGGCCTCATGCAGGTCGCCTTGCAATATGGCATTGCACTCGGCTCCGGTGTGCTGACGGTGCATTCGATCGAACAGGCAACGGCACGCAGCCGGCGCGACGGCTATAACAAGGGTGCGGAAGCGGCCGTCGCGGCTCTGCTGCAAATCAATGTCGCGCGACGTTTCGGGGCCGCGCCGTGAAAATCGATCAGCCTCGCCCCCGCACCGCCGCCCGCGTCGCCGCCGTGCAGGCTTTGTTTCAAAGCGAACAGGGCCCGGAAAACCCCGAGACGGTGATCGACCAGTTCCTGCGGTATCGTTTCGGTCCCGGCGGCTATGAAAACGGCCTGGTGCCCGAACCGCACGCCAAACTGTTCGGCCGTATCGTCCGCGCCGCCACCGAGCAGCAACAAACGGTGGACGCGCTGCTGGCCGGCGCACTGCCGGCGGAATGGCCACTTGCGCGCCTCGACCCCGTGCTGCGCGCGCTGCTGCGCGCGGGTGGCGCGGAACTGGTAATGAAGGATGGGGCGCCAGCGAAAGTCATTATCAACGAATATCTTGATGTGGCGCATGGATTTTTTGATGGCGACGAGCCGAAAATGGCGAATGGGTTGCTGGATAATATGGCGCGGGCGCTTCGGCCAAGGGAGTTTTAGCAAGAGGAAGTATTTCTTTCTTAAAGAAAGAAACAAAAAACTTTTGCTTCTTAGAGTGGGAGCTTCTTTTGGCGTTACCGGCGGAGTTTTCGCTTATTGCGCGGCACTTTGCGCCACTGGCCGGGGATGGCGGGTTGGGGCTGACCGACGATGCCGCCATCGTTACGCCGCCGCCGGGGCGCGACCTGGTCATTACGGCCGACGCAATGGTGGCCGGCGTGCATTTTCTGCCGCATGAACCAGCTGAAAACGTGGCGCGCAAATTGCTGCGGGTCAATCTCTCCGATATCGCCGCCATGGGCGCAGTCCCGCTGTATTATCTGCTCACCCTCTCAACGCCGCGCGGCCTGCCAGATGCCTGGTTCGCCGCCTTTGCTGGCGGCCTGGCCGCCGATCAAACCCGTTACAACATCGCCCTCCTCGGCGGCGACACCACCTCGACCCCCGGCCCTATTACAGTGTCAGTCACGATGTTCGGACATGTCGCTCCCGGAACCGCGTTGCGACGCAGCGGCGCCCGCGCCGGCGACGATCTGTGGGTGACCGGCATAGTGGGGGACGGGGTGCTCGGCCTGATGGCACTACGCGGCGAATGCGCCGACCCGGACGGCACGCTCGCCGCGCGCTACCGTCTGCCGGAACCGCGGCTCGGCCTTCATCTTCACGGCATCGCGCACGCGGCGATGGATATTTCAGATGGGTTGGTGCAGGACGCCGGCCACCTGGCACGCGCCTCAGGCGTGGCCCTGGTGTTGAATATCGACAACGTTCCGCTCTCGTTGGGCGGGCGTGCGGCGGGCAGTGACTTCGTCGCAAGCGGCACCGCGGGCGGCGATGATTACGAACTTCTGCTCGCAGTTCCGCCGGAAAATAAAGCAGCCCTGCGCGCATCTGCCGCAAAATCCGGTGTCCCGGTGACCCGCATTGGCCGTTTCGCAGAAGGTAACCCGGACGTGCGCGCCGTGGATGCGACCGGCACGCACGTAGCGTTAGGCCAAGGTGGCTGGAGCCACTTCTAAAGAAGCAAGAGTTTTTTTGGTTCTTGTCTTCATAAAAAGAACTACTCCCTACCCCTTCCAGTGTCGAGGCTCCGCCATCCCTCGATGCATCCGCATAAGGAATGCGAAGGTATTTGGCCGGTCCGCCGGAACACCCGCCAAGCAAGTGCGAATGACCGAATAGACCGGCCGGCGAATGACCCCACAGCTTTGCCGCCATCTCCGCATTCGGACTGCCACGCTGATATCCGGACAAAGACCCGCGCTGACAGAATTAGCATTCGCCACAAGCGATCGTGAATGGCAGCACCACGCGGTGGCGCTTCTTGAGCTTTGTGTTCACCGCGCCAACCTCGACAAACTCACCCATTGTCGGCTGCCCGAGAACGTCGCCACGCTCCATTGTCGGCATACCAGCATTATAGAGGTGGAGATGCGAGCCACAAAAGGCGACCGCGGTCACACCTGATGCTGGCGTCGCGTGGATACTGGATCGCAGGGTCGGTTACGGTTTCACAGCGGATATCATGCTTGCCATGCCAAGTGAGCGTTCTGATGAAGAAATCTCCTGTTGGTTTGCGGCCGTTCGGACTACCACCAAAGGTTGAACTTGCCGCCTTGTCTTCAGCTTTCTAACCGGCGGACCATAGCGGGTCGGTGAGGCCCGCACGTCACCCAGCCATAACGGCGCGCCCAAAGCGCGGTTCCTGACCTGGTGACTTGTTTCGGATTCATACGGCCGGCACCTTCATTCAACGCACGAAGACGTGAATATAATTGCAGTCTCTGCCGCATCGAAGAAGGGCAGGTCAGCATTAGGACCCCTAAGCGATTGGGCGGAGACCTTGATGAAATCAGAACCCAAGATTGAAATACCGGGTGAAGCGCTGGTACGGCTGACTGCATGCGCTAACTGCAAATCCCACCTCCGCGGATGGGCAGAGACAGAACGGACGCACCCGCAGGCAGCGGCGTAAGAAGTGAACGAGGAGATCTCTGTGACGGATCCAATCGAAAAGCACGACGCCCGGCGTCGTGGCCTCGTAATAGGTGGCAGCGTCCTGGCCGGCCTGACAATGGCCAATGCGGCAAGGGCTGCGGCGCCTTCTTCAACATTGGAAATCCAAACACAGGATACGCCACCGACATTGGCCGGCAGCCCCGTGCCGGAACCCCCGCCGGAGAAATCGGCGGGTCCCGTGCGGCCAGGGCGCGGTTCGATGTTGACAGGCAAGGTTGCCGTTGTGACCGGGGCCGCACGCGGCATTGGCCGCGCCATTGCCGTCGAGTTTGCCGCCAACGGCGCCGACGTCGTAGCCGTGGACATTGCAGGCCCTGTAAGCGCTGCTTCCAACGCGGACCCCTCAACGCCGAATGAACTCGCCGATACCGTTCAGCAGATCAAGGAATATGGTCGCCGCGGAGAGGCTATTCGCGCAGATATCCGCGACATCGCGGCGCTGCGCCGTATCGCCGATCAGGTTGAGAGAGCCTATGGCAAAATCGATATTGTTGTTGCCAACGCGGCAATCCAACGGTGGACCCCATTGCTGGAAATGCAGGACAGCGATTGGCACGACGTGATTGACAATAACCTCAATGGGACGGCCAACACCATCCGCGCATTCGCGTCCAAGATGGTGGCGCAAACGCGCGGCCGGATCATCGTGCTTTCTTCGATGCAGGGCTTGCATGGCACAAAGGACGCAGCCAGCTACTCGGCATCGAAGTGGGGCATCATCGGACTGATGAAGTCCGCAGCCCTTGAGCTAGGACAGTATAATATTACGGTAAATGCGCTGATACCCGGATTGGTCGATACGCCTCTGACACGCTATTACAAACGCCTGAGCGAAAGCATGGCGGAAACCGGCCGCAAGCCACCGGAAAAACCCACCCCGCAAGAAGCATGGGATGTCCGCGCGCCCACCGTTGCGCTAAAGGTTGGGTGGCTGCAACCGGACGACATTTCCCCTGCGGCCGTATTCCTGGCGTCCGATGCAGCCGCGATGGTAACCGGCGCCGAATACCAAGTCACCGGCGGCGACAGCGCTAAAGACGTGTAGACACACAGATTCTAAGGACCTGTCCTGAGCGGGGCCGGCGGCCATTGCCATTGGACTTCTAACTGAAGGATACGAGACATGAGCACGGAAGAAGGAAATCCCTTGTCGCGCCGCCAGATGGTAGGCGGCGCGGCTGGTATCGGCTTGGCCGCCGCTGCAGCCGCTAGTCAGCCCGCCGCCGCCCGCGGCACATCGGGCGAGCAAGGAGAGTCTACATTGCAAGACCCGACAACAAAATACCCGCGGCCGCCATACCAAAAGCAATCACAACCTTGGCCGGGCCTCGCCAGCAAAATGAATCCAAAACCTGACCACGGCGAAACAACCTATCGCGGGTCCGGCCGGCTGCTCGGCCGAAAGGCGCTCATTACGGGTGGCGATTCTGGCATCGGTCGCGCCGCGGCGATTGCATTCGCGCGCGAAGGCGCCGATGTCGCCATAAACTATCTTCCGGCTGAGGAAGAGGATGCACGCGAGGTGATCGCTCTGATCCGGCAGGCAGGCCGGACCGGCTTGCCAATTCCAGGTGATATTCGCGAGGAAGCGTTTTGCCAGCACCTGGTTGCGGAAGCGGTGCGCGGCCTAGGCGGGTTGAACATTGTGGTGAGCAATGCCGGGCGTCAGCAGACGCATCCATCGATACTCGACATATCCACCGAGCAGTTTGATGCAACAATGAAGACCAACATCTATGCGCCATTCTGGATCATCAAGGCAGCGCTGCCGCATTTGCCCGCAGGTTCAACAATTATCGGAACGACCTCGGAACAGGCCTATGATCCGTCGCCGGACCTGTACGACTACGCGCAAACGAAGGCCGCGACAATGAATTACGTGAAGTCGCTCGCCAAGCAGCTCGCACCTAAAGGAATTCGGGTGAATGGCGTGGCGCCCGGTCCGATTTGGACGCCATTACAGGTTTCCGGTGGCGCGACGCAGGAGAAGCTGGAACATTTCGGCGGCAAGACACCGATGGGGCGTGCCGGCCAACCCGCCGAACTCGCATCGATCTACGTTCAGCTCGCCGCCGATAATGGTAGCTTTGCAACCGGTCAGGTGTATGGCTCAGCCGGTGGAAGCGGCCAACCATAGGAAGGTCTCGATATCGTGCATTACGGCCTCTGCTGCTCGCAATTTCGACGCGCGCTGCAGGGGCCGCCCAGCGTCAGTTGTCACTGGGAACGATCGAAACCGTATCATCGAGTTCCACAATTGCCTAGCGAAGCTGTTACAGTCGCTGCAGCCCACGCGGCCGGGCTGCGGCCATCACATTCTTTGTCTCCACACGCAAATGCCGCATGCGATTATAGTGCCGGCTCCCGCGGTCATAATCACCACAGGCGTGGCTGCCGCGGCCCTTAGCACTACACTCATGGCAGGATAAACTGCGTCCAACGGGGCCGAACCGCAGGGTGACCTTGGTCGGCGTGCCATATTCCGCCACAGGTTCATAATCCACGTGCAGATTTCCCGCCCGGCGTTTGCGCGACCGCACAGCTATTGGGGCCGCGGCCAAGCAAGCGCTCAGAATCACCAGCAGAAGAAAGAACTGTCCCGCCCATTGCCGATATACAAAGCGATGTTCGAGGCACGCATCAAAGCCGACAGCCAGTTCATTATTGACCGCCGTGGCGCCCATCTCGTCGGCTATATCCTGCATGGATGCTGCAAACCATATACGCGCGACAGATGCAGGTGAGGGCCCGCACGATGTTGTGATCTGCTGGCGAAACACACCGTTGCGTGTATCGGACGCGGACGACCTTGCAATGGTATGCTGCCCCCATCAAGGAACTTGCCGACATGGGCGAATTCGAACCAGTACGTCACGTCCACCGCTTTAAGGTACACGTCTGACCTATACGATTTTGGGATTGCCGAAGCATCCTTTCGCGAATGTCAAATTGCGGAACCGGACAATGATTGAGACGTTATGGTGCAGGCACATGGCGGGAGGAATAGGTTTGATAGTTTACGGTAACCTGCTGGATTCAGTGCGCCATGATGAGGGTTGCCTCGACATACCGAGCGACGAAAGCTTTATGCTGCGGGCCATCTCGCTTGCGGAAGGTGGGGGTCGGCGGCCGGGTTGCGGCGCTGTGGGGTGCGTTATTGTGATGGACGGCCAGATCGTTGGTGAGGCGAGCAACGAAGCGGACTTGAACCACGACCCAACCGCGCATGCCGAAATAACCGCAATACGTAGAGCTGCCGCAAAACTTGAAACGACCGAGTTGCGCGGCGCCACGCTCTATTCCACCTTGCAGCCGTGCGGCATGTGCTCGATGGCCTCAATATGGGCGCGCATAGGGCGAATTGTGTTTGGAGCAGGGCGGCAACAGGTGCACGCGTCCTATTTCGAAGGACGTCACCTGAATACCATCGATTTCATTAACGATGCATTTCGCGACGACCTGGAGGTCGTAACCGGGATATTGAGCGCGCAATGCGCAATGCTTTATTATGCACCGGGCGACGATGTTCCGATCGCCGAGCAAACTAATGTCTAACCGGAGCCTTCGTTCATCGGCACAGATGCCGCGATGTCCCGGCGCGACTCCACGCGTGATCGTAGCGATACCTGTGCGCAATGAAGAGGCGCACATAGGGCGTTGTTTGCAAGCTCTGGACGAGCAAGTTGATGCCACCGCAGATCGCATTGTGCTGTTGCTCAACTGTTGCACTGATGGTACGGATTCGGCGGTGCGGAAGCTCAAGCCTTACCTTTCAACGACGGTTGACATTATCGAACGTAATCTGCGTGGCACGCAGGCGACGGCCGGGTTTGCGCGTAGTTTGGCGATGCGCTACGCAGCCGATACCCTTGGCGACCAAGACATTCTCCTGACGACTGACGCCGACGGTGTCGTGGCACCCAATTGGATTGCTGCCAATTTGGCCGCAATGAACATGGGCGCCGATGCGGTTTGCGGCCGCGCTGTGCTGGACCCGAACGATGCACATCTCATTCCGCCCCACCTGCATGAAGATGATGCGCGGGAACGTCGCCTTTCGGGTTTGCTTGACGAAATCGCGTCGATGCTCGATCCCGATCCGTACGACCCATGGCCTCGCCATTGCGAGGATTCCGGTGCCAGCATTGCGGTGAGGGTGAGCGCATGGCGGCGGGCGGGTGGAATGCCATCCGTTCCATGCGGCGAGGACCGCGCTTTCATTGCGAAGTTGCGGAATATCGACCTGCGCGTGCGGCACGCCCCGGAGGCTGTCGTGACCGTTTCGGGCCGCACACAAGGACGTGCAAATGGCGGCATGGCAGACACGATCCGTCGTCGTATGATAAAACAAGACGAATTCACCGACGCAGCTTTGGAACCTGCCGCGGACCGCTACCGACGAGTCTTATTGCGTCATGAAGCTCGAAGATTGTGGATCAACCAACGCGCCAGCATGGACGCGCTCATGGCAGCTGTTGACCTGCCGCCTAGAACGTTCCGCGCCGCGCTAGGTGCGCCATTTTTCGGTCAGGCCTGGGCAATGCTTGAACGCGCCAGCCCGGCGCTCACGTCACGCCGCGTTCGTTTCGTTGAACTCGAAGCAGAGATTGAACTCGCCCTGCAACTCCGCAAGCAGGCCTCCGGTTTGATGGAGAAGCAGTCGCATGGACACGAATTCGTCACCGCCTGACGTGCGCACAGACGCGGCCGACAACGCCGAGGAAGCCGTAACCACTCTATTCACCCGCATCGCGCCGGTGGTGGCAGCCAGCCGTGTGCGCGCACAGATCCTGGACGCCGAGGCGACCTTCGTCACTGACGATCTCGCTGCGTTGAGAGCGGCCGGCGCCCTTGCAGCGCCGGTGCCCGTGTTGCTGGGTGGCCTGGGTATCGGAACGGAACCGGCACGGTCAGCCGCCACAGCTGAACTTCTACATTCGCTTGGTAGTGGCAGTGTCGCACTCGGCAGGATTTTCGAGGGCCACATCAATGCAATCCGGCTGGTCATGAGAAACGGCAACGAGGCACAGCGTGCGGCCACTGCCGACGACGCCCGTGCCGGTCATCTGCATGCATTGTGGGTAACCGACGGACCGCAAGCACTGCAATTTTCCCGGATTGAGAATTGCATTGAATTGAGCGGCGAAAAGCTATTT
>Ga0116228_10003949_pt1 | contig 13103 bp, 7 predicted proteins | sample S1TSphfallax_2_FD_89694 | JGI IMG/M metagenome (GOLD analysis project Ga0116228, IMG submission 89694) | Host-associated microbial communities from peat moss isolated from Minnesota, USA - S1T2_Fc - Sphagnum fallax MG | ecosystem: Host-associated > Plants > Peat moss > Unclassified | place: USA... | reverse complement strand
TTTGAAATGAAAACCAATGCATATCTTGAATTTCATTATGGACTTTCATTCTAAAAATTCAGAAAAATCTATGCATGAAACTACAGTGTTTTTAGGTGTGTGTTTGATATAATGTTTAATTTTTTTCTCTTTCCAATGGGATATGAAGTAGTGTACCACAAATTATGAAATATGAGGCTTAAGACGCTCTATCAATTCAAGGGGGTTGTGTCATTATACAATACCCTACTAATTTTCTTGTTTCGACCTTCAAAAATTTTACCCACCACTTCATGGCCTATGGACTACCATTGTGTCTTCCTACTAATGCATAGCTCTTTTAAACATACTTTTAACAATTCAATCCCACAACTATGGCAATCACCCATGATACAACTCTTATGGAACTCAACGATATCCTCTTTGGAGCATAATATTCAATTGCACATTGAAATCAATGTATTGTATGTTTGAAAATGGGTACTATAAGGGGGTTCATGACTTGACATATTGTCCAACTCAAGTTTGTAGACATTTTGACAAGGGCAAACACAATCATTGTGGATGCCTTCCCCTAATACTTGCATAGCATTCAAACCAAGTCAAAGTTCATTCAATTTAGTATGATATCGACATGTACAAGTGTTTCATTCCTTTAGCCTTTTCACAAACTAAAACTTTAGGTCTTGAAACTTTGTCAACATAACAAGAACACCTAGATGCCTAATTTTGTGAAGAATTTTAGTTGCAAAAAAGAAAGACACATGTGAGTACACATGGGCAATATAAACTATGTTACATAAATGATCCTTAATTGAACTTGAAAGTAGCTACTAAACTTCTCAAAAAAACTTATTTAAAACATAAAACATAGTCATTCATCAACCTTTTTGAAAGCTCACAAGATACATTACAAGGTTTGACAATCAAAAAAATTGTTTTCATCCAGACCTCATGAATGCAAGATCTATAATTTAAATATGAATTAATTTCACAATCACAAGAATCAACTTTCAAATTTCAATGCATTTTCTACCATTCACTATAAAGTACTTAAATCATATATGAGTATATCAAAACTTTATTCAAGCTTGCTAAAAAACTTCACATGAACCTTAAATCCGAACACTATATTGCTTATAATTTGATATTAAGCAACTAGATCAAGCTAAAATTGAAGCTTATGCTAGTATATTGTAGCATATGCATTTGGAAAAGTATGATCTAATAAATTGTAACCTATGTACTTCCATGAATAATATAATTGCAAGACTACTTCTTTGAATGAAGAATGCTTCCATGTACAACTTGAGCCTCAAAACAAACCATATTATATTAATCAAGCTTGTTTCAAACAAACCATATATTAATTTGGACCATTTCAAGAAAATTGTGTCAATGCATAATTCCTTTTACTATATATTAGATATTTTGGAAATATGTGAATTTGAAATCACTTACACATAATTCACATGAATTTCACCTTTGAACTTTCAATGCAAGCTCATTCATTTAGGGTATCTCAAACAACCACAAATCTAAATTTAACTCGATCATGCCAAGGATTGATCTACTACTTTAGCTTTGATATCAAGTAACAGTATCAAGGAGTGATTAAAACTTATGGTAGTTGTATTTGAAATTATTGTTCCAAGTACAACCTGAGCTTCAAGGTGCATAACAAAGGTCACAATTAATCATTTCAAGCATTTGACCTTGTCAATATAGAATTCAACTCAAGCTTCCCAAATTCACTCACATCATATATGGCAAAATTTTGATGCATTATTTGTCATCAAGGCTAATGAATATAATCACATCAAGATTCGACTCAAGCTTATGAAATAAGTTCATGTTTTCCTACAAGCACATTATGTATTCCAAGAATAAATTGTACTATTCTTTTTTAATATAAGCAACCAAACTAATGAATATAATATTATTAAAGTAATTTCCAGACCTTATCCAAGAACTTTGCCATATTATATTTCCAATAAGCAACCACATCAATTAGTCTAAGTTTTGTTAAGTATTTTCTTAACCTTATTAAATCACATTGTGTTTTTTTGAGCACTAATAAGCACTTGTATCAATTAGTCTAACCATTTCCAAATAGTTTTTAAACCTTACCAAAACACTCAATGTTATTTTGGCATTAACAAGCACCCACGTTAATTAGACTAACCTTTTCCAAGTGGTTTCTTAACCTTACCAAAGCACTTAGTGTTATTTTGGCATTAAAAAACACCCACATCAATCAGACTAACCTTTTCCAAGTGGTTTTTAAACCTTACAAAAGTACTCGGTGTTATTTTGGCATTAACAAGCACCCGTGTCAATCAAACTAACCTTTTCCAAGTAGTTTTCTAACCTTACCAAAACATTTACCATTGCTCAAGCATTAATAAGCACCCACATCAATTAATTTAACATTTTCCAAACAACATTTTAACCTTACCAAAACACTTACTACTACTTAAGAATTAATAAGCAACCACATCAATTAATCATTTTTTTTTCAAGTAGTCTCTTGGCCTTGCCAAAACAATATTCCCACTCAAGTTGATTGGAAAGCACCTGCAAATCAATCATTTTGACTAATTCCAAACATTGTTTTAATTTTACCAAAATGTTGTTTGCTATTGAAACAATAACAAATACCCATAACAATCACTTTACTATTGTGAACATGTTGTTTAACTTGACCAAATCACTTTATGTTATTCTTGAACATTAACAGTTTTGACCACATATTTATCACCTACACATAATTTCCAAACCATTACACAAAGTACTTTCATTTTTTTGTTATTTATGAACAAGCAATTGTTTGTCAATTTGATACATAATTAATAAAGTAATTTATGAACTTTATCATAATTGTGTTTTATGAAAAAATCTAAAGGTAGGTTAGAAGACAAACTATCACTTGAGATTTTTTAAAATAATGAACTAGATGCATCTCAAATTACCTCACTAAAGTTTTCAACATGATGACATCCTTTTGGTTGGGAGAGATTGTAGTTTTAGTGGTCCACCATTGTATCACCACTTGTTGAAAATGTGCTACCAAAGAGTTTGATCTCTTCACCCCTTTATGATCAATCCAAAAAACTTGGTTTGATGTGTCTACCAACATTCTTTTTTTCGAACCCATTTTCATATATTTTTTGTCGACACCCAAAACCCTTGTTACACCCATGTTGCTCCTTGATTGAAATGATGCAAAGGTGCACACAATATGCTTAACCATTGCCAACTTATTGGACTACAAGCCTATCACATGACTTGATAATCCGGACTTGAAGTTTTCAATCAATTGTTGGGTATGTTTTAACAACTTGGTATCATCCAAATAAGGAGGCACCATACTAATGAGAATTTCATGGGACACAAATTTTTGAATGATGTTATTATGTGTTGCAACATCATAGTCCTTCAAAAAAATTGCAATGAACATAACAAAAGACCTTGCAACACCTACAATGCATCTGGGGCCTCGTCTTGGGGTAGATGCACAATCGAGTGTTTCATCATTGTGACAAAATGATGTTTTTCTCTTGGATACCCTTTATTCAAATGCATATGGTGATTAATATATCCTTAGATTTATTAATTGGGACCTGGATCCAAATTAACTTCATTATGATCATTATGAAAAAAATTGCGTGGTTATTTATTGATAAAAATTGAATTTGTTGGTAGTGATGGACTTTTGAGGTCAAAAAATATGGACTAGTCATCTATCTAGACCATCACAAAATGGAAAATTTTATATGGATTCACATTCCAAATTTGTTATTATATGATGTAATACATGAAGATAAATGCATATGAGGAATGTTTTATTTGAAAACCTTAACTGTTTAATAGTTAAGAACTTTTGACCATATTTTCATAAGTCCATATGAGTTTCAATTTTCATTTGTTTTTCAAAAAAATTATTCCAAAAATATATGTCTTTGAAAGTTTTAGATGGGGCAATATTCCTAAAAACTTTGTGGGTTTTCCGTTTAGGACTTTCAAATTCAAAAATGACATCCACTACATTAAATACAAGTTCTCACATACATTTATAGGTGATTGAACATGTATTATTCAAAGATTAAAACAATAACATTTTAAAAAGTAAAAACCATGTCCATTTGAATCATTTTAAATAATTCTGTATGGACTTAAAGGGAGTGCAATTTTTGCCAATATTGAGACATTCAATCATGCATTCACCCCCTACAACATACTAATAGATGCAGCTTTGATGCATGGTAATTTGGACAAGTCACATAAGACAATAGTTGCAAGTGACATGGATTGTAGATGTAAAAAGAAGTAAGAAAATATCGTTTCATCTTTTGATTTATTTTATATGTATTGTCATTTGCGATTTACCATGTGACTAATTTGGTCATTGAAACAACAAATGATGTGTTGCCATGTGGCAATATTTTAAATATAAAAGTCTTGAAATATCCACACCATTCATTTTGGATGGTCTTAGTATATGACACATGGCAATATAACATATTTCCACATGGCATATTAATTGTGTCCATTTTAAGGCCAATTATTTGGTGCCATATGGCATAATAATTATATCATTTTTAATTCAAAAATTTAATGACACATGGCACATTGGAACACTATTTAATATATAATATTTTAGTTTGTTAACTAAATTCAGATTAGTTAATTTAAAATCAATAGGTAGGTTTAGGCTAGTCAAGTAGGTTAAATTCACAAGCCTATTTTATTTGGGGTTTTAGCATTTAAGGTCAAGTCTTTTTTTTCAGTTGATCCTTTGAATGACACTTCCACTTTTAAACCTTCTACTACACCTATTTATACTAAATATGAAAACAATGAAAGGCAAAGCACGTGGGTTAAACATTTTAGTTGCAAGTGTCACCAACCTAGTTGTGACTTATTTGCAACTATTTCCTAATACCCAATGTGCCACTCTAACTTTCTTTACATACTAACTATATCCATTATTACGGGTAATAAAAGTTAATAGATAATAATAGGTAAATATTATTGTTTTTGTAGCTAGTAGACAATCTAGCTACTGTAGTTACTTTAGTATTATTATTGTCTCACTAGTTCTAGCCATTATTAATTATAATAATCAATATACAATAGCACTAATACTAATAAAAAAGAAAAATAATAATTTTAGTGCCTATAGTAGTCCCTTAATAATAATTCATGTCATTATATATTATAATATTAATAATAATAATAATATTATTATTATTATTAAAATTATTATTGAATATAGTGGCTAGCTATTTTACCACTAATTAATTTTCTTACTATTTCAATTGTTATAGATTTTATTAAAAAAATTCTGAATTCAAATCTCATAATAAAATAATGTTTCTAAGAATTCAAATGTAAAATTAAAAAAAGAAATACTTATAGTTCAAATAAATTTTTTCAAAATTGACGTATCCAATTTTAGATTGAAAGAAAATTTCTACATAACATTTACATATCCATTTTTACTCAATTAATAATTTTAAAAATTAATATTCATTTTTAGATTCATGTAACTTATTTCAGATTTGAATATCAATTCAGATGTTCAAATAAATTTTTCCAATCTCAGATAATATTTATTCTAGCTGAAATATCAATCTTTAGACTCAAATAAATTTTTTGAGAACCCAAATATCAATTTTAAGAATGGAAACTTTGACTTTTATATTCAAATACAATTTTCAGAACTGAAAGTAAAAATTCCAAATTGAAATAATAAAAAATTAGAGTTGAAGTAACAATTTTCAGATTCAAATAACAAATTTCGAAATTGAAATATCAATTTTCAGATGCATTAAAAAGTTTCAAATTGAAATAATAGTTGTTATAATTGAAAGAAAAAAATTTCAGATTTAAATCATAATTATCAGAATTGAAATGTTAATTTTCAAATTCAAATAATGAGTGTTAGAACTCAAATATCAATATTCAGAATTGAAATGTCAATTTCTAGATTCAAATAACAATTTTCAGAACTCAAATATCAATGTCATATTATACCTTTTTTTATTCAAATAACAATTTTCAAAACTGAAATTTCGATTTTCAGATTCAAATATATTTTCATAAATCTCAAATATCAAATTTGAAATTCAAATATGTGTTTAGAACTAAAATATAGCAATTTTGAAATTCAAGGAATAATTTTAAACTGAAATAAAAAATTTAGATTCAAGTATATTTTTTCAGAATTCAAATAAGAATTTTGGAATTTGCATAACATGTTTTAGAATTGAAATCTTGATTTTTAGTTTGAAATGACAATTTTTTAATCTACATAACAAGCTCTTGAATTGAAACAACATTTTTCAAAATTGAAATATTAATGTTCAGATTCAAATATTATTTTTTGAATTTACATATTGATTATCAAGTTTAAATATTATTTTTCAAATTCAAAATATGAATTTCTAAACTCAATATATGAACATTGTACATATATATGCATATATAAAAAAAATTAAGTACATATTTATCATATGAATAGTGTATCTTAAATATAATTTCAATACATACATAAAAGTATATTGTTAAGTCACCATAAAATATCTTTAGTTCAATGCCACTAACTTGGTCATTATTGTGAGTAATGGGACATATAAACCTATTCATGAATGAAAATAAACATACAAATCATCCAGCCCATAGGGTGAAGTTATCAATAAGTGCAACAAAATCACAACAATGACAAATATAGTTGAAATTTGATTTTGTAATTGCAAAAATTCTCAAAACTAGTTGCAAACAATCAGAAGTTGCATGTAGTCACAAATGTAGTGGTTACATTTTGGCTAATTTCTATTAGTGATCTTGAAATTGATTCAATAATTTATTAAAAAACTATAATTTTAAAAATCAAATTTAAAAGGAAAAATAAAACTTGAAATTGCATATCATGAATAAATCTACAAATATCTTTTTGTTTAAATTGACCTAGAATATTTGTAAATTTAATGTCAATTCAAAACTACATTCATTAAGTTTTTTTAATTTTTATTTTCATTATATAAAATGTGTCCAACTTTTGTTAAACTGCAAGTTTTTATTTTCCCCAATATGGTTAGGTACTATTTTATCTATTTAATTTTATGATGTTGTTAAAATGGTAACTTTCTTTAAGAAGTTTGCCACATTTGGGTGTAAACAAGATGTAGTTAGAAACTTGTTTAAATCTTTCAACATTATGGTTACATATTATATGAAATTTGACAATATATATTTTTGATTTAACAAAAAAAATTATTTCAAAAAAACTCTTTCTCAACATTGTTGCCCCCTTAAATTGGCCACAAATTTTAAAAAAAGAAGTAATCAATAAAACTATCTCATTATCAAAACCATACTTATTTACCAAGATGAATCATATATTAATACAAATGATTAATAACATATATATTTCTAAACCACCAATTTTTAAACTTTTTTTTAATGAAGTAAAAATATTTTCTATTTTCTATTTTAAAAAATAGAATAATTTTAATCTGGTTAAGTTTTTGGTTTCAATAGTTGGATTATCTCCCTAACTTGCTCCTAATTTGTTAATTCTTGTTGGGAAAAAAAAAGTGGGAAAAATAGTGCAAATTCAAAAAAAATGTAAACAATAAAAAAATTGCTAAAAATTCGAGATCACAAATTTGACAAAAAAAAGGTTATGACTAATGAATAAAAGTTTTTAAATAATTATAATAATTCCAACATTAAACACATTAATAAACTCAACATCAATTTTATTTTTAAAGTTTTAAATTTAATATTCGAGATCATTATAAACCTTATCCAATCTTTTTGAAAATTTAAACTAATAATATTAATGATGCAATTGAGTTTTTTTCGTGGTGAATTTTCATCATTTTGAAAACATACAAAAAGCCATGAACATCAACAAAATGTTTTTTTATAAAATATATACATTGAATTTTTCAAAATGATATATTTATAGTTCTTGTATCCAAAATATAAAAATGTTTCAATAAAATTGTACTTCCATATATGGCTTATATCCAAAACATGGCTAAATGTTTTTTTGATGTTTTTGACGAAGATGACATATTGAAAAAATATATAAAATATAAAATTCCATTTATCTCATTAATATTATCACCATTTATAATTCATTCATTTTTTAATATTAAAACATTAAATTAATCTCTAAATATTTAAATATAAACATGTAACAAAACAAACTTAGAGATTGATAAACCATGTTTAAAATAATAGTATAAGTATAAAATGTTGATATTTTTTATAAAAACAATAATATTGTTATTTTTAAATTTGAAAACTTGAAACATTGTTTTTAACATGGATTTGTTTTTTCATACACCAAGACAAAAAAGGGGAAACAATCAAGTTTGACATCGTGAACATTCATAATAATAAACTTGTCCATGATGCCTAAAATAAATTAGGGGAAAAACATACATTCTATTTTACATAAACGTATAAGAATTCAATATATGAATAAATTATAAATTAAGATTTTACATGCATCTTAATCCTTGCATGCATAAATACTTTAACCTAATCATTAACCTATTCAAATATAAATGTGAGACTTCACAACTTTTTATATATCCATTTCAAAAAATTATGGTGAGTGCAAAATGCAACTCATGAATAATGGATTTAATAACATGGAAAATGAATGATTCAACTCATGTGCAAATTTTAACAATTCAAAATATGTGAGAAAATTTAGTAGCCTATTCAAGTATAAATGTGAGGCATTAAATTGTTATGTGTGTTTCAATATATATTAGTAAGTGCAATATGCAACATTTGAATAATGGTTTCAATAAGGTCAAAATGGATGATTCAATTCATGTAAAAATGTTGATAGTTCAATTAATGTGAAAAATTTCACTAAACCATTCAAGTTTAGTTACAAAATATTGAATTGCATTTAAATATATATATTATAATAAGTGTTAGATGCAATTTATGAATAATAATTTCAATATATTGAAAGTGAATGGTTCAACTTTGATGATTGAAGAGATGTGAAAGAAATCAATAATTCATTCCAATATAATTGTGGGGTTTAAAATTGTTACATGTGTTTTAATAAATCATGGTAAGTATAAAATGCAATTTATAAGTAATGATTTCAATCTATTAAAATTTGATGGACTCATGCACCATGTTGATAGTTGAAGAAATGTAAAAGAAATCATTAACCCATTATAATGGATTGTGTAAATAAAATAAATGGTTATTTCAATATTTACATCAAACAATTCGAATTTTTAAAAAATACTCAAATTATACTCATAAGTGAATAACATAGTGAACATAAAAATTATGAACAATATTGATTATTAATTAGTGCAACAAGCTACTTGTAAACTTAAAATGGTCAAATGTAATTGAAATGTAATGGAATTGGACAATAATCACAATGTGTCAAGGTGGAAAAGGACAAGACTTTTTATTGTTGTGTTATTCTTAGTTATTTTTTACTATTATTAGTTTTCTAACTATTGTAAATTATTCTAGAATATTTTATATAGGCTATTTTAATTTTTGTAATCATAGGTTGGTTTAGACAATTGTTTAGGGTATAAGCAATGCATAGTAATTTATAATAGCTTAGAATAATAATAAAAATATGTCTTTGGGTATAATAACCTATAATAGTTTAAAATGAAATAATGTAAAATATGCAAAAATATATGTAAGATTTGAAGGTGAAATAACCTTGAGTAATTTAAATAGTTTTGAGTAGAATAACATAATTGGTGGAATAACGTAAAATAGTAAAAAATAATTTAGGTTTTCATAAATTAAAATAGTTTAAGATTGAATAATTTAAAATATCCAAAAATAGCCTAGGGTAGAATAACATGTAAGAACTTAAGGTGCAATAATTTAAAATATCAAAAAAATCCAAAATGGTACAAATTGAAATAATTAATTATGACCAAGAAGAGCCTAAGGTAAATAACCTAAAAGACCTTAAAGGTGGAACAATTTATAATAACTTGTAGTTCTTAGGTTTATAATCGTTTAAAATAAAATAAAATAGTTTAAAGTGGAATAACCTTTATTTTAAAAAAAAACCTAGGTTGAAATAACCTAAAATAACAATGAATAGTTTGAAATAGATGACATAAGATGGAAGAACCAAAAACAACTTCGAGTACTATAACACATGGTGAAATAACAAAAGATAATAATAATATATGTAAAGTTTAATAATTTATGATAAGCCACAATAAAATAATTTAAAATCACCTAGTGCATAGTAACTTAAAATAACAAAATAAAAATTAGAATAACATAAAGTGAAATAATTTTTATAATACTTGAAATTAATGTAAGCTGTAATATTTTAAAATAATAGATGATATTATAATTTAAAATAACCTATAATATTATAAGGCATAATAACTTAAGTTTTTTTGTTAAATAAACCCTATTTTTTATAGTCAATTACTTCATTTAATAATGAATTTTATCAACTAATAATGAAACATGATAATTACATGGTGACTTTATAATGACATAACTTTAGACAAGATGAAATGGCTAGAATGGGCTGAACTTATTCCATTTTTAAGGTCCCATAGTGATTTAGTGTATTGAATTGATTATTAGTCTATTGCATCCCATTTAAAAATTAGTGTTGACCTATAATTAATTTTTTTGACATTTGTTACGAGTGTTGTTAAAGTCAAAACACAATAAAAAGTGACCTTTCATTTACCTTTTAGATAATGTTCTTTGATGAGGTGGTTCATAAGTTTTTGTGTCATGGCAACAAATCCATGTTTGTTTGGGCAAACCACTTTTGGGGGTTATTGCATTAACGAGATCTCATGCACATTTGTTATGTTGATTATGGACTAATTTAACACCATTTGATTTTTTGAAAGAAACATATGATTTGGTGTTGTGATTTGAAAGTTTCAATATATATTAGTAAATATAATATGCAACATTTGAATAATGGTTTCAATAAGTTCAATGTGGATGATGAAACTCATGTAAAAATGTTGATAGTTCAATAAATGTGAAAAATTCATCAAACCATTCAAGTATACTTATAAAACATTGAGTTTCATGATTTGTTTTAATATATTATAATAAATGTAGAATGCCAATTATGAACAATGATTTTAATATACTGGAAATGAATGGTTGAACTTAGATAATTGAAGAGATGTGAGAAATCAATAATTCATTCTAATATAAATGTGGGGTTTTAAATTATTGCATGTGTTTTAATAAATTATGATAATTGTAAAATGCTACTCATAAATAATGGTTTCAAAATGTTATGTTGATGGTTCAACTCATGTACCATATTGATAGGTCAAAAAATGTCCAAAAAAAAAACCCCCCCCATTATAATAAATTGTGTAAATAAAGTAAAACCTTAGTTCAAGTTCCATGTCAATAATTTCAAATTATTAAAAAAAATTAATAGGGCCAAAATTATACTCATAAATGAACAACATAATGAACATAACAACTATGAACAATATGGATTATACTTAATGCAGCAACCCATTTGTAAACTTTAAATGGCTAAATGTAATTGAAATGAAGTCAAATCAAACAATAATCACAATGTGTGAGGGTGAAAAAGGACAAGATTTCTTCTTGTGGGAAATTCATGAATTATTTAGGTGAAATCACCACCAATTTGTTAAAACATAAATCTTGTGAATTCATCACATGGCTTAATGATTAACAATTGGCTAGTATGAACAAGTGTAAACACTTTAAATTAATAAAAAAAAAATTACCACATGTGGCATCAATTATTTTAATTGAATGAAATTATTTTTTGGTGATTAATATTATATTTAGTATTAGTTTAAAATTTTAATTTAAAAATTTTAATAAAATAATCATTTTATGTACATATGGCCAACGTACAATGTTCATTTGATAATTAACATACACTATTGACCATATAGAAACTTTACCATGTTTCAACCTGAGACTCCAAGGTAATAACCTGTTGTATTGCCTTTCAACCACCTCATTTGATGTGAAAAAAATGGTATGATGATTAAATTTATTATGGTGTTTATTCTAAATGTTTTTTAAAAGCTAATTTTGATTATTTTTTTCACACTAGGTCCAAATGAAAAATAAATTAAACTTCATTTTAGAATTTTTTTCAAGATGTACATGTCGAATTAATGTTTTATGAAACAAAATATTTAATTTGAATTTAAATGCATTCCATTATTTCATTATTTCGATTTAATACAATTGCAAAAATATGTTTTGAAGATGTTGAAAAGATTTCAAATGCACAGGGAATAGGGTTTCATGTTGGGTGTTTATGTATCAACCTTGTAGCAATTATAGGTTGTGTCTTCAACCTTGGCATTAAGGATGAGTTGCCATTGAAGCCCAAGGCCCCCATAACTATAGACACATCAGAATTAGAAATCAGCCCTTCAATAATAAGAAGTGAACCTCACAAAATGTGATAATTATTGCAAAACTATGTTCAATGTTTTGTTTTCAATTTCAAAGAATTGGGCAAATTCAAAAGGTAAAATGTACGCATAATCTTGCATGTGATTCCCTTATTTTCCAATGACCATAGAGGTTAAATGACATGGAATGAGTTTTTGTGAAAGTTCAAACATAAAAACTATTAGAGGTCATGGGCTTAATGAAGCTTAAAAAAGGGGGATATGCATCAATTACAATTATGCTTGTAAAAAAAACATTTTTGGCAATTTGAATAAACATCGAACTTGTTAAAATAATAAAGCTATCAATAAGTGAACACAATCTGACAATTATGCCATGCCATTGCCATAGGAGATTTTTTTTTTAATTGGTTAAGCCAAAATGTTTATCATTTTGGATTTACAATTTGGACATCACTTTTTGCTTCCCCATAAAGGTGACAAAACGAAGATTGCATTTTGGGGGACTAACCAAAATGGGTATGATTGTTTGTATCATTTGAAATTCCCACCTTTTGGGTTGAAAAATGCACGTACAAAATTGCAAAGTGATGGATCAAGCATTTGGATGTTTTGGATTTTGCCAAATGTTTACATTTATGACATTAGAAAAAAATATAAATTATAACATTTTTCAATTGCAAATGA
>Ga0116228_10003947_pt1 | contig 13105 bp, 11 predicted proteins | sample S1TSphfallax_2_FD_89694 | JGI IMG/M metagenome (GOLD analysis project Ga0116228, IMG submission 89694) | Host-associated microbial communities from peat moss isolated from Minnesota, USA - S1T2_Fc - Sphagnum fallax MG | ecosystem: Host-associated > Plants > Peat moss > Unclassified | place... | reverse complement strand
AGCTTGTATCCACCTCAGGCGCGGCATCATTCTCGCTTGCCGGCAGGATCGATGCGAGCAACGCAAAAATCGCGTCCTCAATGGCCAGCTCCATCGCATCGGGCAGCTTGTAGCCGTCACCGCCAAAGACCTTGATGCCGTTGTCCTGCCACGGATTGTGCGAAGCTGAAATCACCAACCCGGCCGCGAATCCATGCTTTCTCGCCAGGTAGGCAATTGCGGGCGTCGTGACCACCCCCGCGTTCATCACACTGGCGTTACCATGCTGCAGGCCTGCGGCAATCGTCCCGACAATCCACCCGCTCGATGCGCGTGTGTCCGCGCCGATCAGGATGCGTGGCTCGGCAAACTTTGCCGCGAGGGAGCGCGCCAGGGCTGTGCCCACCGCAAAAATCGTCTTACGGTCCAGGGGCGCTTCCCCCGCCACGCCCCGAATACCATCCGTCCCAAAAAGCTTTCTCATAACCTGCATTTCTCAAGCATGTACATCAGTAACCGTGCTTGTGATCGACCCTTTCGCGAGCCGCGCCGTCAGTATTTCCCCGGGGCTTAATTGCGCAGCATCGCGCGCCACTTCCCCGCGTTCGTTAAAGATCACGGCATAGCCCCTTCCCAGCACTGACAAAGGCGAGAGCGTCGTCAACTGAGCGCGTGCACTTGCGAATTGGTTTCGCCTGCTCTCAAATACGGCCCACGCGGATCGGAAAAGCCGCTTCTCAATCTGCACCACCCGGTCCCGGTACGACTGCAATTTCTGCGTCGGTTCATGGCGCATCAAGCGTGCCGATAATTCCTGCGCCGTAAATGCCGCCTTTCGTTCGCACCGTCCAATCGCTGTTTCCAGGCGATACTGCAATTCATCCAGACCCTGCTGCCTGCGGCCCAGCGCATCGCGAACACGCGCCGATGAGGCCGCTATCGAAAGCCGTGAAAAGCGCTCGGTGGCCATCATCAGCTTGTAGCGGCACGCACGCACCAGCCGCTGGCTCAGCTCTTCCACGCGTTCCTCCACGCGATGCTGTTGCGCCGTAATCAATTCCGCAGCGGCCGACGGCGTGGGCGCGCGGAGGTCCGCCACAAAATCGGCAATGGTGAAGTCGGTCTCGTGCCCGACTGCCGACACCACCGGCAGTTCCGATCGCGCAATGGCCCGCGCCAGCAGCTCACTATTGAAAGGAGCAAGGTCTTCGAGCGAGCCGCCTCCGCGTGCAATCACGATCACGTCGACGGTCTTCGCCTGGTTGAAATAGAGAATGCCCTGCGCGATCTCGGCCGCAGCAGTCTCACCCTGGACTGTGGCCGGGTAAATCAGCACGTCCAGTGCAGCGTGTCGCCGTCCGGTCACGTTCAGGAAATCCCTGATCACCGCGCCGCTGGGGGAGGTCACAATCCCCACGCAATGCGGAAACGCCGGCAGCGGCTTCTTGCGCTCCTCTGCAAACAGCCCCTCTGCTCCCAACTTCAACTTCAGCTTCTCGAAGGCCTCCTGCAGCGATCCGGTGCCGAGTTCTTCCAGCGTCTCGGCCACCAGCTGCATTTGTCCGCGCTGCTCGTAGACTGTCACCTTGCCGCGCACGCGTGCGTGCAGGCCATCGCGCGGCTGCGTCCGCAGCAGCTGCGCCTGCCGCTTGAACAGCACCACCGGCAGCTGCGCTTCACCATCTTTCAATGTGAAGTATTTGTGGCCGGAGGGAGCACTGCGCAGGTTTGAGACTTCGCCCTCCACCCACACATCCGCATAGTCACGCTCAATGTGCTGGCGAACAACGCGGACCAGTTCGCCCACAGCCCAGGTGCGTCTGCCGGTTGCGTCCTCGTTCGCTTCGGCGTGCAAATCTTCATTCTTGAATAGAAATGAGCCTTGCCCGGAAGGACCCGGGTCGGCATTGCGTTCGCGCATGGATGGGATCACTGCCAAACATGAAGTCTACACCGCCCAGCCCGCGAATTTCCCGCGGTCGCTCAGCGCCGGAAGCGGCTCAGCAGATAGAGCAGGAGCGACAGCACGACGCTCAGCAGAAGCGAAGTCCCCAGCGGAGCGAAAAAGGAGAAAGCCTTCCCTCGATAAGCAAAATCCCCTGGAAGCCGACCCAGTGGCAGCCCTACTCGTCCCGATGCCAGAACGACAGCGCCAAGCACGACCAGGGTCATGCCGAATACGATCAGCGTCTTTCCCAATTCCTGCATATAAGTGATCTAGCGTGCTGTGTGGTTCATTCGCCGCATGATCTTGTCATCCCGACCGCAGCCACCAACCCTAACCTTGTCATCCCGACCGAAGCGCAGCGCAGTGGAGGGACCTGCATCTCCGCCGACCCGAACTCACCAACCCTAACCCTTGTCATCCCGACCGAAGCGCAGCGCAGTGGAGGGACCTGCATCTCACTACTTCACACGCCGCCGAACAGGCGGTCTCAACAACACGAACTACCGTGCACCCGGCAGTGATCGTTGGGCGATCAACAATCCTAGTTCTCGCGCCAGGAAGCGAAGGCGATCAATGTCCTCCGTCGTGAGCGGAGATTCTTTCTCCAGGGTCACTTCGGCTTCGCGCGCAAGGTCCGTGCCGCGCGGCAATCCGAATGTCCCCAGGATACCTGCTAGCTTGTGGGCGGCATCGGCGCCGACAGCTCGGCAGTCGCCGTCGCCACTTTCGGAAAGAGAGGAGATGGAATCTTCAAGGACGTGCAGCCGATCGAGCACCGCACCTTTTCTTTGCTCCCACATCGTTGCGAGAAGATCGTGCAGCTTCTTCTGAGCGTCTGCCTGCTCGAGGGATGCGCGCTTGTCCGCTTCCGGAAGGTCGCTTCTCCCGCTGGGAACAGACGCACTATGCTCGTTCACCCTTAGTCCTTCCAACCCAACACTTCAGATACCTGTTTGGAAAGGAGCAATGGGTCAAATGGCTTGAACAGAATGCCGGAAACACCCAGACCGGCAAATCGTCTCTGGTCCGAGCCCTGCACTTTTGCCGTGAGTAACAACACAGGAATTTTCGACGTCTGCGGCGTCGCCTGCAGTTTCAAAAAGGTCGATGGCCCGTCCATCTCCGGCATCATCACATCCAGCAGGATCGCGTCGGGTTGTTCCCGGGTCGCGGCTTCTACACCTGCCTTCCCCGAGTTGGCTAACACCACGTCCCACCCCGCGATCGTTTCCAGGCTCAATGCGGCTACCTGCCGGATATCATCTTCATCATCAATGATCAATATGCGTCTGGACATGATCTCTACTGTACGCGGGCGGAAGTGGATTGGATGCGTGTCTTGCTTTGAATTACACCGGTAGTTGTATATCTCCGTAACATGGTCCGCACCAGTGCTTCCACCTCCTGCGGCTGCACCCGCGCCTTCGTCACAAATTCAGTGGGGCCAAGCAGGAGCTGCTCGCGTTCTGCATCGCTCACATCCCGCGCCGAATACACTACCAGCGGCAACCGATGAAGGTCACGCGTCTGACGCAGCCAGTCCACAATGCCGAAGCCATCTCCATCCGGTAAAGAAAGGTCGAGGATCATGATGCCTGGGTTCACGCTCTGGCACATCTCAATCGCCTTCGTACGCGTTGACGCATGGAAAATCTCCACCCCGGCTTGCTCAAAGGTCGCCATAATAATGCGGGCCAGGTCTTCATCGTCCTCTACCAGCAGCACGCACATGCGGTCATCTTCTTTGCGGATCACACGCGCGAGTTCGCGCATCAGGTTTTGTTCCTGGTGCGGCTTGGTGATCCATCCCTCCGGATGCGCGGCCAGCGGCTCTTCCACCGGTGCGCCAAAATTGCTGAGCACGACGACCGGGATTGAGGCCGTATCGGGATTTTCTTTCAAAGAACGCAGCGTCTGCCAGCCGCTCATGCCGGGCAGTGTCAGGTCGAGCAGGATCGCATCCACGCCCACCTCCTGCGCGTATGCCACTGCCTCCGGGCCGCTCTCGGCTTCCACTACCTCGTAGCCGTGCTGCTGCAGGCTCGCCTTCAACGCCAGCCGGGTTTGCTCATCGTCATCGCACAGCAGCACCACGCCTTCTTCGCGCAGGTGCAGCGAAGGATCACCCGCTGCATCCTGGTTGGAGGGCATGTCTGCGAGACAGAAAAAGAAACTCGATCCGCGGTCCGAATTCCGTTCTGCCCAGATTCTTCCTCCGTGCTGTTCAAGAATCGTGCGGCAGATCGCCAACCCCAGGCCGGTGCCGCCCTTCTGACGCGAATCCGAAGCATCCACCTGCTGGAACCGGTCGAAGATCAGCTCCAGCTTGTCTTCCGGCACGCCGCGCCCTTCATCGACCACGGCCACCAGCGCGCCATCCGCCGATTTCATCGTCTTCACCGTCACTTCCGAATACGGCGGCGAAAACTTGATCGCATTGCTCAACAGGTTCGTCATCACCTGCAGCAACCGGTCGGAATCGGCATGCACCTTGCACGGCTCTGTCTTCAGTCGGATGGACACGCGCGCCGCATCGGCGACCGGCCCCATCGCCTCCACTGCCTGCTGCACAATCTCTTCCATCGAGCACTGCCGGAAGCTCAATGGCGCGCGCCCGGACTGCATCCGCTCGAGATCAAGGATGTCATTGATCAATCGGACCAGCCGGTCGGAGTTGCTCACCGCTATCCGCAGCAGGTTCGCTGTCTTCTCATTCAATTCATGCAGCAAACCGGCAGACAATAAACCCAGCGCGCCGCGGATCGACGTCAGCGGTGTCCGCAACTCGTGGCTTACCGTTGAAATAAACTCGTCCTTCATCCGGTCGAGCGCATGCCGCTGGCTGATGTCGCGGAAGTTCAGCACGCTCCCCGTCGCCACGCCATTCGCGGCCATCGGCGTCATCGTAAATTCCACCGGAAAGCTGGTGCCATCGGGTCGGAAGAAGGTGTCCTGGCCGCTCACTGTTTCCCGTAGCAGGAATGCTCTCCAGGCGCGGCTATGCTCGTCTTCTTTGTCTGCTTTCGTCCGTTTGGGATGCAGCACATCGTAGGCGGATAAGCCGACAAGTTCTGCCGGCGGCGCATGCAGCATCCCCGCTGCTGCGGGATTGGCAAACATAATGCGGCCGTGCGGGTCCGTTCCGATAATTCCATCCGCAACCGAGTTGAGGATGAATTCCTTTTGCCGGTCCAGCTCCGATGCTCGTTTCTCCTGCGCGCGCAGGGCCTGTTCCGCCCGCTTGGTCGCACTCAGGTCTGTGGCAATCGCTAACAGGCCCGTCACCCGCGAATCAGGATCGCGAATCACTGAGAGATTCAGCATCGCCGGAAAGGAACTCCCGTCCTTGCGCCGGCACTGGATTTCGAATCCGCGCACCCGGCTGGCGGTAAAACTGGTCACATATTTCAGATAAAGTTTAAGTACGTTCTCACTACTGGATACATCGATCACATGATCGATCCGTTGCACCAGCAGCTTGCCCACACGTTCCAGTTCACCCGCAGGGAAAAGGTCCTGGACCTTCAGCTGGCTCAGCATTTCATCCAGGTTGTAGCCGAACATCCGTTCCGATGCCGGGTTGCACATGATCAGGTTGCCGTCCAGGTCGGTCGCGATCATCATCGGGCCGGCTGCATCGATGATGCTGCGCTGCAGTTGCACCTCGCCCTGCAACCGCTGCTCATCGCGAAGTTGTTGTTGTCCGGAGCGGTAATGCAGCAAAGTCAGCAGCAGCAGCAGGATCTGCGTCGAAACCAGGATCCACAGAACAAAATTTTTCCGCTCCTCCAGTCCAAAGAGGATTTGTCCCGGATGCAGAATCGCAATTACGCCATAGGCCGCCAGCAGAAGCGACAGCGTGATCAGTGCCACCGAAAGGGGGCGGACGGTAAGCCGGGGTAAAAAGGCTCGCGCGTAGTTCGTTGAATAGTTGGACGACGTCATGCCAAGTCTTGCACCCGGACAATGCAGCAATGAGCAGCCCGCTCACGCGTTTTTCAGTTCCTATCGTCACTTCCGCGGCAAGACAGCAAGACAAGCGACGGGAATTGGATGGGAATCCGAAATGCGTGTCGCTGGGACCCTCAGAGTCTGGGTGGAAAGGAAGCAGTAGTACAGGCTTACCACGGCACTGCGGTGTAGTACTTAAGTTTCAATGGAGGTAACGATCCGTTTGAGAATAGAGTACTAACTGCTTTTGGTGCAATAACGAAAATCTACTCCATTGAAACTACATCGTTTTCGTGAATCGATTCAGCAATCTTGGCCCATTCTGATTCGCCAGTGCTTAAGCTGTAACGGGTCCCGCCGGCGTCTAGGCTGTTACTGGTTCCAGTAGACGCGACCAACGGCGCTCCGGCCGTTCTGCATAGGCTTTCTTGTGATAGGCATATCCTGTTATCAGTGGCAGCGCCATAGTTGCCTCGCTGTAGACCATCTGCTCAAAGGTGGTATCGACTTTGCCCCAGGAACTGGCTTCCTTCAGCGTGCTCGAGGACAGCGCCCCGTCCCGCACATCTGCAACCGTGATCTGGATGGCATATTTATGCATCGGCGCATCCGATCCCAGGATGTCCGCCGCCACCACGATGTCCTGCGCGAAGTTCTTCGGCACGCCGCCGCCGATCATCAGCAGACCGGTCGTCGGGTTGGCGATCTTCAGTTGTGTTATCTCGTAGAAATCCTTCGCCGAATCGAGTGAGACCTTGGGCCGGTTGCCGCGCTCATGCTGGTGCGCGACCAGCCCGAACCCCGCTGAACAGTCGCTGAAGGCCGGGCAGAAGATCGGCACGTCCTTCTCATACGCCGCATAGACGATCCCATCGACGCCCGTCTTCTCCGGCGTTTTGCCCGCCTTGTCGAGGTACGCCCCCATCTCGCGGATAAATTCTCGCGAACTGTAAGGCCGTGCTTCCAGGGAATCGGCAATGATTTTGGTCGTATCGTCGCAAATTCGCAGCTCTTCTTCATCGATCAGCGTGTCGTAGATGCGATCGATCATCAGCTCGCGCAGCATGCCGTCTTCCGTCCCGGCCTTCAGCAACTCGTCTGCAATGTAGTGCTTAAAGCCGAGCGACTCGAAGAAATCCTGGTCGACGATGTTCGCGCCCGTCGAAACCACCGCATCGACCATGTTGTTGCGGATCAGGTCGACAAAAATCTGCTTCAACCCCGCGCTGATCAGCGATCCCGCCAGGCAAAGGATCACCCCGCACTCGCGGTCGCGTAACATGCGCTCATAAATGGAGGCCGCCCGGGCAAGGTCACGGGAGCTGTAAGCCATCTGCTGCATGGCATCGACCAGCGCGATGACGTTGTGCTGCTTGATGTCGATGTGTCGGATCGGGTGTTGGAGCAGTTCTTTTTTGGTTGCCATAGACTCTTAGAATAGCAAGCAAGACCCGCGCAGAATGCGGATTTTCAGTGAAAAGCGTGCAAACCGGGACCTTGCGTATTCACGCCGCCTCCGGATGCTCGGAAACGCTGAGCACATTCCCGTCCGGGTCTTTGAACCACGCAATCCTTGCCCCTGTCGGCGCCGTCCAGATGCCCAGTTCATCCGCCTTGAGAAACCCGTACCGCTCGAAGACAACCCCGCGGCCCATCAGGTCCCGAACAACGGCTTCAACATCCATCACCTGCCAGCCCAGAACAGTCCCGGCAGTCGGCATATGCTCATGCCCGATTGCCAGCCGCAGCATGGTCCCATGGGCATCGAACACCAGCGCAAACGGCAAATCCTTCCGGACCAGGCGAAGCCCCAGCGTATCGCGATAGAACTTCGTTGCCCGCTCCACATCGACAATCGTCACAAACCCAACCAGGTTGTAGCTGCTCAGTCCGCTCATGACGCAAGCATGGGCCGAACTTCTGCCTGTCGCAAGAGGGCTACTGCGCCATATTATGTCGCTCATGCGACAGCAGCTTTCAGGCCAGCCAGGCATCGTCCGCGAATATGACCCCGGGCCGGGCGTTTCGATCAGTTCGCTCGAATATGAATACCCTGCCGGCTATCGCGTGCCCGAGCATGCCCACGCGTCAGACCAACTGATCTACGCCATTCGCGGCTCCATGGAGGTCTCCTCCCGCCAGACTATCTGGCTGATCCCTCCGCAGTTCGCGCTCTGGATCCCCTTCGGCACTCTGCACCGCATTCACATGCCGGCGGCCGTATCTATGCGCACCCTGTACTTCCGGCCCGGCCTGGCGACCCGCACATCGAGCCCCGGATCGCAGGGCAGATGTGAGGTCATCCACGTCACCAGCCTTCTGCGCGAGCTGATTGTCGAAACAGTGCGCCTTGGGCAACTGCGCGCAGGCCATCGCCACGAACGCGCCCTTCGCGATCTGACCATCCTGCATCTGGCAAACGCGACACCGGTGCCTACTTTCGTGACACTCCCCGTCGAGAAGCGGGCCCTCGCCGTCGCCCAGGCCGTTCTCGCCGACCCCGCCGCGCCAAACCGGTTGGATCGGCGATGCATGGATGCCGGTCTCAGCGTGAGGACGCTCCAGCGGCTCTTTCGCAAAGAGGTTGGCATCGACTTCGACGCCTGGCGACGCCAGGTCCGCCTCACCCGCGCCGTCCAACTCCTCGCCGCAGGCAGTTCCGTCAAAGAGGTCGCCTTTGCCGTCGGCTACGCCCAACCCAGCGCCTTCGTCGAAAGCTTCCGCCGCACCTTCGGCACCACCCCAAAGGTCTGGGTGACGAGTGCGGGTTTGGTCGAGCGTTGACGAATCATCGCACCCCCGATAGATTTCCTGCCAGACATCCTCCCCGCCAGACATCCCCATAGATCTGCAGCGAGGATCCAGCATGGCGCCAGCAGGGCAGTCTTCCTTTTGACCTTTCCCCGGGAATTCCTTACAATCTAGGTTTGCAGGTGATGCGGCGTGCGTCTCATCCGCCGGCACACCACTTCCAACGAAAAGAGATTTGATCCATGGCGAACCACGTATCCTCGCTCAAGCGCGCCCGTCAGACCGAACGCAAGACCATCGTGAACCGTGCCAACAAGAGCAAGGTCCGCGGCAGCCTCCGCGCCATGCGGGAGGCTCTTGCCCAGGGCGACGCCCAGGCCGTCACCACGCAATATCGCAGTACTGTCTCCTTCCTCGACAAGAGCGTCCAGAAGGGCGTCCTCCACAAGAACACCGCATCACGCTACAAGAGCCGCCTCAACGCCCGCGTCAAGGCTGTTGTCACCAAAAAGGCCGCCTAGACCCTCATGGCTTTGGGAACGATCAGGGCCTGGCGAAGCCGGGCCCTTTTGATTGCTTCCCACTACGGAGTATCCGCCGGCACTTCGTAGACTTCGATCGCGCCATTGTGCAGCACCGCGAATCGCGTGCTGTCCGCAGACAGCGCAAAGTTTTGCCCTGCCGAGTAAATTGGCGATGCCGCAGCCGTCAGTAACAAATGCCCCGTCGCCGTACTCAGCACCTGGACGACCTGCGACTCTACATCACTGTCATTCACCGGGTCGAAGCTGTCGACCGGGTGCGATACCCGCAAAAATTCGATGGCAAACGTCTTGCCCCCGCGGGCAAGGTAATAGTTCGGCCACACAAGCCGCGAGTCCCAGACCCCGCTCCATAGTTCCTTCCCCGTAAGCGTGAGCGCGACCCCCTGCCGGTCCGAGGTATGCCCGGTGCAGGTAGTTAACAGCAGCGTCCCTTCGTTCAGAAATTCCTCCGTCGGCGTGCAATCGGAATGCACCCGTGCTACCAGCGTTTTGTCCCCGGCAAAGGGCACGTACGATACCCGCCACTCATCGCTCGAACGCACAGGAATGTCCTGCGCCTTGCCTTGTTCATGCATGACGTAGCCGGACGAAGATACCGCCAGCTTCACCGGATTGTCCGACTTGGCGACCGCAATCACACTCTTGTCCTTTACCCGGATCATCTGCACCTGCACATCTTCGTCCGGCATACTCTCGCCCGAAAGCAGTGCCTGCGTCACCAGCCGTTCATGTGTTTCCTGCGAATGCCGCTCCAGGTCGGATTGCGTCACCAGCATCTGTTTATCTGGCGACATCTGCATCTCGAACAGCCGTTGATCGAACCGGAGATACGGCCGCAATTCCAGCGACCTGTCCGTCATGCGGATCGTATTTCCCTGCCGGACCAGGAACTCCCCATCGCCGGCAGGCAGCAGATAGCGCAGGCGGTCATGCATTCGCCAGTCCGCGGCCTTGTCCACTTTGCCCGTGGCCGTGTCCAGCACCACGGCGTGGATGTACTGGTCATCGTGGCCAGGCTCCGGCTCCCGGTGGATCAGCCGCGATTCATGAAAGGTGAACAGCAGGTGCGTGTCGTCGATAAAGTCCAGGGTCGAAGCCGAGAGCCTGCTCAGCAGGTAAATCTCTCCCAGCGGCCGATAGCCGATCGGCGTAACCGGGATGGTTGCGATCGGTTTTGGCGTCGCCGCCGGATGTTTCGCCGCCGCGGCCGCTGTCCGGCTCGCCAGTGTTATCAGCATCAGGCAACAGGCGAATGTCGACGCAGTCTTCGCAACGCACGACGAACCGGCATAGCTGTCCCTCCTAACGCGTCGCTCGGGCCTGTTTGTGCGCACCACCGTATTTTCCTATAAACACACGCCCAGCGCCGGAATGCTGATTTGCCCCCGTGAACTTCAACTGGAACCCGGATGAGAGAATGTCTCTTGCTCGTCCGCACCAGCGTTTGCGAAAACAAGTAGCGACACCTCAATGTTCATGACAAGCCTGCGCCCCCTCGCCATTCTGCCGACCCTCCTTGCCCCGGCACTCCTCCTCGCCCAGACTGCTCCGTTCAGTCCGCAGACCGTCACCCAGCTCCACGGCCTCGATACCTCGTTCCTTGATACTGCCACCGCACCCTGCGACAACTTTTATCTCTATGCTTGCGGCCAATGGCTTGCCCGCCACCCGGTCCCTGCGGACCACAGCGCCTACGGCCGCGGCGATGAAGTCGCCGACCAGAACGACCTGAAGCTGAAAGCCATCCTTGAGAAGGCCGCAGCCGGCGGGAAGCCCGCAACCGGCGGCCCGGAACCTGCCCCCAGCGACCGCACCCCCAACGAACAGAAAATCGGCGACGACTACGCTACCTGTATGGATACAGAAGCCATCACCGCCAAAGGCATGGAGCCGCTCACATCCAAGCTCAACCGCATCGGCTGGGTCTTCGCCAAAGGCCAACTCCCGATGGTCGTCGCCAGACTGTCGGCAGTCGGCGTGCAGCCGTTTTTCCGATTTGGGTCCGTCCAGGATGCCGCGGACGCAACCCGGCAAATCGCTGAGTTCGACCAGCCCGGCCTCGGCCTGCCCGAGCGCGGCTATTATCTCCGCACCGACGACAAATCAAAGATCCTCCGCAGCCAATATCTCGATCACATCGCCCGGATGTTCGTCATCGTCGGCGAACCCGACACCCAGGCCAGGGCCGACGCGCAAGCCGTTCTCAATTTTGAGACTGAGCTTGCCAAAGCATCGATGAGCAATGAAGAACGCCGCGACCCTCACAGCATCTACCACAAGACGCAATTTGCTGCTTTTGAGCAAATTCTCCCTGCTTTCAACGTCAGCAGTTTTCTGCACGAGCTTGGTGTGGCCCCGGTCCTGTCATTAAACGACGCGACCCCTGCCTACTTCGCGCGCCTGAATCAGCTCATTGCCTCGACCGACCTCGGCACCCTCAAGACGTTTATCCGCTGGAACATGCTCCGCAGCGCGCCGGTACTTGCCCTGCCTGCGGCCATTGATGACGAAACCTTCCACTTCTACGGCCAGGTCCTCTCCGGCCAGCCCGAACAGCCGGTCCGCTGGAAGCGCTGTGTCCAGCAGGTCGACCAGGATCTCGGTGAGGCCCTCGGCCAGGTGTATGTCGCGCAGTACTTCAGCGCCGAAGACAAGCAGCGCACCCTGCAGCTTGCCCAGGACGTCGAAGCCGCCATGGACCGCGACATCGATCAACTCTCCTGGATGAGCGACGCCACAAAACGTGAAGCGAAGATCAAGCTCCACGCGGTCACCAACAAGATCGGCTATCCCGACACCTGGCTCGACTACTCTTCGCTGACCATCACGCGCGGCGATGCCCTTGGCAACGCGGTCAGGGCGGCGCAATTTGAAGTGCACCGCGACCTCGCCAAAATCGGCAAGCCCGTCGATCGCGGCGAATGGTTCATGACCCCGCCGACCGTCAATGCCTACTACAACCCCCAGATGAACGACGTCAATTTTCCTGCCGGCATCCTCCAGCCGCCCTACTTCGACCCGGCCATGGATGACGCCGTGAATTACGGCGATGCCGGCGGCGTGATCGGCCACGAACTCACCCACGCCTTCGACGACGAGGGACGGCAGTTCGACGCCCAGGGTAATCTTCGCGACTGGTGGACGCCCGCCGATGCAAAGAAATTCACCCAGCGCGCCGAATGCGTTGTCAGGGAGTACGACGGATTTGTCGCCGTGGACGATCTCCACGTTAATGGAAAGCTCACTCTTGGCGAAAACCTCGCAGACCTCGGCGGCCTGCGTCTTGCCTATCTCGCGTATCTGCAACGAGCGCAGGAACAGCATGTGGACCCCGCCGCCCAGGCATCGACCGCTGATGGATTCACCCCTGCCCAGCGCTTCTTTCTCAGCTACGCGCAGGGATGGTGCGAAAACACGCGTCCAGAAGCAATGAGGGTCCGCGTCGAGACAGACCCCCATGCGCCGGAAGAGTATCGTGTCAATGGTGTCGTCGAAAACCTGCCCGAATTTCAAGAAGCCTTCGCGTGCAAACCGAAACAGAAGATGGTCGCGAAAGACCATTGCAGTATCTGGTAGCCCGGAATACTTTCAGGAGAAACCATGAAGAGAGTATCGCCACAGGTCTTAATCGTACCTACACCGGTGACGTGTATGCTGGCATCCGGCCAGACGCCCTCAGCCAGCCCCGCCGCGGAAGTCACCTACAAGCCTTTGCCTGGCCTGGATCGCAGCATCATGGACACCACAGCCGACCCATGCGTCGACTTCAATCAATATGCCTGTGGCAACTTCAGCAAGTTGCCTTCCATCCCGTCGGATTTGCCCTTCCGCACCAAAGGCGTCCAGGTCAACATGCCCGAATTCGTCAAGGCCTTCGGCTGCAAGACCGGGCAGCCCATCATGCCCCAGCCGGCAGGTATCTGCCGCGTCT
>Ga0116228_10003946_pt1 | contig 13106 bp, 8 predicted proteins | sample S1TSphfallax_2_FD_89694 | JGI IMG/M metagenome (GOLD analysis project Ga0116228, IMG submission 89694) | Host-associated microbial communities from peat moss isolated from Minnesota, USA - S1T2_Fc - Sphagnum fallax MG | ecosystem: Host-associated > Plants > Peat moss > Unclassified | place: USA... | reverse complement strand
CCGCGGCCTCTCGCCGGACCGCGACTTCGCCGAAGTGCTCCTCGCCGGCCTGGCGGACGATGGCGGCCTCTACGTCCCCGTCGCGTGGCCCCATCTGACGCCCGCCGACCTGCGCGGCCTGCGCGGCCTGCCCTACGCGGATGTCGCCGCCAGAATCATGGCGCTGTTCACCGGCGACACCATCGAATTCGAAACACTCGCGGCCCTATGCCACGACGCCTATGCCGGCTTCGCACACCCCGCTGTCGCGCCGCTGGTGCAACTGGACAGCACGCTATGGGTGCTGGAGCTGTTTCACGGCCCCACCCTGGCGTTCAAGGATTTTGCGCTTCAGCTCCTCGGCCGTCTGTTCGAGCATGTCTTGAACGCCCGCGACCAGCGTATCACCATCCTCGGCGCCACCAGCGGCGACACCGGCAGCGCCGCCATCGAGGCGTGCCGCGACCGCGACCGGGTCGACATCGCCATCCTGCACCCGCTCGGCCGCACCAGCGAGGTGCAACGGCGGCAAATGACCACGGTGCTGTCGCCGAACGTGCTGAACCTCGCCGTCGAGGGCAATTTCGACGACTGCCAGGACCTGGTGAAGGCCGCGTTCGCCGACGCGGCGTTCCGCGACGAGGTGCATCTCTCGGCTGTCAACTCGATCAACTGGGCCCGCATCGCGGCGCAGATTGCCTATTACGTCGCGGCCGCGTTGGCGCTCGGCGCGCCGGACCGCGAGGTGGCGTTCGCCGTACCCACCGGCAATTTCGGCAACGTGCTGGCGGCGTGGGCCGCGCGCCGCATGGGCGTGCCGATCGCCCGCCTCGCGGTCGCGAGCAATAGAAACGATATCTTGACGCGTTTCCTGGCATCGAACGACATGTCCATCCGCCCCGTGCAGCCAAGCCTGTCCCCAAGCATGGACATCGGGGTCTCCAGCAATTTCGAACGCCTGCTGTTCGAATTCCTCGGCCGTGACGGCGCCCGCACCGAAGCGGTGATGGCCGATTTCCGCGCCACCGGCCGCATGGCGGTGCCCGAGGCCGCCTGGCACCAGGCCCGCACGCTGTTTCACGGCTTCGCGCTGGACGACGCCGGCACCATCGCCGAAATCCGCGCCACCCACGCGGCGACCGGCTACATCGCGGACCCGCACACCGCTGTCGCCCTGGCCGCCGCCCGCGCCGACCGCTGCGCCCATCTGCCGACCGTGGTCGCCGCCACGGCGCACCCGGCAAAGTTTCCGGACGCGATGCGTCAGGCATTCGGTGAGACCCTGGGAACCAGCCCCCCCCTGCCCGCGCACCTCGCATCCCTATATGAACGGCCCGAACGCTACTCTATCGTGCCGGCGGACCTGACTGTTATCGAGTCCCGCCTGCGCGCCCTCATCGCAAGGAACACGCCATGACCGACGCCATCCGCGTCACGACCCTGCCCTCCGGCCTGACCGTGGTGACCGAAACCATGGACCGGGTGGAGACCGTTTCGATCGGCGCGTATGTCGCCAGCGGCACCCGCAACGAAACCGCCGAGCAGAATGGCGTCAGCCACTTTCTTGAGCACATGGCCTTCAAGGGCACCGAGCGCCGCACCGCCGCCGACATCGCCGAAGCGGTGGAAAACGTCGGCGGTCACATCAACGCCTACACCGCGCGCGAGCAGACCGCCTACTACGTCAAACTGCTGAAGGACGACCTCGCGCTGGGCGCCGACATTATCGGCGACATCCTGACCCACTCCACCTTTGAGCCGGAGGAGCTTGAGCGCGAACGCGGCGTCATCCTGCAGGAAATCGGCCAGGCGAACGACACCCCCGACGACATCATCTTCGATCATTTCCAGGAAGCCGCCTTCCCCGGCCAGCCGATGGGCCGCCCGGTGCTGGGCACCGACGACATCATCCGCCGCCTGTCGCGCCACGACATATCCGGCTACATGCGCGCGCATTACGCCGCCGGCAACGTCGTGGTCGCCGCCGCCGGCGCGCTGCAACACGAAACGGTCGTGGAACTCGCCAAACAGCATTTCGGCGATCTTCCGTCCAAAATGCCGCCCGCCATCACCGCCGGCCGTTACGAAGGCGGCGAATTCCGCGAAGGCCGTGACCTCGACCAGGTCCACCTCGTGCTGGGCTTTCCCGGCGTGAGTTACGCCGACCCCGATTATTACCCGGTGCTGCTTCTCTCCACCCTGCTCGGCGGCGGCATGTCGTCGCGCCTGTTCCAGGAAATTCGCGAAAAGCGTGGCCTGGTCTATAGCATCTACAGTTTCGCCGCGCCCTACATGGACAGCGGCCTGTTCGGCATCTACGCCGGCACCGGCGAGGACGAAGCCGCCGAACTGGTGCCCGTGACCTTGGAAGAACTCCACCGCGTGCAACGCGACGTTCACGAGGACGAAGTCCGCCGCGCCCGCACCCAGACCCGCGCGTCCCTGGTCATGTCGCTCGAAAGCACCGGCAGCCGCTGCGAGCAACTGGCCCGGCAAATTCAGGTGTTTGGGCGTATCGTGCCGCTGGCGGAAACGTTGGCCAAGCTGGAAGCGGTGAGTGTTGACGACGTGCGGCGCGCGGCGGCGCGGTTGTTCCGAGGGCGGCCAACACTGGCGGCGCTGGGGCCGACCGAGCGCGTGCCGGGATTGCCGCATATTTCGGATCGGCTGGCCGCGTAAGGCTGTACAGCTACGGGTTCTGCCTTCGGCCCCGGTAGACCTATCCGCTCAAGATCAAGTGCCGAACCCTTATGGGCAAGGGTAGCGCGTTCGCTCGCGTGAACTCCACCTGCCGCGCGAGCCTTTGAAGTGCGATATTGCCGCGTTCCGCCTTTAACCCCTTCCAAACGATTACCATACAATATACAGCTAATAGCTGGTGAGGCGTGTTATGGCCCCACAGGCAAACCTGCAGTGAGTCTTTCTCGGAGCGCGCAAAATGTCTACAAAAGTAACAATGAATCTCACGGACAGAGACGTCGCGAATACTGCAACACTGGTTGACCTCACGGGATCGCGAACCAAAGCGCAAGCCGTCAGCACGGCTCTTTCCGTAACGAAAATCATCGCTGAACGCATGGCGGACGGCGGCGAGGTCTTCATCAAGAATAAGTCGGGCAATCTCGAGCGGATTATTATACCGGATTTGACCCGTTGACGAATGGGGAGACCGCAAGCGAGGACTGGGGCGAGAGCGCTGGGGCCAAGCTTGCGCATGCGAAGGAGACAAATAGCTACAGGCTGCGAAAACGCGTTGGCGCGAAATGCGGATGCGGTTCGGCAGCCGGATCTGGAGTTTGTTATCTCGAAATCTATTTCGAGGGCTAACGAAAGTCTCAAACGGTCGTATCAAACTGCAACGATGGCTAATAAGCCAAACATTTACAAAGAGGTCCTGCAAGCCAGCGGTACAGTGGCACTTGACGAGTACGGAACGTTTCAGCCGAAGGACGTGGAGAAGCCCCTCTCTGCGCTTTTGAAGCGCCCGATGAAAGCAAGTCAATTCGGGGCTCATTTAATTAATCTCTGCTCTGAGTCTCGCGGGAGCATCTTGTGCTCTGACGGTGAACGGAGCCGCAAGCGATACCGGTTCCGCGATCCACTTATGCGCGCATTTGTAAAACTTAATACAGCTAGTCGTCGCCCAGAGTAGAGGCAGCAAGTCGAGATTTGTCACCAGGCCCGACCGGACCATATATCGAACCACCGGCAGGGTCGCCGTAGCGCCAGGCAGCGAGGCTGCCCTACCGCCCTACCGTCTGCCTGGGAATTACTAATGTTGGACGTTCTGGACGATCTGCTAAATCGGCTGAAGCACCACGAGATTGATAGGCGCACCCATCCTCCGATGCACGACGCCGTGCGAACGCGCAGTCTGGGTGTGAATACTAATCTGATCGCAGTTCTTCAGGGACAAATCGGGCCGCAATAAACGTGCGCGCCGCGAATTACTCACCCGGTAACACCTCGCGACCTTGCCCATTCGCCGAGAGACAGTACCATCCCGGCAATGGACGGATCGGGGTGCCCGTGGATTGCGCGCGCAAAAGCCCCGTCCGCGGCAACAACGGCGCTCGCGCCGGTGGCAACCGCGAACGCCAGGTAGAACGTGTCGTAAGTTGAATGGTTGGTTGCGATGCCGATATCCAAGGCGACATCGTGCAAGGCCATATGATGTGTCGGCGTGACCGAAACGACAGCGCGGAGCAGCGATAGCGCCTCCGCGGCCTCCACGGGTGAAAAAATGCCTTTGCGGACTTGCAACCATAGCACGTTGGTTGCCTCGTGCAGCCAGAAATCCGGCATCAGAATGTCCGCCTCGCGGTTCAACAAGGCCTGCGCCAAATGGCTGTCAGGCTCGTCGAGCACCCACTTCAAACCTACAGATGCGTCGACTACCAGCGCCATTGTTCAGACGCCGTCTGCCTCCCCAGCCAATGCACGCATCCGGCCGGCGCGCGTCGCCTCCAGGAGTGCTGCCGAAGAGGCAGATTCACGCCCTACAATCCGGCGCCTGAAGTCGGCCAAGCGCGCGGCCGCGGCCTGTCGGTCCAGGCGCGGCGACGCACCCTCAACCAGGGTTGCGCGCAGGATCTCTCGGTGCTCGGCCTCGGCGGAAAGCCCGTGCTCCGCGGCCCGGATCCGCAGGCGGCGGACAATATCATCGTCGAGATTGCGAACGGTAAGGGTCGCCATGTGTATGAACTCTAACAACCGCGAGTGCTGTCAAACGCATCAATGACAGCATATTGTGGAGATCGCCACGAGGTCAACGTTTGGGTAGTGGGTCAGTTTGAAGCGGCACCGCTTCAAACTGACCCACTACCAACGTTTGCCGTAGTGGGATGACCGGACCATATGTCTGTCGATTGCTAGGGGCTGCAATCGCGGCCGATCTCGGCTGCCCTCTTCCGCCCAACCGTCTGCCGGGAGTTACTGAATGCTGGATGTTCTGGACGATCTGCTGAAGCAAGCCCGCATTGCCGGCGCAGAGTCCGCGGACGCGATCCTCTATGTCTCCACCTCCGTCAGCGTCGAACGCCGGCTTGGCCAGATGGAAAACCTGGAACGCTCCGAATCGCGCGACCTCGGCCTCCGCGTGTTCCTGGGTAAACGCTCCGCCATCGTATCGGCGACCGCGGTGGACCCGGCCCGCTTCGCGGCGGTGGCCGAACGCGCCGTCGCCATGGCGCGCGTGGTGCCCGAAGACCCCTACGCCGCGCTATCCGAGCAGGCCGCAACGCCGGACGATTCCCAAACCCTTGACCTGCTCGACGCGCAGGAACCCAGCGTCGAGGCGCTGATCGCGCGCGCCGAAGCGGCGGAGCAGGCCGCGCTCGCAGTGCCAGGCGTGACAAATTCGGAAGGAGGCAGCGCCGGCTATAGCCGCACCGATGTCTATCTGGCGACGTCCGCGGGCTTCGCCGGCGCATTCGCCCGCACTGGTCATTCGGTGTCCGCGTCCGTTATCGCCGGCACCGGGACCGACATGCAGCGGGACTACGACTATCACGGCACGGTCCATCTCGCCGATCTCGACGCGCCGGAAATCATCGGGCACAGCGCCGGCGAACGTGCCGTCGCGCGCCTCCACCCGACGCGTCCGAAAACCGCGAAAGTGCCAGTCATCTTCGATCCTCGTGTCGCCGGCAGCCTGCTCGGTCATCTCTCCGGCGCCATCAACGGCGCCGCCGTCGCACGCGGCACTTCTTTCCTGAAGGACAAGCTCGGCAAACAGATTTTTGCCCCCGGCATCAATATCCACGACGATCCGCGCCGGCCGCGCGGCGGCCGCAGCCACACCTTCGACGGCGAAGGCGTGCCGACCCGCGCGCGCGCCATCGTCGCCGACGGAATCCTGCAAACCTGGTTCCTCGACAGCCGCAGCGCGCACCAGCTCGGCCTGCAATCCACCGGTCACGCCAGCCGAGGCACCGGCGGCCCGCCAAGCCCGTCCGCCACCAATCTTTATCTCGCAGCCGGAACTGCGACACCTTCCGGTCTGATGGACGATATCAAGGAAGGTTTATACATAACGGAAATGATGGGTTCCAGCATCAACCAGATCACCGGCGACTACAGCCGCGGCGCCGCCGGCTTCATGATCCGCGATGGCGCGTTTGCCGAACCTGTTGCCGAAATAACCATCGCCGGCAACCTGAACGACATGTTCCTGCACCTCACGCCAGCCAACGATCTCCGCTTCCGCCGCGGCACCGACGCACCAACCGTGCGCATAGATGGCATGATGCTGGCCGGCGCGTAACGGAAGGCAGAAGGAAGGCCGGGGCTCTGCCCCTGGACCACGCTGGGACATGTCCCCAGACCCCACTTGTTTAAGAAAGTCAGGGGATAGGAAGGCGGGCATCGCGGATGTTGCAACGGACCGTGTGCCCCCCCTCCCTATCCCCTGACCTCCCTTAAGTAACAGGTTCTAGGGACTTGTCCGTCGTGTGAATGCACGCTGCGCGTGACGCGGGGGGTCCAGGGGGCAGCGCCCCCGGCCTTCTTCCTGCCTATCCGTTCACCAGCCCGCTCATTGGTGAAACCCCTGTGGCATTCGGAAAGATTGTTGCAAGCTGAGAATTTGTCATGCCGAGATGGCCTTGCAGCACACCCATGATGACGGCGCGGATGTCGGTTGTCGGTGCCAGGTCACGGCCCTGGTAAAGCTGGGTTTGTCCGAGGCCTGGCCAATCCGCAATCACCCGGCCGCCTGCCACCGGGCCGCCGGCCAGGAACATCGCCAGGCCGGTGCCGTGATCGGTGCCGGAGCAACCGTTCACGGCGGCCATCCGGCCAAATTCAGTCAAGGTCAGCACCACGGTGTTGGCCCAGGTGGCGGGCCCGGCTGCGGTCTGCAGCAGGGCGATGCTCGCGTCGAGGTCGGCAAAGAGCGTGGCCAGGCGGGCGACCTGTGATGTATGTGTATCGGCCGCATTGCTTTCGATAACAGCGATGGCGGGACCGCCTGATGCGGCAATGAAGATGCCGGCAGAGCGCATGGCGTTTTGCAGCGCCGTGGATCCGTTCGGTGCGGTGCTGCCGGCGAGCCAAGTCTTGAAATAGCTGCGATCGTTGAACCCGGATTCCGTCGGCGGCCCGATCTGCGCGTCCGTTTCGCCCAATGTTTCCACCAGCGCCGCGAGTGTATTGTTCGTTGCCGGCCAATTGGATGATGCCCATGCGCCCATGGCGGCAGGACCTTGGCCGATCAGGGGATTACCGGCGCCGAAGCTGACGCCTGCCTCAACGCCGCCTTGCTCGGTTTGCAGCAGGCCGACAAGTCGGTTGATCCAGCCGTTGGCTGCTCCGGTTTGTGCGGTCTCGCCGAGTTCGATCGCCTCCTGTCCGGCAAAGTGGCTGCGCGTCAGCAACAGGTTGCCGACCGCGTGCACCGCCAGCATCTGATTTGCCTGATAGAGCGAATACAGGTTCGGCAGCCCCGGATTGAGGCCATAGAATCCGCCCATATCGAGCATGCCGCCTTGTTGCCCCACCGGCGGTGGAATCAGCGACGCGCGCAGGCCAGCCAGGTTTGGATCGCCATACGGCACCACCGCCGACATGCCGTCGAGGCCGCCACGTATGTTAACGACAACGAGACGCTGCGGAAATGAAACCGCGGCGCGCGCCGGCCGCAAATGTGCCAGCGTGAGGCAGGCGCCTATGCCACCCAGAGCCATGCGGCGGGTGATCGCCGGGCCGCCGTGGGAACCGGAATGAAGGGACGGATGTATGTGTGACATGCTCAGCGCCTCTGGAAGTCGGGGGAGCAGAAAAGAATCGTGAGTTTGTCGTGCGTCTTGCTGACCCGGGCCATCATGGCTGTGGTGGCGGGGCTGATCAGGGCGCCGAGGGCGGTATTCGCGGTGGCGTTGGGGTCCACCGTGCCGAACGGTTTGACGTAGTCATCGATGAAGTTGGTTCGTAATAACATTTGCGAACCGGAACACCAATCTTCCGTCAGGTCCGACCAGCCGTTGGGAAACGGCGGTTGCCACAGCGGTTGGCCCAGGCCGTCCAACGCGTCAGTGGCTTGCTTACGAAGGCCGGTGGGCGCCGCCAATGCGCGCGCCGCGGCCAGAACGAGATCGACCGGCGTTCGCAGTTTCGTCTGTGGCACCCACGCATTGGCGAGGCCGATGATTGCATTGTAGGCGGCCGGCAGGCTGCCGCCACTGTTGGTGAGCGCCTGCGCCACGGTTGCGATATCATTTGGGTCGGGTGTGTCGCTGGTGAAATGGGTCACCAGCTTGGTGGCGAGAAGCGTATAGGTGCTCGGCTGCGTGGCGAGATATTGCAGGGCCGCATAGCCATCGAATACGGTACCGGGATAAGTCACGCCCAGCATGGTTTGCTGGCCGGGTTGATGCATATCGGCATCGGCCAGGAAGCCGATATCCGGTGTGGTATAGCCTACTGTCCAGCCGGTCAGGATATAGGCCAGCGCATCGACATCGGCCTGGGTGTAGCCACCGTTCACGCCGATGGTGAACAGCTCCATCGTTTCGCGCGCCAAATTCTCGTTAATGCCGCCGTAGCCGCGGGATAACGCCAGCGGGCTTTGCGGTCCCATCGAGACGTCACTGTTGAGCGAGCATAGAATCGCCGGATGCGTTATAGCAGCGACCAGCATGTTTTCGAATGTATCGAGCACGTAAGGGCGGATCGCCTCACGCACGAAGGCGCCGGCAACGCCGTAGGTGGTGTCGCCACCTGCCTGCACCGCGAAATGATTGGCCCAGAACCAAACCAGCCGTTCACGAAACGGCGTCTCGGTCGCGATCGCCGCATCGACGATTGTTTCTTGTTCGTCCTGGAAAAACGACAACAGGCTCTTCTGTGGCTTGGGATTGCCATGCGCCTGAATCGCCTTGCGTTCGAGATCCAGCCCGTATGCTAACGTCGGCGGTGCGTTGGCGAGTGGATCGCTCCCGGTCAACTGCGCCGTCAGCCATTCCACCGGGTCGTTTGGAATTACATCGTCAGGCCGGCCGCCAAGTCCGAATCGATTAAAGGCGAGCGCGACCTGCGCGTTGGTTAGACGGTTTGACATTGAGGTTACCCCCGTTCTCGTATACAACCTGAAGTAGCAATCTTCACGAAAAGTTTACCAGTCGCCAGATGCCCCAGTCAACACTTTGTTTATATTTCGAGATTGCATCGCTCAGCGTCTGCCGTGTGCTTACGTCGAGTCGCCGCTTTTGGCGTGACTGTGCCGCGAGGCAGAAGATGCGGCTTTTATCGCCTTTTCAAGGGACTAGCCCTGATAGCCGCTGTCGGCGCGACAACTTAAGATTGTCTCAATGATCTAAATATAAATACCAGTATCATTAAATAGGTTATTTTCCGGTCCGCGCCATCGTGCGTGAATGCCTTTCGTCTTATTAATTATTATGTTCCCTTTTTTCATTCGCGTGGCTCGCCGGCTTTGTTCGCGAATTTTGTGCGCGCCACCATGCCGGGCACCGCGCGACCCAGTTTACGGCGCGCCAAAAAGCCCGCGTAAAACGCCGGGCGTCAAAGCCGACAGCGGATTGATCCCGACCTTGGGATCGTTGAGCTGACCGCGCACCGAATAGCGTGCGGCAAAGACGCCACCGCCGGTCTCAGGGCTGAACAATTTGCCCAGCAGCGGTATTTTGCCCAGCAGTTGATTGAAGAAATAGGCGGGCACGATCGTTCCGGTCAGATTTGCAGTGTGGCGGCGCAAATCCACATCGCCCTGCGCGGTCAAGCCAAGCGAGGCGGAAAATGCGCGCGCGTTGTGCAACGTCAGCACGCGCCGCTGCCAGCCGAACGGCACCACCGCGGCGGCGAAGCCCAGCCCCGGCCCGCGCAGCAGGTCGCCTGCGCCATACAGCGTCATTGCCTTCAGCAAACGCCCGATCGCCGGTGCATCGGTGACCCGGAACTGGTCAAGGCGCGCCTGTCCCGCCAGCGGCGAATGCGGCGCGGTGTCATCGAATTCTCCGTCCAGCTTCAGCCGTCCGCCGCGAATATTGTCAGCAACGCCGGCGGCCAGCAGGACGGCGCCCGCGTCGGTCGCGTCGATGGTCAATTTCCGGCCGCCAGCCACCGGATCAATGCTGGCATGCGCCTGCGCGGACCGCCCGGCACCACCGGCGGACAGGTCCAGGTGGGTGTCGTGAAGCCCGTCATTGTCCACTTCCAGCATCACCGGCGCGAGCGTTTCGTCACGCGCCAGCACCACCTGATCGAATGCTATATCCAGGCGCCATGGCGGCCCTTTATCGTCGTCCGACGCGCTGTTCCCGTTGTCGCGCTGCTTCAGGTAGGACGACAGATCAAGCACTGGACCACGCAGCATGACGCGCCATCGTTTGTCGGTGCGGCTCGGAAAGCCCACGGTGCCGCGCGCAATGGTCCGCCCAAGATGCAATTCATCCAGCACCAGCTTGGACACAAGGCCGCCGGCGGCCTCGAGGTGGCTCGCCAGCCTCAGACCCGGCCCATTCGCCGAAATCCCGTCTATGCCGGTCAGTTGGTCGTGCAGAAGTTCGAGGCGTGCCGACGCCTGCGCCGCCGGACCCGCCGGCTTGGTCCAGCCGAACGGCGTCTCAACCGCGGCGCCTGCCGCATTCAGCGCGAGCGCCACGCTGGCCTCGCCGTCCCGCCGCAAGGCGTAGGTAACGTCGAAGCCAACGCTGCCACGCGTGACAATGCCGGGCGGCAGCCATGATGTCGCGAGTTCCGGCGCGGTTGCGCGGCCCGTCGCGGTGACGCGGGTGCTCAACTGCACCGCCGGCCCGGCGCGGAAATCCATCGTCAGGCCGAGATGCGCCGGCACCGCGCCAAGCTGCCCGTCACCGTTCAGGTCGAGCTGATTGGTGTCCACCGCAAGGTCGAGGTTCGCGCCGTCCAGATCGCGGCCGACGGCGATCGCCGAAAGATGCACGCCGGACAGCTTCGCCGTCGCCGTGATGCCGATTTGCGCCAAGGTGGTGCGGGCATCCAGCGGCAGCCGCACGTCAAGCTGCGCGCGCACCCCGCCAGCCGCGTTCTGCAAAGCGAACGGCTGGCGCGACAACAGGTGCAGCCGGGGCTGATTGAGCAAGGACAGCACATCCGGCAAACCGCCGTCGATGCGTGTTACAATGTTGGCGGTCTGGTTTTTTCCCGACAGGCCCATGATGCGCACCACGCCGTTCGAAAGCGCCAGCGGTCCCTGCACACCGCGCGGGATCTCGATGTGCAATACGTCCGGCCCATCGATGATGAGGCGGGCCTCGGCATGCTCGATCGGCGGCAGCGGCCGCAGCCAGTGGAGGGTGATGTCGTGGCCTTCCAGGCTGCCGGACAAGGCGGTCAGGCGCAGCCCGGCACCGTCGGAATCGGCTTGCAGCGTACCTTGCACCTGGGCATATTGCGCCAGTCCGCCGGTGATGTTGGCGGTGATCCATTGCTGCGCGCCGTTGCTCGTGCCGCGCGGCCAGTAGGCCGGCAAATCGGCGAACGCCACGCGGTCTGTCGCCAGGGCAAACTCTATCTGCAAACCCGCCAGCGAACCATGCGTCTCGCGTGTCAGGCTCGCGCGCCCGGTGACGACCGGCCCTGCCCCGTGCACGCCGCGCGGGGGTGCCAGCGCAATCCGCAGATTGTCGAGGCTCGTTTCGCGCCCGTTGGTTCTTATCAGCGCGGCGGCCGACGCCACGGCCACCTGCCCGTCGCCGGCATGCAGCACGCCGGCGCCGGCCTGCACCAACAGCGTGGCGCCTTGCAGCCTCAGGCCGGCATCGAAATGCGCCGAGAGATCCGCCGAAATGGGCACATCGATGCCGGCTACCGCGGCAGCGGCCGGCAATTCCCGCGCAACAGACGCGGGCGACACCGGGCTGGCGGACCGGGCGGAAATATCCGCGCCCGCCTGGGAAAGAACGATCCTTGTCGCCAGGTCCGCCCGCACATCGCCCACGGCCAGGCGCAACACGCCGTCGCCGGTCATGATGCCGTTGTCCTGCCGGCGGGCGACGAAGTCGGGAGCATCGGCGTGCCAGCGCACCCCGAGTGCTGCGTCATTCAGCGAGACTGCCGCATGCTCCAGCCGCACGAGGTGCAATTGATTCAGGAACGGAAAAGCGCCGGGCCTGGCCAGCCTTGCGAGCAGTGGTGGCGCCGTCGTGCGCGGGGCGGCGTCATCAGTCTCGAGGTCGAGTTGCACCACGCCATCGGTGTTGCGTTGCAGGGTTACCGCAGCACCTTGCAGCACGACGGTGCGCGGCAGGATTGCGCCGTGCCACAGCGGCGCCACCGCCAAGGTCACGCGTCCGGCGGGAAAGCTTGCCAGGGGCACGCCGGCTGCATCGGCGATGCGCAGCCCGGTGAAGCGGATGTCCAGCGGGCTGTCGTGGTCGCGGAACCCCTCCCAGGCGAGCGCCGCGCTGCCGACTGAAAGACGGGCGCCGCCGGTGGGCAAAAGGTATTGTTCGCGCTGCACCAGGGTGGTGATGTCAAGTGGGCCCTGCGCCAGCCGCCACACCAGGATGCAGCCGGCAATCACGAGCACGCCGGCGAGGCCCAGCACCGCCTCGGTGACGAGGTGCAGGGCGTGGGAGCCGGCGGCCCTCAGCATTGCAACCGCTTCGCAGGAAGAAGTGGTCTTTCTTGAAAGAAAGAACCAAGAAACTTTTGTCCGTTTAGGGCCGCTCCGCAATTCGAACTCTGGCCACCTCGCTTGCTATCGGGCTTTCTCCCGCGGTGACGAACGCGTTCCTCGCGGACTTCCTGGCCCGCGCACCCACGGCACCGGACAGAATCCGCCCGCTGCTGGAATGCCTTGGCGCGCACAGTCCGTTTCTTGCCGGCCTCGCGCTGCGCGAGCCGGAAAACCTGCTCTCGATTGCCGCGAACGGCCCCGATGCGCTGTGCGATTCCGCCCTCCGCGTCGTGGCTGGTCTGAAGCCGACCCTCGCCGCCCGCGACCTCGCGGCGGCTCTGCGCAAGGCCAAGCGCGCCGTGGCGCTGGCGGCGGCGGTCGCCGACATCACCGGCGCCTGGAGCCTGACGCAAATTACCGGCGCGTTGTCGGACCTGGCCGACGGCGCGCTGCGCATCTGCGTCGCACACCTGCTGCGGCAAGCCCACGACACCGGCCGGCTCACGCT
>Ga0116228_10003945_pt1 | contig 13107 bp, 8 predicted proteins | sample S1TSphfallax_2_FD_89694 | JGI IMG/M metagenome (GOLD analysis project Ga0116228, IMG submission 89694) | Host-associated microbial communities from peat moss isolated from Minnesota, USA - S1T2_Fc - Sphagnum fallax MG | ecosystem: Host-associated > Plants > Peat moss > Unclassified | place: USA... | reverse complement strand
TTTAAACAGACTACCATAACTCAGGAATTTGACTTTCTGCAACAGAGGCCTGAACCATACAACAAAGACACACACACACCAATTTTCTTTCCAAGAATCACTTCTCTCACAGCTGTAGATTCCTTCTTCCCATGCTGTTCACCTCAAAAGCAAAGTTTCCGGCATGTTCAAAAAGAGTGCAGCACTCTTAACATCCATGTCCCACAGAGATACCCAATCCTCACATGTGCACACTTCAGGATTATTTTAAGAGAAAGCATTGCATTGTAAATTAGAGTAAGACAGCAAAATGAAAATCAAGCTAGCATTCACTTCTGTGCTCAAGTGAAAGTGATTTTCATGATTTCAGCTTCTCTACTAACAAATGTGCAATTGTGACATGAAGCATAAATGCATGATTAAATAAATTACGTGCTTCAGCAGGCAAAATAACATTGTACAGCACTCAAAAGTGCTCTCAACATAGTTATGAAATAGTGACAGAAAACAATGCCATGTCATATGGATAACATGGCAACTCAATAGATGTATTAGTTATCCAATCATGTCATTAACCCATTATGACACTACTATACTTTAGGTAGATTCAACATTTCAATGTCAGACATCTCCAAATTCTGTATAAAGGCCAGGTATGTTGTAATGGTTACTGTGGTTTACTGTATGATGTATGATCTAAGATGTTTTCAATTTGCTTACATGTTACACATGGTTCTTGCATGTTTTGTTTGGTTCTCTGCTCGCCTTAGTGCCTTAATTTGGTCATTGTTCAAAGTTGTATATGCCAAGTGATCCAAAAAGAGTGTTGTGGTAGCTAGGCACAAGTGCATGGATGGACCTCAACTTCTGGGTGATCAAAGTTCATGATATCTTGTAGCTCCCATACCCAGTTCAGAATTTGTTTAGTCTAGTAGGTGCAGGGGAGGTGGATCTACAAAAGCAAAGTAGCCCAGGTTGATCAAGGTTTGCAAGTCAGAAAACAAGGGTGTTGAATTTTAATCTCAAACTTTTGTTCAGGGATGCCATAATTTTTTGTTTAATCTTTGCCACCTCTTTAGGTATTACCATTGTGCCAACAAACTTACAATATATTTCAATTCTTTGCTGTGATAGCACAATATTATTCACAAATACATTTTAGACTACCAAACTACAAGAATCTATCATTCTTCCTTGTGTTTAGTGCCATAAAGTGTAAACATCATTTAAACTCTTTTGAACAAGAATTAGTCTTTACCCACTTGCCTGGTGTTAGATATGATAATTTCTGTAATAAATTGGTTCAACAAGTCCATTTGGAGTTCCCCCCTCAAATTTTCAAAGCAATTGAAAAATTACAAGTGAGGAAGCAAATGACATTTTGAGTGCAAAGATGAGATTGTAAGGCGATGTTGAACTTCATGCTTGAGTAGTGAGCATGCACAATCTTGCCCTGACCCATGAGATTCCACTTGCTTCACACAATTGATCCTTTGAATTGGATGATGAAGGTGATTGATTTCTGTCTAAGGGGAGGAGAAAATCTGAATTTTGAATTTTATTTGCAGTACTTCTGCGGTTACAGGCACCATGGCCAACTAGTGGGGCAAGCAGAGCAGAGGAGGGCAAATGATGAATTACAATGAAGGAAACTTTGCAAACAGAAGCAACATCAATTGTTTGTCTTTGGTGAATCTGCTGAAGAGGTGTGCTCTAGCATGGAAAATGTCTGTCCACATAGTAGAAGCCACTTACCTTGATCAGAATAATAACACAACAGTGCAGCAAATCTCAAATTAGAAACCTTCATTGGAGCAGAAGGCAACATCCCACTATTCCATTATGTACAAGCAAAACTCAGTGTGAACCCTGTCTTGACCACTTCTCTGAACTTTGTTGCTGAAGGTGGTAAGCTTTAAGCTTTGTCCATTATGAGAAGTTAGCCTTTCTTTGCAGTCATACCTTGGACCACATCAGAGTGATTGTTGTCACTGCTTACTGGCTGTCTGTCTCCATCTTCATCCTGTGATACCCCCCCCCCAAGCAAATTCAAGTTCTTCTGATGACCTGTAGCTGAAGAAACTTGTTCTCAACCACCATTATCATAGATCCAGCCAAATTAACCATATGCTCATAAGCCCATGGAAACTCTACAATTTTGTGTCCAGAAGTGGAATTTTAGTGGTGGTGGTATGCTCTTGAATGCAGTAACCAAACCAAGATTAGGTTACACACCAAGATTAGGTACCTAATGCAACATACAGAAGATCAACATAGAGAATGGGTGAGGAATTGTGTACCTCATCTGGGTGGCTAGCTTGAATCTGTGATCGCTGAGGCTGGGAATTGAGGTCAAACATTTGTGATGCCGGCTGCTTGTCAGCCATTGACTGGGGAACATCAATACCCACTGCGATTGCAACAGCTGGTCCAATGCTGTTGTCTGAGTTAGCTCCCAACTTAGTTATAACCCTCTCATTTTTGTTCTCTTGTCCATGATGGTGATGGTGGTGGTGGTGGTGGTGGTGATGTACATGGTTTTGGCCATTGTTGGCCTGTTCACTCTGTTTATGTGTTCCATCATTGTTTCCTGGTTGCTTGTCAGCAGGATCATCTCGTGTTGGCTTTTGTACAGGGAGCTGCAGTTGCCAAAGCATGCAGATAAAATTTCTTGAGTATCAATGCCTAAAGAAGGACAACACACAAGCTTCCTTATCTCACTGTACTTCAGCATGTTTACACTGATCCTTGTGATAGTGTTTTGGTGGTGCTGTCTAGATCAACTTAAGAGTATGAGAGCTCTAATGACCACAATCCGCCCCCCTGCAAAAAAAACACAACAATAATCTAGTGTTTCATCAAGATCACAGGGAGCAAAACCTGCATAACCAAATGAGTCAAGAAGCAACATTGCCAATCATATGGTGCCCTTATCCATTTCAAAAGTACCACAAATCTCAAGTCTTCACAGTGCCTTTGAGACATTTGTCAAAGGCTATGTATGTTCCCCTTCTATGAAACTGCAAGGAATCATTTAGGTATGGTAGTCAACTTGCCTCAACTCTCTGTGCCATCAATAGGTAACGTTCATGTGCCTTTTTACCACCAGTATGCACATCCATATCACACTGCAGGCATAGTGATGTTCCGTCAATCCCGCAGAAGAAAAATGCTGCTACACAAAAGACATGAAATGAGCATCTCTTAATTTGCACACACATGCAACCACAAGTTGATCTAAAGAACGACCTTCCTGTACATCACCATGTCCCTCTTTAACTTCACTGCATAGACATGGTTTACAAAGTTAGGGTAAAGAGAAGAGACAAGAGACTGCACCTGATGCCTTCTCACATATATCACATAAAGGTATTGCTCGAGCCTCAGCGAGCTGTAGTCGGACATGCCTACTTGCCAGCTTGTTACAGGCATGGACCTTCATTCCCACAACAGTGTATGGTTTTGTTAGGTTTTCCTCTCCAGGATATGTCTCTCTGCTCTTTGCAATCTCAATGCAGAGCTCACAGAAGCCAACATACTCTACAAAGTCTATCCGTTTGCATTTCAAAACACACAACACTAACTGGTTTTCCAAAACCCTCATAAACTTGAAATATTTCTGAACTCAAAGAATACAGGTCCTCATGGAAGTCTTGTGCATCATCTTTTGTCAGGAGAACACTCTGTGATTCGATTTAACTAAGGAATTCTGGTTATGTTTCAATTCAGAGTTTCTGGAAACCTGTGAATGTGGCCACAAGAGCAATTCAGAAAAATTGAGGAAATCTGGTAAGGATGCATACCACTGGATCCAGCTTTCTCACAAAGGGGCTAGGACACAGTTGTATCATTATGTGCGATGTATAATCTGCTCATTCCTCATGTTAATGCAAGCCAAAAGTGGCAGAGGCTTACATACCTTCTCATCACATTTGGGACAAAGAGCTGCCTCATCTGCTGCACAAAACAGGTGCGCTGGTGCAGCTTCACATACATCACACACGCTCCTCATGTCTCTATCTAGGCTCCAGGCTAGTTCAACACCGTGATTTGCTCCCTTGGAAAAGCTCTTTCAATATCAATCCCCAATGTCTTGCATTATCTGTCACTAGGAAGAAAAAAGCTGCATCTAGAATTTCACGCCACAGAACACTCACATGACACGGACAACAAAGAGAATGTCACCCTGTCTGTCCAAAGGCTTGACTGTGTGTTTCTCCTCATCACTCTATAAAGCAGTTGTTACCTTGTTGAATGTGGACAGTTTCTAAAGACCATGACCGGGAAAGCTATTGTTTCCTTGTAGGAAATGGGCACAGGTCCTTCACAGTCATTTAACAGAGGAGGGGAAACCAACCCCGTGATGCCCAATCTTGTTCTTCCCCCAACAGGCTCCTAGCCCCAAGCATCTACACTCTTCCACCACACTTTTGAGGCTTTAATCTTGTTCATATACAACAAAACTCACTCCTCTCCTTCCTTGCTCTTCTTCTTCACACTATTATTACAAGCAACTCATGTTCTTTCGGTTTCTGAATCTAGAACAACCCGCATCAGTTGCGGTCTCGGGACTCAAACCCTCCATCGCTGACGATGCCCTGTAGGAGCCATAACTTCTCCAATGACCCCAAAATGCCTCTTTCATGCAATTGGGCGCCGCTCTCTGCAGACTACTACTACCGATCAAGCTAACTCCGACAACCAAAAAGCATGACATGGAAAGGTCTAAGCTCCCACATACTAGCAGATTGCGATGACAAAAACCTGTCAGTCACTTCATACTACCTACGCCACAAGTATTGACAGTAATTTTCACGTGATTCTGACAAAGAAGAAGAAGAAGAAGAAACTCTCAAGTCTCTTCACCATAAATCTTGTGGAAGGAAGGAAGGAAGAAAGAAAGAAATTTCTTTCTGGAAATTGAATGGCTTGCATTCATCTTTGGAAGTCTATCGTCCCCCCCCCCCCGCCCCACCCCGCCCTTTATGCAATGGGTCCAATATTAATCTCTTTAGAGGTCTCCATAATCAAACTTGTAAGCAATCTAGTGATCATAATAAGTATTAAACTAAACAAGATGTTAACCCCAGCCCACAAGGACGGGAAAATAAAATAAAATACAAGTGTTGGGTTTGTGACAAAAAGACGAGGAGGATGAGGAGGAGGACAACAGTAGCTCAGCGCACAACACAGAGCTAATCGAGAGAAAGAGCAGCTGTTACTAGAAGCAGCAACTAAATAACTATACCCCAATCCCCCAATGATAATGACAATTTTATCAATCCTTATGAGTGAATGATTCCGATCAAGTCGAGTCATCAAATCCAATGAGGTACAAAGCAAGCTATTCTTTTGTTACGCTCCATTGGTTACGTACCTTGTCGTAGATTCGGTGCAAAATACACGTCCAATGGCTCGTTGTTGTTACTACTTAAACCTCTGTGGGGGCCGCATCCCCAAATCAGTTTTGTGGCTATGGATCACAGTGGGAAGAACAACGGCCACCAGCCAGAATGTGAGGCCAATGGGTAAGCACCAGCCAGACTTTCCGAGCATCCCGCGTCCTTCGGGGTTGGTGATCGAATTATCAGCAAACAAGTGGAAGCTCTGCCTACCATGAAATTGGCTAAAATTCAATCCGGTTGTGGGTAAAGGATTGCCCAAATCATCAATTTTGTTTGTTCTGTGGGTAAAGGAGAGACTAACTTATGTAATGATGTAGTTTGGTAAATTCTGTAGTACCTAGACTTGTTTGGCACTAATTAATTATTTTTCAGATTGCTGATTTTCTTGAAAAATACCTTGGTGTCATGCCCCCAAAAATCTGAAAGAAACTCTGAAGCACACTAGCTTCATTATTTAGTGTAGTGCCTATTTGTAGAATATTATTATTCTTACTGTCAAAAGTAAATGATGAAAAAATAATAATTATTAGGCACCTTGTATTTTTCTTATTTTGATATTTAAAAATCATAAGTACAAATAAAAATAAAACATCAATTGCTCCTATAGAAACCACTAAAAAATCATAGTATAGAAATCAAATGTTCAAAACATTACATTCCAATATCACTAATGAAATTGAGTGCAACCTATCTAACATATGTATATTGTTTATGTTGAAATGATATAGAGCTGGACTGATTTGGATATCAAGCAATTTAATTATATCACAAAATTTATTATGTTTGTGATTTCTAATATTATTTTATTAACAGCCATGATTAGGGGTATAGTACTTACTATGCATAAATTTACTTAAGTCAAAAAACACAATGTGTTCCAACAAAATTCTATGGATTTTTAAATTACTATGTTAAAAAAATCAAAGATATCTAAAGGCTTTGAGAACTATGAGTTCAGGATTGTAAAACTTCATAGAATATTTTTTATATTTTAACTAAGATATTGCTGCTCAATTGAACTTGATATAAGAGGCAGTAAGGCTCAATACTTTGGTGTGATAAATGGCTTTTTCTTTTTTCTTTGTTTTCTAGTAGGCAACAAGGAACTGTAGTCCAAGACTTGTACCTTTAAAAAAATCATGGTAACTTGTTTTGAGTGTCTTATATTCAGTTATCTGGTTGTTTTATAAATAAATAAATAAAGGAAAAACACCCCGCAAGGGATCAAGAGAAGAAAAAAGAAAGGATTGAATTCCAAACAAAAGACCACACCCAAAAGTGCAGAACGCACAATGGGGAGACCTAAGAGGAAAAAACACAAAACCTAGGACTTAAATCCATCACCCATAGCACTCGAAGCAAGTAGTGCAAGTTGTTTTTGTTTTGTAAGTGGGAAAGGTGGTCGACAGATAGTCATCTGCTGCTTCCACTTCAGGTTCTGTCAGTTCCACTTGTGATGCCAATCAAACTGCAAGGAACACTGTAATCATGTGGATCAGCAGCGAGGAAAGCTGGTTAGCCTCTCTGCAACAGACCCTGGTGAAACCTGTTACCATCTCAGTGATTGGTGTCTTGCCCCACCAAGCTCAAGGCGTTCCATAAGTACGAACATATACAATGTAGAGCTGACCTTTTCTTGGTCCTTTTGTTTCCTGGGCCCTGGCCAGGAGGCGGCGACCAGTAACAGTCTAATCTTAGCCTGTTCTACCACCTTGCTGACTCCACAAATGCCTGGAAAGCATTTGGCACAAATTATTAAAGGTTTGTGTTGGTGGAGACAAGTTGTTTTTCAAAATGAGCAACAACAAATGTTTCATTGCCTTGAAAGAGGAAGTAGATGCAGAAAATGGAGAAAGTTGCCCAATCACGGGCTAGTCCAGGGCTCAAAGTTCAAATCCCACCACGGGGAAAAAAAACACACTGTCAACTTTGCAATGGGGGGTTTTGCAAAGGGTGTGTGTGCTTGTACGAAAGCATCAGTGTCCATGTGCACAAAAGGAAAGGATGCATGCATGTAAATCAAATGTGCAATGAATTGTTGGAAAATGGATATGTACATGCATGAAATTTCACATGGGCAACCAAATGGGACAAAGAAGGTGTGGTCATTGGGCAACTGGATAAGGCTCAAGGAATGTCAGTGCATTTTAGATGTCTATTAGGACCTTTATAGCTACTAAAACTCATCCCCTATGAAATCCACTTTTTAAGAACAATAAAATTTGGTGCTAAGGTAATTATTGGTGTATTTTTTAGGATTAATCTACAAATTCTCGAAAGAACCAACAAGGAACACATTTGATGTGAGATCCAATAGAAATGAAAATTTATTTATTTGGTGTTTGGCTACAGTAAGTAATTCCTGTGAGGGGAGTTTAGTGGTGCTCTCAAACAGGGCCTCACTTAAATGCGTCTAAAAACTTCATTCATTTTAGGGACTAACAATCAGATTATTTGAGGGGGTTATATACATGATCAACTTATCCTAAGAAGGGATTTTTTTGGATCATAAATGTTAGATTTCACTATCAGAAAGTTTACTTATCAATCAATTTTATGACACTTGAAAGATGGTAGTAAAGCCTTACATCCTAAGTCTTTTTACCCTAAACCTAAGCTATCATTGGCAGGTTAACTCCTTCCTTTGTTAAATTGGATTTTCTGTTATGGGGGTGTTTTTCCTTCTTCTTTCTTTACTCATATCAAATCACCTCCTTTCATTTTGTTCTCCAAATACCACCTCATACAATCACATAACTTCCTACTCCATTCCCTAAACATGTTCCCTAAACATTCCAACTCCAACTTCACCTAGGTGCTAAGTTTTCAAGAAGAGCAATTGCACTTTGTTCTAGGTACCCAACATACTCACAACTTACTAGCCTCCTTTTATTTTTATTTTTATGAAATACTCACAAATTAAAATAATCAAAACTCCTAATACAACTTCCATTCAAAACATTTGTATATTGGAATTCTAACCTACATCCTAAGTAGGCATAAGATAATTGGATACCTCCAAACCCACCATGGTTTTCCTTAAAGCTTCCATGATGTCAAAATTGACTTTTTGTTTTGGTCATTACATTTCAAGACGTTCTAAAACGTTAATTTTATTTTCCAACACATAGCACAATGTAACTTATAAAATATGACCAACTCTTTCATGGCTTTGTAAAAGTGCCAGATTTCCAATCTCCATGCCTCATCAACTTCAAATGCATGCACATCAATTTACTCCTTTTTTTGGTACCTATTGTCCCAATGTCTAGTCTTGAAAATCTATGGTGTGTTTGACACGTTTTTAGGTTTGATCTCCACATGTTTGAGGTATAGGTATTGTGACACCAATATATGTCTAAATGAGACCTAGATTAATTTATAATATAATGTTATAGTCACAATATTATGTGAGCACTAAGTCAATGTTAAGAGAAACAAATATTTTATTACATTTAAAGCAATAAAGTTAACTAATATCAATATCTTATATCTAATCCTATATGGCACAGAATGTTAACTTGATGATAAGTAGGTGTTAGCTTAATGTTAAATTTTTAAATGTTAAAAAAATATTAAAAAAACCATAAATCTTGGAATAAAAGCCTAATGCTAGGTAGCAACTTGGAAAGGGAAATTTATGCCCATGCTAAATTGAATATTTTTTCCTTGTTCCCCTAGGTTTTCTTCTTGTTCTCCTTATTTACCTCCATGTTCCTCTCCACTTTCATCTTCCCTCTTCTTGTCACTATCTTCAGGCTTTTTTGTTACACTTATCTTTTTACCAATCAATGTTTAAACTTAAAGTTAATGACAACCAAATTTAAATGTTGTGAAGTTAAACAAGTTCTTGCATAAACCATTTAAATGCTCCTAGTTCTTTCTACTTGCTCTCAACTCAATGTCTTCATGAATAGGAAATAGCAACTAAAATGCGAGTTCAATTTGATGGCATCATAACCAAAGAATTTCCTAATGTGACAACTCTTGATCAAATGACCCACATTGAGCTTGGACCATCCCTTGAAGTGCTCCATGACCTTGTTGTGCATTTTCCTATAGAACACTGACCCTTCATAAGTTATACACACCCACCAACACAAGGCACCCCACATGCACTCTCTAAACCATTGCCAAAACTTGATTCATGAACACAAAATTCATTGCTCTAGGCTACTTTAAAAACCTATAAGATTGATTACTATGAATTACAATTTTTTTTCATCTTAAAACACATCTTTTCACTCACAACCTATAGCTCGTGAAAATAGTGCAATTATTCTAAGTTCATAGGAGTTGTACATTCCCACGAATGTTAAGAGGTTTTGGGGTTTAAGCAATTTCAAGTCCAAGTTATAGGTTAGGGTTAGGTTCTCTAAGTATATACGTACAACAATATATTAAAAAACATGGGCATGTTCATATGTTTAAAACAATCTATTACATTCGATTAGTTATATTTAATTTACATTACATACTAATATCTATTTTGAATTATGTGCACTAGTTGAACAAACTAATAATTTTACACCAATGTTTTTTGTTTAGTTTGTAATGGAAATGGAATTGAACGTAACTTTAAATGGCACTAGCTTAAATTTTTTTGTGAAAATGTATTAACCAAAGGTTTTAGAAATTCAAACAACTAGTTTCAAGACTAGACCAAAGGTCTTATCAAAAAAATTTAAAAGTTTAAAACTAGTATAAAAAAGTTCAATTTGAAACCAAGAAAAGGATAACACTAATTCCCGCATCCCTATGAAGGAAACAAACACACACTTTGGCTTACAACATTGAAAGTGAGAACACCAAGAAGGAACACAACTAACTATTAACGTTCATCATTATAATACATATTCATCGTAACAAAGGTAATATACTTTTCTTTTTTGAAACCTTAATTTAGGTTTAAATTAACATTAGTGTGAATGAATAGCCAATTTTTTAAAAAATATTTAGGTTAGTGCTAACTAACATAGATGAAAAAAATATAGTATTTAAATGTTAGGCTATTTAACACTATGAAACTTAACATTAGGTCTAATTGCAACATAAGCAAATTTTTTTCAATTTAGTACCATTGAAGGCCAATGTTCCTTCGATTGTTAAGACAATAAAAAGGACATATGTTGGTGTAAGAATTATTTCATGGTTATTTTTGTGTTCACCCCCCTTTCCCCCTCCCCCCACTGATTTGTCATATGAATGGTGAATAAATGTAGTTTTAAATGTTCAACGTGTCCTATTATTAAATATATTAGCCTCATTTGACTATTAGATTTTTCATTTTGTTTGCTTGAAGTGCCATCAAATCATCTCCAATTTGAAGATTCAAACCAATCTTCTATTAATTTATGAATTTGTGATGTAGAAGAACATTTGCATAATTTTTTGTTGGCAAGGTGATCCATTTTTCCATCCTTTGTAATTCTTGGTATCCTCAATTTGCATATTCAATGCATTGTTAAACATAATTTAGCACATTATGGACCTACTACATATGGATTCATAAAAAAATGCACTAGAGGCACTACTTCATCCAAAGATTGTGGATTCGTTGGTACCAAAATCAAACTTAGTTTATTTAAAACATTTTCATGAATCTTTTGTCTTACCTTGAACTGTGTTGGGATTGGTTCAATACCTCACTAGTTGTGTGACTTATTATTGTGAATAAACATTCATGTTCAAAACATGCACGTTTGTGCTGCATTTGAAAAATGGATACCACACCAAAATACATTCACAATCTCATAGTTCACTTTTAATATTATGAACAACAACTTTGTTCTGTATATACTAAAGTGTTTACATGTGGCACATGACTTTTTAATTTCAGACATACTTTCATTTTTTATAATATTAAAATCCCTTGTTTTCGCCTTGTGTAGTGCATTTTTTAATGGATCCTCATGACCCAATTTATTTTGAGCAATAAATACAATTTAAAGGTTCCTTTGCAAAATTGAAACTCTTCCCATAAGTGTACAAAATTAGGATACATTCAGTCAAGCACTCACCATCACATGATAGTTTCGTGGTACATTTCACACCCAAGTGAATTCTAAAAAGTTCCCACATTCCAAGGTGACTTCAAATTTCAATAAATGCACAACAAATAGATCACATCACTTATCTAAAAATGACAGAAAAAGAAAAAAATGTTTTTTAAAAACAAGAGATTATTAAATTTCATAGACTCAATGATTATGTGATTATCATAATCATGCACTGAACTACATGACTATAAATAATAACACATGTAGCTTTAAATTGATAATATTTCATCAAGAGTGACAATTATATCACCCCTCAGAAAAACTACTGCTGTGTTGGGTAACACATTGGAATTCAATCTGATAATTTATTTAATCTTTTTAAAAACCAATTAGCTAGCATCCACTTGGCATGGTAACAAGACAATTCTAATTTGCATATATAAGAAAGTGATATCCAAGTGCTCCCCTGTGAAAATGTCATCTGTATGAAATTGCTATCAGTTCCCGATTCCACATATCCAGCAAGCATTACACAGTGTGTACTAGAAAGATTTCATCATTCTTGTTTTGTATTTAATTTTATTGGTCTTAACATCAGCCACCCCAAAGCAATAGTGGACAATGTCTGAAAAACAAGCATCAATGATGGCGACAAGAGCATGCAATGACACTGAAAATGACTTTGAATCAGTGTTGAAGGCATATCTACATTATGATTATTCCACAGAAATTGGCACACTCAGCTTTCTTGTACTAACTCCAACAGCAAACATTACCAACCCTCTTTTTATTGCACCTGAAACTCTGGAGGTCAGATTCAAATCAGGGACCATAATCATCCTTTTGCAAGCCTCCAAATCTGTCCTTACAATTTGATTCACTTTTTACAAGCTGCGTGATTTGATAGGTCAGTAAGGCAGTATTTCTTAAGATACAAAAGATTTGCAGTTTAATTAATCCATGATGCACTAACCCTGTTGACCTTTAAACAGGTTGTTGTCAAAACATACATTCTCATAACCGTGACCCTGCTCGGCTCTGCCCTACAATCTGTGCCTGCAATGTCCCCAATGCCCCAAACAAGGAGCACAATTTGAAAATGTTGGTGAATGGAAAGGTCATATGATAGGACTAAAGTAGTATGAATGGAAACACAGGATATCAAGGAGTAGCAGGGAGATTGTGCCATGCCTGACTAAAGATGAATCTACTTCCTTAAGCTTCAAGTTGAAAGAATGAAGGGCAAGACTTAATTAAGACACCAAACACTTTTCAAATGGATGAAGGGACAAGAGTAATACAGCAATTGAGTTTCACATACCAGCTGGTATTTTCCATGAACAGCTCTCTGCAGAGGACCAGAAGGCTTGAAGAAGGGGCCATACTGGCTGGACCACTGATTAAGCTTTGAGTAGATGTGCTCTCGCCCAACAGAGTCACCCCAGAAAACTACCCCACCCCTGAACAAGAGCCATATCACACAAAAAACAGCTTATGCATCTGTGAAGGCTCAGCTCATTTCATTTTCCATCCTGTGGACAAATCACTTCCAACATTTCACATGTTACACATATCCACCTTGAACTCCAGGACAAAATTGAGAAATGTCAACAAGTTCAGAGGCAGTTGATCAGTTTACTCCCTACCAATTGATAAGAAAGAATGGCTCACTATTCTAGTCTTCATGAAACAGAATTTTCAACTATAGAAAACCAGAAATGGGA
>Ga0116228_10003944_pt1 | contig 13107 bp, 8 predicted proteins | sample S1TSphfallax_2_FD_89694 | JGI IMG/M metagenome (GOLD analysis project Ga0116228, IMG submission 89694) | Host-associated microbial communities from peat moss isolated from Minnesota, USA - S1T2_Fc - Sphagnum fallax MG | ecosystem: Host-associated > Plants > Peat moss > Unclassified | place: USA... | reverse complement strand
GGGTAGAAAAGGTAAATTACCTTACCTTGCCGAGGCCTAGACAAGATTCATCAACTAGCCATGGAGCTAGGTAAACTTGGGTGCCCACCCACTTAACCCAAGGGCCCTAGGGTTTAGGATCATCATGCAATGAATGTGCAGATTCTAAACAACCCCTAAGCTTGGCAAACACGAAATGAAGGAAGGCCATTAATCGAACAAAGAAGAAAGTTGATGAATGTGTAGATTCTGAACAACCCCTAAGTTCAACAAACATGAGGTGAGGAAGGCCATCAATTGAACCAAGAAGAAGGTTGATGAATGTGCAGATTCTAAACAACCTTTAAGCTCAGCAAACATGAAATGAAAGGAAGGCCATCAATTGAACAAAAAAGAAGGTTGATGAATGTGCAAATTTTGAACAACCTTTAAGTTTGGCAAACACGAAATGAAGGGAAGGCCGTTAATTGAACCAAGAAGAAGGTTGTGGTTGAATGGCTTCGTTTTAAGAGGAGGTTTGGCAAGTGTGCAAGTTAAATGACCTATACTTACACACTTGGTGTCCCTTTAGTTATTGCAACTTCTTGGCATTCCACAATGGGGGTTTGGCAACATACTATGTGGTGTTTTTTCAAAAATTGAGAAGGACAATGACCTTGCATCATTCATTCAAATGAGCAAGGTGGAGTATTGCAAAACCCCTCATATTCATGTGGGATGTGTGCAACTTTGCTACAAAGTCAAGTAGGCACAAAACACGTAGAGGAATCTAATGCCCTTGTAAAATTCTAGGAATTTAAAATGATTCATGGTAGGTATGTTTCAAGGTGCCAATTTGTTTTCATTTGGGTGAAATCCTTTCTCATAGGTGGTTCATTGTGTTTTGTAGTTTAAAAACAAATTGAAAGGTAATATGGAGGAGGGGTTTGTGGCAGAAGTGATTCAAATTTTGGTGGAAAATCAACAAGTATTCACAATGACACATGCAATGAAAGCTTGAAAGGCATCTGCACATTATCGCCATATCAATGGCATATCCTCTTCCTCATCTAGTGAGGATGAGGCATAACATAACAATATATAGTATTTACGCAAGATATAGACCTAGATATCCATTTTGTAGCTTTACCATACGAGACATTTTGTACATGTTCATCTGTTCATTTATATATGATGAGGTTTTGGGTTTTCCTTCCATTACCTTCTAATATTGATGTTGTATGAATGTTTGAGAAAGGGTTCATTAGGTTTAAACTTGTAGGTGGGTAGGGGGAAAAAAAAAACAAGTTGCAAAAATATTGAAATAATATGAAAGGTAAATCATTTGTAAAAGTAATACTTTCATCCCATGACACAAAATTTCACTATTTTTTTCAAACACATGCCACAATACCTTCATGCTAAAATAAAAACCATCACTATTAGTCCATAGGCAATTATAATATTTTCATTTAAAAAAAAATCATTGTAATTTCCAATAGAGACACAATACCTTAACGATAAACCAAAATCATCATTTTGAAAGTATTATAATACCTTCATCTTTTAGCCAAAACTTTCACAACATTGACATAATACCTTAATTATAAAACTAAAATAATCATTGTTTGTTGCAACCCTAGCCTTGGGCTCGTGACCAAGGCGAGGGCTTGCAAAGGTGAGGGCCAAGAGTGAAGCGCGAGAGTAACATTTCATGCTCCCGAGAGTGTGGGAGAGTGTGAAGGAATGAACCCCCACATTCCCAAGTGAGTTCCCACTTTAGGACTTGGAGTCTCGATGGACTTTTAAATCTTCAGTGAGTGATTGTAGGGGTCAAAAACCCATTAGATTGAAAAGTTCTTTATATCATTGGAAAGTTCTTGGAACATAAATATTTAAAATGGGCTTGCATGACCTATTTGGGTAATTAAAACACAAGTTATGGTCAAAAGAAGGGCCAATTCATGGTTTACGATTTCACTCCCAACTACTAAAAGTCGCCCCGATGCATGTGGCATGCCACATATCGTTAAAAAGCTTTCGATGAGGGCTACAACTTTGCTTCAAACATCACTTCAATCAAAGGTCTTCACACAAAGTTATGGGTTCCAAAGTTGTGGGAGTCCCAACTTTGGTAATTTCAGGACTCCCACCTAGGAGTCTCGAGACAAAATGACATTTGGGTGTTGTTCCTATAGCCAGACACAAAGTATACTCTAAGGGGGAAGGTAATGGCTTCCCCCAAGTTCGGGCCGTGGTGAGTCTTGTGAGTCCATATTTGCTCGTGGTTCATCTGTGCACCAAAAATGTTCGAGTTACGTATTAACCAACTTGTTGTTTGGTTTGTGCAAATTCGTGTGAGTAATTGATTGTTTGTTAATCTTCCTAGTCCTGATCTTGGAGCTCCAGCATGCCCTTCTACCCCTGAAGTGCTATGAGCCAGGGAGCACGCCCCAACTCCTTTTTCTTTCATTATCTTCATTTTTGGACTCGAAGTTGAATCCATTAAAAACCTTGGGGGTGTGTCATTGTTGGTCTAGAAGGTAAAGCAATACCTTCATGTGAAACCAAACCCATCACTATTGGCCCATAAGGTATTGCAATATTTTCATATTTTAATCAAAACTTTCATTGTAATTTCTAACAGTGACACAATACCCTAATTATAAAATTAAAATAATCATTGTTGGTCTAGAAGGTAAAACAATATTTTCACCTTAAAACCTTCACTATAAACACATGATTTCATAAAAATACCTTCAAAATTTCTAAAAATCCTCATTGATGGTCCAAAGAATTGAACAATATTCTCATCTCCGATTTGAACCTTCACATTTAAGGTAGATGCATATGTAACACCCTCATTGTTAGCAACACTCACTATTATTTGAACAATACTTTCATTCTATGGGCAAACCTTCACAATCCTATTGGTGTTAGATGTTGTAAACCTTGGAAATTATACACATGTATACAAAGGCAAATAATAAAAAAATTACAATAACTAATTATGCACAAGATATTAAATGTAATTACGTGATTTTTAAAAAATGAAGGAACAAACCCTAGTTTTAAAAAAATAATTAACTGAAAATGAACCTTAAATTTAAAATAAGCTTAATGATAGATGCCCTAAACCTTAATAAACATATATAAAATATATTATAAATGCAAGATCCAACAATTTAATAACAACTAATTGTACCTTAATAAAAAAGTTGATTATAGAAAAAAAGATGAGGTTTGCTCCATATATTTCCACAAGAAGATTTCCTTCCAAAATATGTTTTAAAGTTGATTTTAATTAACATGAAAAGTTGCAAAAATCATAAATATGTGTGATTTCCCAAACCTTAAATATTATTCATTTATTTTAAATACAACTTTAAATAAGGACATAAACTCCTAAATGCACATTATATTTATTAAGTACATCATACTCATAAACACATCAAAATTTGAAATCTAGTGCCCATTACTTAAGTAAATTAATTAAATTAAGTTACATAGATCATGCATTAAATAGTCCAAAGTGGAGGTGCAGTTATAAAGTTTTATGCAATACCTTGATATTGTTATATCCATTGACACATGGTTGGTATTGCGTAAGTCGTAGGTAGGAAGGTGGGTGGGTAGGTAGACAATGGTTGGTAGGTAGGTAGGCATGTAGATAGACAAGTAGGTAGCTGGGTAAGTAGGCAAGTATGCAGGTAGGTAAGTTGATAGGTAGGCAAGAAGGTAGGTAGGTTAGCTAAGTCAGTAGAGTAGTTAGTAAGTTAGCAAGGTAGCTAGGTCAAGAGGTTAGCTAGGTGGGAGGGCAAGGTCAGGTTGGGAAAATAAAGACTATAAAAAAAGTCAAAGGTCAGCAGCTGAAAAGGTTTGACTGTGCTCCAATGCTGGTTAACCCAGTTTCAGGAACTGGATGAAGAAACGTGGCCCATCCTCTGGACAGAACGGCCAACGGTGCAGTCATGGGGGCTGGTTCACTCTGGCCCAGTGAACCTACAGCCACCAAACCACCATGAGGGATGATGGATGGTGGGCAGATTCGAAACACTTCTTCATTTGCTTCCAGTTCCGTCCCGGGCAGGGTGAACCAACACCTGGGGCCTTCGCCTTCTCAAGCGAGCCCTTTTAGTGGCTGTATTCAACTCAGGAAATGTTAAATTTAGATTCAGAGGCCCTGAGTTGTTCTTCTAGTGGGATATTTAATATTTACCTGATTAAAAGCAACCAAAACAAATTCAGTAAATTTACCATGGTATCCATTGGTGTAGGTTCCGGTTCACCCAATGATTCCCTCGTATATAGTTAAGGATAATATTCCAATGCAGCCTATGCAGAGCACAAGGTTTAGGAGGTAGAGGGTCATTGTGCCTATTGCTTAAGATTGCAAGGGATCTTGCACCTAATGGGTAGGCATAACATCCCTCCATCTCTCAATGAGTTCGTGTAAGATCCCTTGTCTGTTTTAGGAGGGAAATTCACAACTGTAAGGTGCCCTCCAAAAATACTAGCCTGAAATTTCTTCAAGTGGACAAAATACCTCTTCTCTGCTTTGAGAGTATTTCAATGGTATGTTGTTTCGTTTCAGTCCAATGTAGGGTTAAGGTTCCAAATTTACGTTGCTTTCAACTTTAAATCCTGTTCAGCTGGTATGCTCTGACTTCTGCTCAGGGTAATTGTTTTGAGCTGGGTACTCAAAGAGTAGCCTATATGTGCAAAAGCATGCTCTTGCACATATGTACTTCCGTATTTCTATTGCATCTTGTTATGATGGATTCGTCAGATTATGGTGACTAAATAATGAATAGTGTTTTTTTGGCAATTCATTTCCTGTCATTGCATTTAATACCTTGAAGAAGACAACCAACTGGAATACCTCCTAGTAAGTGTTTTCCCAATTTTGTGCTGTAGTCGAGGTGGTGATAATCTTTAAGCTGATGATTGAGCCATATTTGGCTATTAACAAAATATGAAATGGAAAAATTTCAAATATCCTTATATATGGTTACTTACTAGAGCCATGTATAGCAAATTTGGCTATTAACAAAATATTTTAACAAAGTATTGTTTTTTCTGCTTGCTAACATGCCATACTTGTACACATATTAATACATGCTTGATATGCCATACCTTTCACCCATATAAGGGTAAATGGTAAATTATTTACTACCCTTACCCTTACTTTGTGAATGAGGTAAGTATTGGTGATTTACGTTTACCCATATTGATAAGTTGCAAAACATATATTCAATTATCATTCCTCGGATTGGATACTGGTTGATGAAACAATTTTTTTGGTGGCAAATTTTCGCTGTTCTGCGAAAAATACTTTGGAATATGAATATCATGTTGCAATTCCTTGTTTTTGTTGAAAGAAATTCGCCAAAAAACAAATAAGTTTAAAAAAATTGCCAAAATTCACAAGAACTGCCTACAACATGAAACGGTACTTAAGTTTCTTCTACTTTTATATTCTGAATATTTCCAAATTTAGCTAAATATATCCCCACTTGAGTGACATCACAAAATTGAAGGGAAACACACTGCGTCGATGGCACTGACATTTTTTTCAACTTTCCGATGATGCGTCATAGACTAACATCCTAAGCAGTGTTTTTTCTGTGCCAAAAATTCGCAACTTGGTGATTTTTTCTATCAGAGAATGAAAAAAAGAGAAAGAACTATGATTTGTAGGGATTTTTTCGCCATTTTTCGAAATAAAAATAATTAAAGTAGCCACATCTAGACCTAGGCATTTACTAGGTCGCTTCTTGTAGCAGCACTTTTGTAAAATGCTACAGGCTACCTAGGACAGTTGCCATTAAATGCTAAGTAATGCTAGGGATCCTTGCCAGTGGACCTACTACAGGAATTTGGAAAAAAAACCTGGATCCCAAGAGGGATTTAGCATTAATTGCCGACAGGTTTATAGAACTTGTGTAAATACTAAAAAAAGTATTAAAGAAAAACTGGTAGCAGTCTAAAATCGGAACCCTATCGTGGTGAAATGTTTTCAAAGAATTTTTTTCTCAAAGTTTGACGATTTTTTTCAGAAAAAATGGGAATATTGCGACAGAATGTACCAATTTTAATTTTGTTTTCCCATTTTGGCGAAATTTTGCACCAAAAAAAGACGCTGCTTGATGGGTGATTATTTGATATTGTTAATAACCTCCAGATCCAGTCTTATGGAAATATGCAAAATCAAAGAACCTCCAGTTTTTTCAGACCCCTCAAAGAACCAACAGTTTTCATGAAAGAATTTGCCAAAGAACCAATAGTTTACAAAAGGTTATTTGATGGCTATTTATTAAAACTCTGGTTCTTTGATCTTTTGAGAATCATGTTTATGTACTAATAACTTGATTTTTAGAACAATGGTTATGAAATTAAAGAACTGAAATCCAAACCAATGGGCTTATCTTGTGCCATTTCTAATACCCACCAGACACTCATATTATTGCAGTTCTAAACCAACCAAAAATTAAATTACCATGACCAAAACACTTATAAGTGTTATTTTGTTTTTGGAGGTCGGTTCTACAAATCTTTGTAGTGCATTTAATAACGATGTCAGGCAACCCAAGACTGCTATTGTCAACTCAAAGTGTGGAATTATCATTTGAGCATATTTCATGACTTCAAAATCTCAAAAGGAAATGTTTCACATGAAAATCCACCTCTTTGTTTTCCACTCCTGATCCATTCGGTGTTTCTTTTTAGGTTTTCAATTTGTAGCATGAGTTGAAGGGAATGTGAGAAGGTAGAGCCTATATGGCTATCTGCAGAGAAAAGTAATAGACTGTAGGTGGCTATATTGCAAGAGCATAATAAGCCTAAAATTAAGCACATAATCTTGAAGTTGTTTTGGTCCGCAATGGTTTTTACCTTGACATCTATGTGTACAAGAGCAAGCTCTACTCGGGTAGACGTGTTTGGTCTTTGGTTTTTACCAAACAATTATGGTATGCAGTTTGGCAAATGTGGCAATTACAAGTTTTAAAATTATAATCTCTAACTCTAACCCTTTTGTATGGGATTTGAACCCTGGTCAAAAGGATTGTGCCGATTGCAACACAAAGTAATTGTAGTAGGCAACAATGTTAATATTATACCATACAAAAATAGAATATGATTGTGCGATGCAAAATGCAATCGAAATTACATTTAAAAATCTTGCATCCAAACTTCCAACTCCAAGGAAAATGCTCATGCATTGACTCCCACCCTTGCCTTATTAATAGAAGAAATTCTTAAATCAATGATTCCATATATGACTAATTTTGTAGTCATATTAGACATTATATGACTAAAGATGTTTTAGTTGACTTTGATTTTGATTCAAAGTGATCATTAGTTGTAACAAACAAGTAACAAAGGATAAACAATCATTGAATGTTCAATGTGGTAGTTTTCATCCTATAGTCATTAAGGACAAGTCACAAAGAATAAATCATATATAATGTTGAGGTGTCATATAATTAATGATTATAATATGATTGGCGAACATTAGACCATTTGATTACTTAAATTGATACTTACATTAAAATTATTTTTTTGGATTATTATAAAATAATATTTCTAATAGATAGGTAGGTAATAGGTCTAGGTAGGTTGAAAAAGGAAAGTGGGTAGGTAACAATTTGGCCTACTTAATTTGACCTACATAACCTATGTAACCTATTTCAACTTGCAATCTATGTGCATTCTTAAAGGACTAGGGTTCACCTTCACAATGATAAACCAAGTCCTTACCAATGGAGTACAACATCAAAAGGTGTCCAATTTTGGTGAAATTTTTTATTTCACATGTTTATTTTATATCATTACAAGACTATGAAGTAGGTAGCAAGTTGTAGGATGATAGGTAGGAGGTAGGTAGGTTATAGGAGATAGGAAATGAAAGGTAGGTTGGTGAAGTAGGTACATGGGTGAGTGGGTAGGTAGGTATGTGGGTGGGTGCATGGGTGGGTAAGTAAATAGGTAGGTTGATAGATGGGTGGGTGGGTATGTAGGTAAATAGGTAGGTATGTAGGTAGGTGGGGTGTAGGGTTGTCTATGTCCATATCAAACAACTTCAAATCATTTTTCAATCATTGTAGTGACAATTAGATGTTCATTTCATTGATCATGAATATCATATAGATGAAATAAAAGTGATGAAAATTGATACCTTTCATCTTGTTACCACCTCATCATATATTAGTCACATGCCCCACTAATATATGATTATGATTATTTACATATATAGGATTCAAAGTAATAGTTTATAACTATTAAAGTCATACATATAGTCATTTAGGACTTTTAATCATAGATTTTTTAGTTGTAAAGGACCAAATTCCTTCTAGTGTATATATCCTCCATCATTCCAATCCATAATAACTTGCTGGAAAGGAAATGTTTCCTAATGGAAAAGTTTTATGTAAACATGCATATGGCGATATTCAAATGCACTATTAATCAATTTTGCAGCTTGGACTTCATAAAAGATAAAGTGGAAATGTTCTTTCATTTTTCATGTTGCTAATGACCTAAAAAATGACTAATTCAACAAGCTTCATGAACTCAAAAAGACAAACAACTAGCAAATTGTTTATGGCAAGTTGACACTATAACTTAGTCATTTGATTTTTATCCTTAGGTTTTACCATAACTATAAAAGCTTGATTCTTTATGGTCAACTTGAAGAAAAAGATCTATAAATCCAATGTCTCATTTAAAAGTGGCCTAGAAACCCATTTGCCATCAACACCAACTTCTTGGAAATGCAATAATGCCATTTGATCAACGCAAAATGGTCCACAAAGGTGGACTCACAATCTAGTTGTAACTAGTAATGTGGGTAAATAATCCCAAAAACATTCATTAGCTCATGATTTAGAAACCTTCATTCCAACTCAAACATTAATAAATCATAATGCATTGAACTTTGATAGTTTTAATGACTTAATCAAAACCCTCATAAATAACTACAAAATGGATGTTAGTTAAAGAATTAACACGATGGACCATGTGGGATTGTCCAATGATGCAAAAAGCCAAATGTTCAATGCTGTCATTTAAATTAGTTAGACAATCTTGAATAATTTTACAAGATGTGTTTGCAACATCCATGAACTTAAGAAAGTTTTCATGCTAAAATGAGGTGTGTGGATCATTGTATATTTTGTATAGATTAACTTGGAAATTTTTAATAGTTTCAATGTAGTCACACATAAAAATGTCCTTGGCCTATGCAAATTTCATCAAAACATTAACATATTCCAACAAAAGCAATATACATATGCATGGCAAACCCAAGATTGTATGAACATCACATAAATTCACAAAATTGGCTTTGAATGCTTCCACATATCCATTATCAGCTGCCATTTTAACATTTAGGGTTATGTATTCTTTCCCAACTTGTTTTAAAAGTGTCACCATGTTAATCCACCTTGTTTTCATATTCTCAAGAATTTTTTAAACTTTTTGTTTTCATAATTTTAGTAAGTTTCTAGAATTCAAAATGGTGTTGGGGGGGGGTAAAAATATCCATAAAGCAATTGAAAAAGATTTTCCAATTTGGAGACCATTAGCATGGAAGACAAACTTTACAACTCATGGTATTATATGACTATGAGTTTTATTAGACAAGTTGCAATAAATTGTTTCCACAAAAAATCCAATTTGGGTATTAGTTGCTAGTCTTTCCCTTCAATGACATTACAAACTTTCCACTTGACCTATGTGACCTTCCCATTAACACTTGTGTAATAGATTTTGCCCAAGGTAGTTTTGCTACCCATGAAACTTGGAAATGACAATTAAGTTCATACATCTTTTTCCTCTTTTTGTTGTTGGCTAAATTTGCTTCTAATTGTGTTGGATTGAAAACCATAATAGCAAGCATACGGTTTTGGCTAGAACTTACAATATTGCTAGGGATGTGATTAGAAAAATAAACTTATGTTTGAAATTTTTTGGGACAACTAAGGGGGTTGTCGTGGCAATAAACACAACTTAACAATTGATTTTAGAAAACAAACCTCCGTAATAGACTAAAACCGGCTACAACAAATAAACTCAAACAATACACCTCAATGTTGAACAACAAATTCAAATAATAGATCTTCAAACAATGCAAGTATGGACTTTTACATGTTTACTTGATTTTGTGATGTGTAATGGCCTTATTTATAAAACCATGACATTACAACACGCCATGAAAAAATCAAGGGTTTTACAATTAATCTTGTAATTGGGTTTTTGAGTTGTAATGGACATTTATAACTCATAGTATTTATATAATTGTGAGTTTTATTGGAGAAGTTGTAGCAATTGCACAAGTTGCAATAGACATGTATATGATATGCATATACAACAACTAAGATGCAACTTGGTGCATTTCAATTGCAACTAATTGTCCATGTTAGTTTCCCATGCAAATTCTTGTGGATAAATGATATGCCTTTGTGGCATTTCATTCATCCGTTAATGGATGAAGTATGTTCATATCTTTTAAACTTATTTACAACTATTTCATAATTAGATTTCAACAATTTTTTTTGAATATTTTTTCATTCATCCATTGACAAATGGATGGATGAATGAAATATATATGTCTATTGCAATTGTGTTACAACTCAAGGCAATGTGCAAATATAAATGATTAAATGACTAATTGACAACTATGTTACAATTTATACCTATGTATGTTAGTATTAATGTGCAATGTCTAATGTTCCACTATTGGTACTAGTATTCAATTTATAAATAATGCGTTACTAAAAACTATTATTTTGTGCTTAATAGATTTTTCCAATGGTATAATGTTGGAATTGGAGTTTAATTAATGTAAAACTTTCTAATTTGCAACTAATCAATTTGTTGATAGATTATTTTTTAATTAATATCCATTTATGGATGGAATTTTTGTGCACCTACTAGAATTGTCAATAATAATTTTGCACTATGAAACACCTTACATAAGCCCATTACATAAATAATGAAAACATCTTATTTGTAATAATGCAATTTTATATAATAATGTTTAATGTTGGAGAACATTCATACATGAAATTTTTGGTGATCCATGGTACTTTCCAATCTAATATCTATGGCTGGATACAATGCTAAAATATTCACTTTGGTTCTATTCATAAATTAATCTACATTTTAATTGCTACCAAACATAAAATGATGTTAACACCCTTGGTTGTATATGATATCATAAATATGGTGTAACTCACTTGCAAGTCACATGTAATTGGATGCAATTGTCTATCCATGATTAAAAGTAACTAACCAACAACATACATATAATTTACAATTATAATGTAATCAACAAGCAATACCTAAACAATTTTTGTAACTATAATGCAATTAACAAGCAATGCATACACAACTTCTGTAACTATAATTCAAATAACAAATAATGTGCATGATACAATGTCAAACATGTAAATGTAAACCTACATTCACTTTCATTACTTTAATGTAAAAGTTTATTGAGTTTGGATGCCTCTAAGGACCTGCATCGTCAAAGTTCATATTAATAAGTCATTACAACCAACAAGTTAACAACATAATATTTTTATGCATAAGAATAATGAATGATTTTTCAAATGTTAAAAACAACATGGGTGTTGAAGTTGAATATTATTACTTATTACAACCAAAAAATTGAAAAATTGGTAGTTTCATGGTTTCAATCATAAAAAAAAAACTAACAAAATTTTGTTCAAATTAAAAAAAAAAAAACCAAATCAAATATCTTCACAAAACATGTTATCAAATGAATTTTATTTTTTTAAATGCTAGAATGTTTCAAATTCTATACATAGTAACAAAAAACAAAAAAAAAAACAAAATGATGTTATACATAATGTGTCTCATAGTTGTTTCACAAAAAACTAACAACTTTCAAATTAAAAAGAACAAGTATCTTTATTCATCTTTTATATTATTTTAATCAATAGGCAAAATGTGTAAAAATTGTAAACGTAAGTATTAAAATATGTTAACAGTTACATCTATGTGTCATTTGGCTTCGCATATCTTGTGCAAATTTGAAATTTGCTCTCAAAGTTGTAATTTAGTTGTATACCAATTGCAAACAAATTTAGTTGATAATTAGTTGCAATAGAGTATAAGGTGCAAAATCTAATGAACGGTGGCAATGCACACACATGGCATGTTCATGCGTGAAAGCAATACATTAATTACAAAGTAGTTTCCCATTAAATGTTAATTATATCATAGTTGCCATAACTTGCCCACAAAGTCAAAATATAGTAGACTTGTCGCAACCCTAGCTTTGGGTTCGCGACTAAGGCAAAGGGGTTCCGAGGGTGCGGGCCAAGAGGAAGCCCGTGAGCCACATCACATACTCCCGAAAGTGTAAGAAAGTGTGAGGGAGTGAACCCTCACACTCCCAAAGCAGCTCCCATTTTGGGAGATGGAGTCCCGGTGGACTCCCAAAACTTCAGAGAACAATTTGAGGGGTCAAGACTCAATGGCTTGTGGCGTTCTTTATATCATTGGAAATCTCTTGGAACGTAGATGTCTAAAATGGGTTCACATTGCTCATTTGGACATCTGAATCACAAGTTATGACCAAAAGAAGGGCCAGGAGTCAAACTGCCAGTTTGACTTCCGACCAGAAAAAGTCAGGAATCGATCCGATTTACTTGACTGCAAATGACATGCGACATACCATTGGAAAGCTCTCGACAAGAGCTATAACTTTGCTTCAGACCGCACCTCAATTTGAGGTTTCCTCGCAAAGTTATGGGGCTCCAAAGTGGTTGGAGTCTCGGTTGGCGCGATTTTGGGACTCCCATTTGGGAGTCCCGGGAGAGAAAAACCATTTGGATGTAGGCTCCATGGAGAGGTGCAGGGTGAACCCCTTGCGGGGAGGGGGGCAAAAGCCCCTTCAATCATTAAAGAAATTGAGGAAGTACAAGGGAGGGAGCAAGTGCCACGAGATGGCGGCCTCGCCCTCTCCAAAGATGTGACCGTGAAGCCACTCGGCCTTAAAGGCCTTCTCAATATCAAGCTGCTTATCCTGACTCCTATCCTGTCTAGAGGACTTAATGGCCTTCCAGGTGGCCATGCCCACCTCGGCAGTGGCCTCCCAGGACTGGAGGAGGACTCTCT
>Ga0116228_10003942_pt1 | contig 13109 bp, 10 predicted proteins | sample S1TSphfallax_2_FD_89694 | JGI IMG/M metagenome (GOLD analysis project Ga0116228, IMG submission 89694) | Host-associated microbial communities from peat moss isolated from Minnesota, USA - S1T2_Fc - Sphagnum fallax MG | ecosystem: Host-associated > Plants > Peat moss > Unclassified | place... | reverse complement strand
TGATTGCATTTGAATGTTTTTCTGTAGTTCTAATAAGGAGATTAATGAAGAAGCAACACATACATACATACATACATACATAAATGCCAAGGAAAAAGCATTGAACTTGAATTTCAGTTTTGGTTTTCAATATATACTTAGGACTATAATATTGAGAGTTCTTCAAGATGATTAGTGCAAGCAATAGCCATCCTCTAACAAGCTTTTTGGCTACAAATGACAAATAGGCTCTCCACTCTATGTGCCCATTGAATTTCCAAACGTCAAAACGCTGCAAACAATGGCGGCAACCGTTGAAATTCACTTTCTGACGTTAAAATACACACACTACCAATTTTGCCAAAATTACCCAAAGAAAGTTGCCAAAATTAAATTAATTTTGGCAAAGTTGGCATTTGCCACAGACTATGAGGCCTGTGTTAAGTGGATCATGGAACTCTACTGATTTTATTGCCACTATTTTTCTTTGTTGCTAACATTACTTTTTCTTTTTATGCATTTTCTTTTTCCTTACTTTATTTTCCTAAATTTTAATTAATTAATTATTATTCATCGTGTTGCAAGTGTCGATGATCTCCAATCAATTTATTTATTTTCAAAGTGGTGTTGGATATTAGATGGTTGGTGTGTTATTATTTTTTTAATGTAGTTGATGGTGATAGAGTTTATCATCTTCGAATCATTCTTTACATCTCAAAATAAATTAAGATTGTAGTGTTTGGAGTCAGCCAATTGGTTGTGTGCATGTGTGATTTTAAAAATTATTTTTGGGGAGTTTTTTGGCCTTGGAATTTGATTCTTTTTGGTTATGTCCTTTCTATCTATTTCTTTTGTTTTTGACTTGTGTTTCTCATGTTTTGTAAACCTATGCAATCTTATTGTTTTAATTGATTGTTGTTGTAGTTTCTCATAATGGATTTTGTAGATAACTTGTTTGCTTCTAATGTAAATCAGGTTGTTGTTGATGATGATTTAAAAGAATTGAATAACAATTGTGTAGATGATTATCTTTTTGAAGGTGTTTTTGATGTAGTTGGAAGTTTGTTTGATTCGTTTGTTCAAGAGGATTATTTCGATCCTTGTGTTTATGGAAATAATGTTGATGAAGAAGTGAATTTCAATGTTGATGGTGATGATGATGAAGAGATCAACTGTCGTTTCAAGGATCTTGACCTTCATGAGTTGGAAAATTTGAAGGCCAGTGGATGTCAATGCAGTATTCACTTCGAAATTTAGGTAGTTAACGCATTTAATGCATGGTGAAAGTATAAAAAATTGGATACTTAACCGTCGATTGCAAATTTACAGGATTTTAAACCTAAGTTACTTATCATATTATATGTTAGAATTTTTGTTGCAAGTCATGAAGATTAATGGGGAGCTTTATCTTTTGATTAAAATATTTTCCTATTCCTTCTTTATTTGATTCGTTGGCTTCTTTATTTGAACTAGGTTTTAAAAAAATGTTATGTTGTTTTTGTGTTTGTTTGTAGCATAGCTAGTTTATTTAGTGCTCTCGGTAGAATGATGCGATCAAGAATACACAAGTTACAAAGATTGGTAAGTTAGGTTCGAAATTCAGCATATGCACTAATGACACCTTTGAGATAGTGAAATTGGTTGCAAATGAAGCCATTAATAGGTCTATGGTTGTTGGCCTTGGGGGAGGTATTACACAATCATATGTGTTTTTTTTATTAGAGGAAAGGTTCATGCTAAGTCAAAAAAAATGTCAATTAATTTTGCCTTATGGTGTGCACCTTTGTTTCGACTATTATTGTATGCAAAATTTTGTTATCCATGGAGCCCAAGAGTTGAGAATGGTCAACAATATCAACTTTTGTTTACATGAAGATGAATTCAGTCCATTTTTGAAGTAATGTCTTCTATTTGTCTCTCATCTTTTTTTTTTTGGTGTTCAATTTTTTTGTTTTTTTAAATTTTGTTTGGAAATTTCAATTTTTTGTCTTTCTTTTTTGTAAGTACTAGCAAGGTTAGTAAAAAAATTGGAAGTTTGATGTTAATCACTATTCTATGCAACACCATCGAATAATAGTTAACTATTACATTAAATGTCGTCAAGATGTATAAAGTGATGATTATGCATTGGCCTCCTTTACTTCATCCTTTTTTTTTAACACCCAAGGTCAAAGAGTTTAATGTTATAGAGCAAGTTTGGTTCATGAAAACAAATGTGGGTAAAAACACCCTTGGGAAACTAAGCAAAAAGCTGACAAATGATATCCCAACCTTGAAAGGTAAACAAATTACCAATAAAAATGGGCAAGACATTGCGATTTCAAGCATGGCAAAAGCTTTGGTGCTAGTAGGAAATTTTGGATGATAATTTCAAGCCATTGCGATGCCAAAAGCTATGCAAAGTAAGTGTAATAGTTGGTTTTTCTTATGTTTGCACTAGTCTTTTAGGTTTTCTATTGTTTGATGATTTTTTTTTCTTTCTAAGTATGATCAAACGGATCAAAACATTTGAAGTCGTGCTTGCAACGCATTATTTTTGGAAACTTGAATGGAGATCACCTTCTTACTTATGAGGACGCCCTTACCCATGAGCAGAACATGCACAAAAAGCTTAAAGTAAGTCAAATCCTTTCTTATGTTTTTTGGTTATGGTTTTTGTTTTGACTTTGGTTTTTTTGCCTTCAAATTTTTAGTATTGTAGGTTTCATATTTTGGTACTAATTTTGTTTTGCCTTCATTTGCAACAATGTAATGCATCCATCTAACAAAGAAAATATGGCACCAAGCTCAAGTATTCAACCTAAATTGACCAAGTCTACAACAATTACATGTTTATACAATGTTGGTGATACTTTTGACAAATCAGTTACTGCCTTTGTTCTTATTGAACAATATCTAGAATTTTGGAATTTTTTTGAAAGGTCTTCGGCTTTGAGAGACATGATAAGTAAATGTGAGAATGACCCTTATATTATGATACACATTAGAGGTCATCATTTTTCCAACCTTACAAATTACAACCTAACCCTTTCAATATTTGATCCTAATGTGGCAACAAACTTACTTTTGAGATTGAAAGGTCCACCTTTTGGTTGATTGCATTTTGATTGTGCTATGCCTTTTGCAATGTTTTTGATATTATTATTTTTTTGGAAATTCGTTGTTGTTTGAAGTGATATGTTGTACATTGAAATGTTGTTGTTGTAACATAAAAGATTTAAGATGAGTGGTGCAATTTCAAAACAGAATTGGCCGTGTTGGAAACGAGGGGAGAAATTTCGTTTCAAAATTGCATTGTTTTTTTGTCAGGAACAAATCCGTTGTATAACATGGTTTCCAAATACACTGAATTGTTTTTGGCAGTGCTATACTAAAGTTTTCGAATACCTTTTTGTAACTTATGAAGTATAGAGTGGTAGAGCCACAGGGTGGGGCCATTCCCACAATAAGGGGCCTAGGACAGGTCTGTAGTTGTATCTGGCCTGCGCATTTTGGGAATGTCCCCCCAATACCCAGCCCTTGGCCTTACCCAAAATAAAGTACCAGGCGAATCTTATCATAAGCCTAGGCATACACATAGATCAAACGGCTGAAAATGCTTGGTAAAGCCCTAGCAACAACGCAGTACACACACCAAATCTTCTAGTTTGGAAGATTAGAATGCAACATAATTTATTACACTAAAAGATTACGCAACAAACTCTGCTTATACAGAAAATTATGAATGGCGGGTTGAAGAGCACCAACGTCAGTGCCTGCCTTCTATGCTGTTTCCAATGTGAACCAAAAAGTGACATAATCAGTCACCACAGATAGGCAGATGTTAACGGCTGAAATGTAGGACCTTACTAGGGGTCATGATTATGATGGATGCGGTGTAATTGCAGATGGGATTGGCGGCCGCTGGTTCTCAAGTGAGCCTGAGAGGAGGAGATGATGATGATAACGATGCTGCAATTGCGTCCATTTTGACGTGAAGTTAATAAGCCCAGGGTTCTTTATTTCATTGTTGTGATGTAGCTCAAGTGGCAATCATCCAGAAGACACTTTAGCCAAATTTGGCTAGAAACAGGATGCACAAGTAAAAAGGGTTAGGCATCCATAGGCATCCATCAATTTTTTTGTTACATTGCTGGAACCCAATAGCATAGAGAAATCTGACGATTTTTCAACCAAAAAGAAAAAGAAGAAAAAAGGGTCCAAATTTGGCCATTAGAAAACCCCAAAAAACACAACTTGTTAGCAAATTTGAAAAAAATCGGCAATCAGCTACATTTAGGCAGGAAAAAGAAAACACTGGTTGAAACTCGCGACTTGACACTGCTTCATTTCATTCATTTTGATTCTGAGCAAACTTTCCATGATTTCCAAATGATGGGGATGGAAAGAGCGGGATCTGATTCGTGGGCGGCGAAAGCGGGGGCAAAAATCTGGGAGAGAGACAGATTGCGGTGGCGCAGGAGCCAAGGACGACCAGATAACTTAGCGCAGGGCAGAACCCCAGTTCGAGATAACTTGGCTCAGGGGAACCCCAGTTTCTAAGAGCGGCAGATTTGGGGTAGAGATCACACACACACACACACACACACACAGAGCAGCGTGTGCTCGACAGAAGAGGAAGAAAAAGCGGGAGATGGGGAAAAAGGAGGTAGGTTGGTAGTACCTAGTAGTCGTCGACGTGGGGAGATCAGAATCCTACTTTATAAATCGTGATTTCTAAACTTTTGATCAGCAGTAGGTGTTGAGGGAAGAATTTGTTATGCAATAATAAACGAGCGAATCAAATACAGACGAAAAAAATTTGCAAAGAAAAACAAAGGTGCAAAGGAGAAAGAAGCTACGACTTCAGATCTTGGCACAGAGAGAGAGAGAGAGAGAGAGAGAGAGAGAGGTGCGGTGGGTGATGTGCAAGGGGGGGATCATACATACAAGCAAGCAAAGATGTTTTCTTTTTATTATCTTTTCTTCTGTTAGCTTCTTTCTGGTTGGAGGTTGCTTGTTACGGATGATGCAGATGCACGCCGATAGATAGATGCATGTGGGGCCGGATCCTTGCTGCGCTGCACTTGAATGCTATATAAACCCATGCAATCTTTCGTTAGTTTTCATTGCCTTCTTCTTCTTCTTCTTCTTCTTCTTCCTCCTCCTCCTTCTCTCCCAGCATTACTACAGTATGGGACGTTGAACATTGAGTGTAGATTGGAAACCATTCTTGTGTGCTTTCACATGGGTTCAAGGGTGGCCGTTCCACATACGTACATCAATTTTGTGGGTTCGTAGGTTTTCGTTTCCAGTCGCTGCTTGATTCCATGTTACATCACCCTTCTGGTTTGCTCAGTAACTGTGATGCTGGTGGTCATGATGATGATCATCATCATCATCTTCCTCTTCCTGACTTTCTGGCTCTTTTGCCCAGCACCAGATTGCCAGATGATGGGTGTTTTCTCTTTTTGCCCCTCAAGCGTTTTGTTTTGTTTTTTCTCCATTTTGAAGGCATTGTCGCACCTCTGTTTCGTTTTGTGAGCTCTAGTGAGCCTGTGTCATATGAATACCAGAATTGAATTCTTCATCTGTTTGGGAAATCGCTGGCATTATCTGCTTGGGGAATCCGGTTGAGGCGGATATTGTCTGATATAGTCTTCGGCAATTGATTGGACTTAGATTCCTTAGATTCTGTTGTAATTACTGTGTTTGTACTCTTGTTGTGATCTGATCGCAATCCTTCTTTCGCTGTTGACAGCAAAACTGAGAGGAGAGGAAAGGTTTTGTTGATTTCCAAGTGGAAATTATGAGTTCTGAAGAAATGGAAGGTGCACTACTGCACACCAGCACTTGGTGTTGTTAAATATGCTGTAATGCTATGTTCCTGCATCTGCACCTGCACCAAAGTTTCACCATATGAATGTCTCATGCACCAAGTGCTAGAGCTCCTCTTGCTTGGTGATTCAAACAAATGACCAAGTGCTGAGGAGTTCAATGGGACAGAGTAGGAGACATTGGTGTAGGGTGCAGTGCAGAAATATTGCATTCTAGCTGACCTTTTTTAATCTTTCCAACTGGAAGAGAATTGTAAAAACTTCTCATTGAATAACTGTTGCCATGCACAGTTGGTGCCTTATTATCTCAACAGCAGCTGGATGCATCAGCTGGCCACATCTCTGTCATCACAGCCTCAAGAGAAACCCTGAAGAAGGTTCACATGTGAAATCTGTTTCAATACAAGTGACCCAAATTTTGGTAAATATCTGTGCTCAAACCCTTACATATATGTATGTTTTGCTGGTGCAACTAGTGTTTCAAGCATGGGAAGTGGTGCATCCATCCATGTGTTCGTGTGGATTGTGAGTGAGCAGTTGGAAGGTGCAATGTCCAATCACAATGTCTATTGCCAGGGTCTCTTTCCATTAGAAAGTTCACCTCTCAAGATTGTGTTCACTAATCCAACCAGAAGTTCCTGTTCAGTAAGTATCTCATTTGATCCAGGTCTACAAAGATAGCCTCTGGAATTCATCCATGTTGACCTTGTAGGCTACACAGCTACTTTTGTTTCCCTCCATAGTCTTGGGGTGCCCCTGGAGAGGAAACAGGGGCCCAGGGGCACCTGCTTCTATTGGAGTATTGTCATGATGTAATTGCAAACCTGTTGACATACACATTGTTACTGCAAATCCAGAGGTTGTTGGCATGTGCACTTGATAGATTCCTTTCATGTTTGATTCCTAGAAACTGAAATTTTTCTATACTATCGGTTAATGATTACAACATTGAGAGCATAATCATTGTTCATGGAGAGGGTTTTGGTCTTGGAGGGTGTGACACACAGGGGTGCTGTGAGAGGGGCTGGAGCTGCTGATCCATGCAATCTGCTTTGTGCATGCGCTTTGTTACAAGATAGATGACAGCTCCTGCATTCTGGTTTCACCTTCCAGCTTCATTGTTCAACAATCCCTATCAATGTTAATGCCATTACTGTCAGTTTGAATGTGGCTGTCAACCAGCTGCCTAAAATGCATACTGTAGATGAGGCAGTACATCTGTTATGCCTGGGTGCACAAGGTACAGCTGCTTACTGCTGCTGCCCAACCCAACCCTACTGCTCTACTCCGGAATCATTTAGTGTTGTATCCATGTTTGCTGAGTTTCTCACATTGTATAGACATTCTTCCCTACATTGTGCCTTTCATAGGTTCATTTGCCAAGATGCATTTGTTCAGATATATGTACTTGACATGCTGAAGGCATGCAGAAAGCCGTGAGAAGAGGACACTGTTCACAGTGATATTTGAAGTTGCAGTTGAATTTTCCTGTACAGCCTGCTGCACCTTGAACAGCTTAGCCTGGTGCATGTGCAGAAATTATGCCAACAGCATCAATGCCAGCTACTGCTTTGATCTTAAGGAGTGGGTGTAATCAGCTCAAAGAGTGTTGCTTTTGTAGTTGTTTTGCTTAGTAAGGTTGAGCTATGCCATTAGTGGAGTTAAGGTCAAACATTCCCACAAGTGAGGCTTTTAGGCCTTGGGCAGGCAGTGGAAATCTCTAGTTGTTTTCACAAACAAGAAAATGATTTCCAGCAACCATGTGCCAACAACAAAGGTCAGCGTGACACCAAGCCTGGCCTTTATGTTTTGTCATCAGCACATTTTTTAGATGATGGATTTCCATCACCCAATGAAATTTGAACGCATAATGCCAACTTAGCTAGGGTAGTGGGAGTCCAGGGTGAGCTTCCTCTTGGCTTACCCTTCTTGCAGACACAGCTTCCTTTTACATACTTCTGATTTGTTCCTAGAAGTAGGAAAAGTGGCCAGGTTTGAGGGCCCTCATTTCCATAAGTGGCCTATTTCTCTTGTCTTCTTTCTTTTGTTCCAGCTTGGTGTTTTTGGAATAAAGTCTCACATGTTTTACATTGTTTCCATCTAGGTTTGGGGGCCCTTGACCTGGGTTCTTGGCTTATATAATTCTGACTGCAAGATGTGCAGCAGCAGATGATCTTTTGTGACGTTATCTGTAGTTACAAGTGATTGTCATAATGTCAAAGTGACTGAATTTTGCCTGGACCTTGGTTTGTTGATTCCAATGAGGATGATGTGGTTTAGGTAGGACAACTTCAGATTTCAGAAGTCTCTTCCAAACAGTTCCATAAGTTGTGCTTTGGACAATTCTCAAATAAAGAGGAATGAAAAAGTGTTTTTTTCAAATCTGTGTCTTTTCAGAATATTTTTTTTCCAACACCATAATGAGAACAGATTTTCAATACTTTTGCACCCATTTGCAATACATTTCTTTTTGATTAAAAAGCAGTTCAATTCAAATTGCATGCAATGTCATTCCATATTTTCACTTGAATGGAACTTAATTTTTTGCAAAATCAATTCAAGTTTTCCTCAGTTGATCATCACTGATAGCAGTAGCATGGAGCCCAAGTAATGAAGCATGGTATTTGTGATGAATATGTCTCTTGAAATGAGCTGGACCTTTGTCTTGTTAGCAATTAAGCATAGTAATACTGATACGTATGTTTGTTGAAATGGCCTGTACCTTTGTTCTGTTAATAATTATGTCTAGTAATAGTACTCTACATGTTTGTTGTACCCAAGAAATGGAGCACTATAGCTATTCAAATTTGGGGGTGAACATTTCAGTTGCGGTGTGAACTCTAGGATTTCTTTAGGTAAGGACAGAATCTGCCTTTCTTGTGAAAACATGCCGAGAGGTGACATTGGCAAACTATAATCCAGTTCTTCATACATGTGCAACATCTCCTTACATGAAGTATTTCCTTAGGTAAGGACAGAATCTGCCTTTCTTGTGAAACATGCTGAGAGGTGATGTTGGAAAACTACGATCCAGTTCTTCATACATGTGCAACATCTCCTTACATGAAGTGTAACCTTTGTTGTAGGAGGTGTAGTCACAACCACACTTTGTTTGGATTGCTACATGGGGGTTCTTTCCTTTATATGCAAATTACACAAATGCAGCAGTATTGCAGGTACTTGTGAAAGAGCAGGATATAAGCAAAACTGCCATATCTTTGCTCATTCTTTTGGCTCAAATTTGGTTTTGTATCTTGCTACTAGGTAGTAGCTCAACTACTGGCCTTTGAGAAAACTTCTCATGCACTTGGGTGTATATGCATGGATAAACAGTGATCTGAATTTTTTAGTAATTTTCTTTAATGAGTATTTTTATATATAGTACCTCATTTGACAATTTGTGGTCCCCCCCTGCTCAGGATTTGATTTTTAAATCAAATCCTACGGTCTCTCCCTTTTTCTCCTCACAAATCTTTGTTGGGACTTTATTTTCGTGTAGCCTTTGAAAAAGAAAGAAATATGTCTAACCCAATCATCCCATTCCTCATATTCTTTTAAATCAGCAAATGTCTGCACTTTCCTTTACAAAATAGCACTCATTGAATCATGTGCATATTTTTTAATCCCCTGCAAACAAAATCCTGGTCTGCCAAATTCCCACCTAAAAACACAGGTATAACTTTACTTGGTCCCTGCAGTGATGGAATTTGCCAGGACCCCAAAGGCCCTTTGGGGGGCGGGGGGGGTGGGGGTGACAGGATAATAATTTATTTATTGGGCTCTGTCCATAGGGAAGAGGTGGCAAATATTAAATTTACGGATTTCATGTTTTCCTGAAAGATTCGGCCTTAATGTTTTGGCTCAAACTTCACCGAATGTGTGAGTGATCTTTCAATGTGTTAGTGACATCTGAAATACAATGTTTGCATATGATGGATGGGCATGTTTCATCGAAGTGCATGCATTTGGATGCTAACCTTAGATCTGTCAAGGGCAAGGGACGGTTTTAATTTGAAGTTTGAACCCGCCGTAAAGGACAGGGTCATTACCAGTGATGGGCAGGTACCTGGTTCAGTCAGTTAGAAATGCTTGTTCAGGTTCTCGTTAGGAAAAACTGAATCAGAGCAGGGGTCTAGTTTTTAGAACTGGTATTGGTATCGGAATCAGATTCCTAATTCCATTTATGTTCAGAACTGGAACAGAATCAGAATTTTGAAAAAGAAGACTAGAACCAGGTATGAACCGTAAGGTATAAGTAATTATGTGTAGTGTATAGCCCGGGACGTGGGGCTGTGTACAAATGTGGGACCCAGCCTGAGACACATGCCACGTCTTTAACAATGTTCTACAAAGCTGGGTCTTTGCCAAGTTTTTAAGGCTTTGACAAATTGTCTTAATTTTTTTAAGTTTACAAGGCAAGTTGTTAACAGTCTAAAACGACACTAATGTTTTGCAAGCTTGAATACATGTGTTATCTAAATGTTACAAGCGGCAATCACAACTCAAAGTGCATACTAATTATTTCTAACAATTTAGAGAACCTAAAGAGTTTTTTTTTTTCCTGAAGGTAATACAATTCATTTGTGAAACCTAAAGAGATTTTTTTTCTTTCAATCTGAAAGTAACACAATTCAAGTATGAAACAGTTATTGATCTGGATTTTTGAGGGACACCTTACATTGATATTGTTCCCAAGTAAGGTCTGATTATGGATATTTGAAATTTTAGAAACACCAGCTATGAGGTGAGGATGGGTGTTAACTTTCAAAAAATGATGGGTACAAGGAGTATTCGAATTTTTGAAATTGTAAGAACCAATGGGCATATATGCATATACCACCTGGTGTGATACCCAGTTAATACTTCATGGATAAACAAATACCCATCACCACACTGGTAGGTGCCAAAATATCGGCCCTAGTGCTTGGGGGCAGATATTGTGAGCAAAGGAACCCCTAGAGACCCAACACAAGTGGGATGTGGAAGAAGGCGTGTATGTGGAATGAAGTGAATTATGAAATTTGTAATACTTGTTCAAACCAAAAAAAAGACATTCACACATCTACACTTTATTTTGCACTAATAATTATTGGGAACCTCTTTAGAACTGAGGATGTGGATTCTAAGCATGAAGGACATTGTGGCACACCACATTCAACACAACCTAGTTTTCATTTGCATCCAGACTTGTCTAATGTGGGAAATCACACCCCACTTATTAGGCAATGGGAGGCTACATAGTAAGGAAACTGCTATTCTGAGCTCAACTGTTTCAATGCTGTGCCCTTAAACATAATTGTAAAGCCCCAGTGTAAAGCCTTATGGGTTCCAATTTGTGAACTTGAGAAACCTGAATGGTCCATAACAATCCCCATTTTCGTGAACCAAAAATGGCAATTTAGGACTACCAACCTAGGATGGCTATTCCAAAACCAAAATTTCTTCCATAGGTAGACCCACGTACTAATATTCAATCCTTTCATCATCCCTGGGCCCCAGCTTTGTTCTATCTCTCTAGCAATGATTAACTATGATGACAAAAAGTTGTGGACATTGGGCAGCACTTTGACAATATCAACATAGAATTGGCTTTCCAAGCACACACTCCAAGTCTCCAATGACCATAGCTTTTAAAGGAGGAAAGACGTTACACAGTAACTCATCCCCCATTGAACTTTAGCTTCTTAAGGAGGAAGGACATTGTACACTTATATACATCTCCCCCACCCCCAATTGAACTTTTGTGGGTGTCGGAGCACTGTTTGTGATGATCTTTTCTATAACATGGGAAAACAATTGAAGACCAAGAATAGAAATTCCCCCATGCTAACGTATGATTTGGCAAACAACAAAACTCAAGATGTCACACCTATTTGTGATTTTTGGAGTCTCCCACCAAAAGCCTGCAAACAAGTGGTACCACTATGCTATCATTTTACATAATTTGAGGTCCAATGCCGTGGCAATTCCTGAACTTCAGATAACTGTAATTTCGTAGAGGAAAATAACCAAAGGGAGATGTGGGCAAAAGAGCACCATGGAAAAAGGCAACCCCCTTTATTGATTAACCCTATGAGGGTAAGCCCATTTTACAACCATTTTACCTCTATTTGAGCCATAGTTAGAAATTTGGTCCAATCTACCCATCCATGAATTGAATTCCAAATCCAATTGTTAGATTCAAAGTTACAAACTCATAGTTCTTCGATAAAACCTTTAGCCTAAATCAAGTAAAGGATGATGAAATAGAAAAGCTAGATTGAACTCATACATGATTATGCAAGTGCTACCCAAGGTTGGGTTTGAAACTTCATTGGTAAAAAAAAAAAAATTGACATGAATTAATGCAAAATTGAATCCAATTTGTGATTCTTCAAATAAGGATTTTTGAAAATGGGTAGCAAATTAAAAAGGAATTCATTGTTGGAATTCTTGGGTTAGCTTTTAATTGAGTTTTCAAAGTTAGCTCAACTAAGCTAGGAAGGTTGATTAGGAATGAGATTTATCCCTTGGTTAGGACACCTCACACATGAGAAAGTGGTCACATGCGGCTTTCTTAACAAACCACTCCCTAAATCCACTTGGATGTGTTCAATCTACAAACCATTGGGGAGATATTCAATGTATGCAATCAACAAACCGTCAGGGAGATATTCAATGTGTGCATTCAACTAAAACAAAAACTTAAATTTTTTTTCATCTAAACCAACTCAAAATACTCAAAAACAAATTGATGTATCATCAATTTAAGCATTAATGGTTAAAAAACATAACCACATTTAATACAATGGGGTCACAAATTATAAATCATTCCTTTGAATTCCAACAATGAGAATAGCCCCAACACTATCCCCTAACAATAAAGCATCATTCAAACTTGTTAATAGGCATCAAATGTTAAACAAAGTTAACATTAGGATTAGAGTTCACAAAAAACTTTTGGGTTGTTTCATTATGCGTCCTACCATAGTAACAGTAGCATTGTCATCCTACATTCATATTCAAGTTATGGCCAAAAGAATGGTTGAAAGTCAACTTGGTAGTTTGACTCCCGACCACTAAAAGTCAGGAATCACCCCGATTTCCTTACGTGCAAGTGGCATGCAATATATTGTTTGAAAGCTCTCAACCTCATCTTAATCAAAGGTCTTCACACAAAATTATGGGGCCCCAAAATCGCGAGAGTCCCAACTTTGGGAATTTTGGGACTCCCATTTTGGAGTCCCGGGACAAAATGTCGTTTGGATGTGGCCCTCATGGGAAAGCACATAATATACTATAAGGGGGAAGGTGGTGGCTTCCCCCAAGTCCGAG
>Ga0116228_10003941_pt1 | contig 13110 bp, 11 predicted proteins | sample S1TSphfallax_2_FD_89694 | JGI IMG/M metagenome (GOLD analysis project Ga0116228, IMG submission 89694) | Host-associated microbial communities from peat moss isolated from Minnesota, USA - S1T2_Fc - Sphagnum fallax MG | ecosystem: Host-associated > Plants > Peat moss > Unclassified | place... | reverse complement strand
TTTTTTCTAGGGCACTAAAAATTGTCAAAATCAAAATAGAATTGAGAAAGTTTTGTCCCCAAAGTAGAAGAGTCAAGAACTCAAAAAAGCAAACTACCTAATGCTACAAATTTCATTGTATGTTCTTCTTACGTTGTTGTTACTAGAGTTCAAAGATGATTTGTAGAACTTGTTGAGGTGACGTTTCTTATGACACTTTAAATCGTTTAAAATGAATAAGAAATAAAAAAAGTTATACAATTTGAAAGTAGGACTAAGAGTCAAAATGAAAAAATAAAAATAAAAATGTGTTTTGCTACTCTTACTGCTCTTTTTTGGCTGGTCCTTTGGCTGTGCATTTCAAAGATGATTTGTAGAGCTTGACAAGGCGCTCCTATATCATCAGTCAAAATGGAGAAGAATTGAGAAAGATTTGCCAAAGATCATAGGCAGACGTGATGGGCCAGTTTACCCTAGTATTAATATTGAAGAGATGAAATTGTTGTTCCTTTGTTTTTAATTTGTAAGAGATGAAATTGCTCTTCTTCTCTTCTTAATCTTAAGATTAATACAAGAGGGGATGTCTACAAGAAATGGCGAATCAACCAATGTTGGTATTTATATAGGTTGGCACCCGGTATAAACAATGGTGTTACATTTGAATTAAATACATGCTCAATGTGGTATCCGTCAACTTGGTATTGGCTTGATATCAATATATCTTCGGTTTTTGTTTTGCAAAAATTGATTGGCAACCAAATCAATCTGGTCTTAGGGTTTAAATATTAAAGTGCACATTTGATTTCAGGAGTTTAATGTAGACATCTCCTCTTATATCAATCCTTTTTTCACATTTGTATGATTTTGTGTTTTGGTTTTGAAAGCAATGGTGGTTCAATTTATGGTATGATTTTTTTTGGTTTTTCGATGCCTCTTTCCAGTTTTAATGTGATTATTGCACAATGTTGCAACTCTAACTTTGAACTTGCAATAAGGTTAAGGAATTGAGTTTAAAAAATGTTTTAAGACTTCAACATATTCTCACTAGTGCAAAAAAATGCAAAGAATTAAGTCTTACAATTTCCAAGTGAATTCTCACCACAAGAGTTGGAGTCCCATAATTGTCTTGATTTTTCATGGTAAAAGTGCAAATAATAAACATTGTCCACATCAGGCCTTTTTTAAACTATTAAAAAGGTCTTGATACAACATTTATAACTGGGTTTACATTTTCCATATGAAATTTGAAAGTTTAAATTATAATAAAAAAATGGTTAGGAATCAAACTAATAATTTGATTCTCAATCATTAAAACTTAAGAAATTATGGTTAAATGATGTCTAATTGAAGCATGTAATATAACATTGAAAAACCTTCTTCAAGGACTACATCATTTCCTTTGAGAGCTCTTTAATTATAGTTTACGTGTGTGTATGTGAAAATTATGAACTTGTAAAGGTTCATAACTTGACAAAATTAAAAACTCACATTTTGAAATCTTCAGTTTTTTTGACATTTCAATGCAATCCTTGCCACCAATTGCAAAGTATATTAGAGATATGAGAATGGTAATTTCTCCCAAATTTGGGTTATGGTGAATATTGTGAGAGTTTGATGTTCATGGTTCATTCATGCACCATATTAACCCCAACTTGCATTGTTGTAAGTTGTTAAACTTTTCAATTCAACTTTCATTCAATACTTGAATGTTTTTGTTTTCAATTTACATGTCACAAATTATAAACAATACAAGTTTAGTGAAATTACTTCTTTGTGTTGTCATGATCATGTTAATTTGATTGTAGTGAGCTTTTTCATTGTGATCATTGTTTTTGTAGTCATCTACAAAGAATAGAACAAGGTTCTATGTTTTGTGTTTGTTAAAGTTTTGTGAGGTTTCCCATCTTCAAGGTTTCATAATGTTTCACATCTTCAACCTTCACTCAATTTATTTTTCAATTTAGTTATGTGAAATTTGATATTCATCACAATCTAGATTGAAACACCTAGTGGGGAAAATGTTATGACCACAACTTAGGTTTGCCACCAAAGCTTGGGCAAGACAAAGGAAATAAATCGTAGGTGAGGTCAAAGCTTATCTTGATTAAAATATATTCACATAAGTATGTGTGAAATTGCAAGGGAAGAAGCCCTAACATTCCTAACTGGAATTTTCATTCTAAAAGTTGGAAGTTTTAAGGTGTTTTGAATTTTGAAAACAAAATTTTGGGGGGTTCAAACTTTGTTTAAAATTAAGTTTTATTGATACTATTGCAATGGTCTTTTAAAATAATAAAATATAATGGGGTAGCGATCTTTAAAAATATCAATTATAATAACTGTAGTCATTTAAGAAGTTGAGAATCAAATCACCAAAACAATTCAAATGGCCACTTCAATGACAATTTGTTCATGTTTATTTCATTTTTTATTGAAAATCTTAATACATATTTGAAAAGTCCTTTTGAAGGGCTTACAAGTTTTTTTGTGAAAGCTCTTAATTTGGATGTGAAATGAAAAAACCATGGGTCCCCAAACTTGTGAAATTCATAAATTAACAATATTGGGAATCTCATTTCAAAGCCTTGGAAAAAATGATTATCTTGATGTACCCTTCATAAGGTGTTACAAAATATGTTATAAGAAGGATAATGGTGTCTTCCCCTAAATTTGGTTTATGGTGAATATTGTAAGTCCAAGTTAACTCATGGTTCATCCTTGCACCATTTGGCTTCAAAATTCATTGACCATTGTCTTATTTAGTTTGTGCAATTTAACATGTTTATGAGTTCAACTTGAAGAAGTCATTCTAGTTTCATCATGAAGTTTGCATGCCTTCTTTTTTGTTTCAAAGTTAAGAAACATGTTTAGGAATTGAAAGTGGTCATTGAAAAGGGAAAAAAAAGGTCTAGATAATGGATTTTACAACCATTACTAAGTTTTTAAAAATCAAAACCCTTACAAGTCCAATGATATTGGTTAACATTAGTTCATAAAAGATTTAATGTTGTTGATTTCTAAGGGGTATATGTCAATGTTAATGGTTGAAAATCTTTGGTTGCAACATATGGTGATGTGACAATCTAATAGAGTTAAATTTATGTCACATAAACAAGTTGTTCAAAAGCATATCCCAACTATGTTGATTAAGGTGATGGAGTTGTATGTGCTTCTAACCATTACAAAATGTACAATAACCATTGTCATGTTAACTTTGAATGTATAAATCAATTGAATTTGTTACAAATTTGCGCTTGTAATCAATTTTATTAACAATGAGTGGGTGCATTACCACTTAAGTAGGGTTTGAAGCTCCTAATATCTTTGGATCAACATTAGCAAAACAAGTGAAATATCTTTTGGTTAATTATCAATCCATAAACAACATCATAGCTTATGTGAAAAACAAGGGCACAAAATCTAAACACCCATACTTATGCATTGACAAGCATTGTCATATCATGTGCACAATTACATCTTTCTTCACCTTTTGTGACATGTTTTGGCCATGAGATATCACAAATCCAAAAATGCCACAAATGATATTAAAATTGGTATTGGAATGAGAATTTGAATATGGTTGAAGCTCAAAATGCATTACATAAAATCATCACATGGATGAAAAAATCAAGGAAAGGAAGGCAAGAATGGGAACTTGTTGTGCCTAAAGAAACTAGTTTGAGGGCCATGAAACTAAAGACACTAGTCAAAACATCATTTGCTTTTAAGACTATTTTGTTTTAAAAGACCTTAAAATACTCTACAATCAACATACCCCAAAATTACAAGTTTGAATCCCATCAAGTTCAACTTGGGCAATTACAAAAGTTACAATAGAAACATTAGGCCATGTGGTGCTAGAATAGTGCATTTAAAACCAAACTAAAGGTTATTGGTTGTTTTTCAAAGCTTTATAGTTGTTTTTTCAAGTTGTAGTAGATGACATAAAGAGTATCAAATTGAAACATCAATAAATTCACTTCTAATGTGTGAAGAATTTGATGTAAAGTTGAAGGTCTTGTATCTAGATTGGTGACTGAGATAATCAATGTGTTTTTGCAACCCCATTATACGTTTTTTTTACATTTGTTGTAACTTTCAATGTTATTATTGCACACATTATGTGTGCTCTTTGATTATATCCTTGTTCTAAAGGCCTTCAATGTATACTAAAGCATGCAAGTAAAGATAAAACAACAATAATTGTGGAAGAGTATGACCAACATCTATTGGTGACTCTTTTGGTGAAGTCTCCAAACATTTGAACCCAAACCATGGAAAGAGCCTTCCTCCTTTGGCACTTAGCATTGATGAGTCATTGTGGGGAGTTGCAAATTCTATCAAGGAAGCCAATTTTTTTTTGGTTCAAAGATGAATTATCATTGTATTGTCAAATAGCTATGAAACACAACAATATTAAATCACCTTTACAATGGTGGAAAAAACATGATAAACAATTTGCTTCTTGTTTATCAAATTTTGGGTTCAAATTGAAACTATAAATAATTTTAATTTTATTGACATATTGACCAATTTAAAGACAATGTTGGTGAAGAATGTAAAACTTGAACAAGTTTATAACAATCTTGAAAAATTGATTGAATGATGTGATGACATGTTGCCTTCATGTTATTATGAGGATGGAGAAATTCTTCACAACAAAAGAGACAAAAGAGGAAATGGTTGATAATCATGACAATGAATTCAAGGAGGTTGGATATTTTGAAAATGATTGCCAAAAATAACCTCTACTATTTAATGTTGAATATTTAATTATAATGACTTTCTCACATTGTTGGTATTTTTTAGTGGTTGGTTACTTTTAATATAAATGACAGAAGTAGCATGTATCTAGATGGTGCATAATTCAAAGTCTTTAATTGTAGTGATTTCATTCTTTCACTTTATGCATATGCTTTCATTCGTAGCTTGTAATTGTTTTTCTTATGAATATATGTAATTAGTGATTTTTTCAATTTACATATTTACATTCAACAATGAATGTTTATGTGTATCAACTTTTGCATGAGGTTATTATCTTGCCTTGTATTAGTGATGTGTGTTTTAGCATTCGCAAGCTACTCTCTTGCCTAGTGTGTTGTGCATGAGTAGTAAAGTAAACATGGTTTTATTTGGAACCATTTCTCATTTCCATTTTAAAATGGTTCTTCCAACATTGAATGTGATGTTTCTTTCAACATTTCAATTGCCACAATTCACCCTTCTTAAATAATTATGTTGGTTATGCATGTGCAACATAAAATGTGTTAAATGACATTAAAAAATGCAACATTAACAAAAGACCATATCAATATTAGAATTCATTATATCTATTTATTAGTATAACATTATTTGTATATATATATACCATTGCACCACCAAACCACAAACCTTGGTATTGGAGTGGTATATGAATTGGACTTAAACTTTGGTACTTGCACCCTTGTGATATATTTATTTTTTAGACCCCCATACAATAGGATTCAATTGGTATGCCAAATAGATGATACAATACAAACATAAGAATGAACTTTAACGTTTTTTACTACATATTTCATAAACTTGCTATGTAATAAATAATTTCATAAAATGAACGAAACATAATATCAACACCTTAAGTTTGGTCATTAAGGGGATGCTTTTTTCTTAAATAGTAAAAATAAGTATTTCATTTAAACATGGAATGAAACTCAAATTATCACAAAGTTCATTGTAATTTGAGTTTCATCCCAATTTTTTTTCATAAGACTTCATTAAGACTTCACTATTGTGCTTCCACTACAGTTTCATTGTTATTAATAATTTATTTCAATTTTATGCACATCCTAAACAATAAATGTGTCATTAGTGCCTTGTTTCAACAAAATTTGTTGACTTTGTGCATAAGCAATTTTTCTAGGTGAAATAAGGGTTTTGGGATGACACCCTAGCCCAAATGTAGGGTTTAGGGTTTGCAAATTTTTATAATTATAGAAAAAATGGAGTGTTCCAATGGTATTGAGGGCACCAATTCAAAGGTTGTTCACTAATTTATCCATTTAGGTTAAGATTTGTTATTATTTGATAAAAAACCCCATGGGTTATGTTTTTATTTTCCTTTTGTAGATATATCTTTCATCTTGGGAATGGATGATGGGCTTTATGTAATTATAAGTTGCAACTTCTTATAAGATAAAATCAACATTAATTCACGTCTGCAGGTTGTAAACCATGTGATTACTTGACATGTAAACTTGCTAGAAGGTTCTAGAATGGTGGATAGGAACACAAAAACATTAGACTAGGTTATATAATTAGATAGGACTGATCTAGCACACTTGGTTGTAAGATACATATGATTTCCTATTAATTTGGGGGTCATTAAAATTAAAAGGGAAAAAAGATAAGTAAACTAATAGTTAGGAATCTTATAGAAATAATGCATCTACCTATATATATCATGCATCTTGGGATTGCATGACACACCATTCTTTTGAGTAAAGTTTAGTATACATATTCTACATTTTTATGCGTGATTAAATCTTCATGGTATCAAAGCTAGTAGAGACCTTTGTGTTATAAAACAATAAGTAAGTAAATAGAATGGTGTTTGGAAACTTTTAGTTTTGAGATTCAAAAAGGTATTGAGATTTGAGTAGATGTAAGTTACAATGGTTCACTTTTGTGATGAAATTATGTTTTTTTCCATGGGTAGCCTTTATTCAAATGCACGTGGTGATTAATATGTCTTTAGGTTTATTAATTGGGCTTGGATCTAGACTAATAATTTCATTATGAAAAGAACTATGTGATTGTTTATTAATGAAAAATTCATTTGTTAGTAGTAATGGACTTTTGAAATTTGAAAATATAGACTAGTTATTTGATTGGAACATAAAAAAATGGAAAATTTTATATTAATTCACATTCCAAATTTGTTCTTGGGATCAATATATAATGTAATACAAGATAATAAACTCATATGACAAATCTTTTATTTGAAAACCTTAACTATTTAATAGTTAGGGACTTTTGAATGATTAAAATTTGACCATATTTTCATAAGTCCATATGAGTTACAATTTTTTGTTTGTTTTCCAATTTTTTTTGTTCCAAAGTCATATTTTTTGAAAGTTTTAGATGGGACATAATTCTTTTAGACTTTGTGGGTTTTCTTTTTAAGAATTTCAAATTAAAAAATTATATCAACTATGTTAAATACAAGTTTTCACATAAATTTGGGAAAGTCTATAAGTGATTGAATATGTATTATTCAATTATTAAAATAATAATTTAAAAAAAGTAACCACCATGTCCATTCGAATCACTTTAAGAAAATTCGTGTGGATTTATAAAAGGCTATCAAGCCATTGTATAGTGCATTCACCCATTTACAAACATGAGTTTTAAGAATATTATTCATGTAGTTCAGTCCAACAAGTTGTTTGAAGTATCAAATTACCTAGTATGGAAAGTTAAAATCAGGGTTGTTTTGTTAGAGAAGGAATTTTGGGAGTATGTTGATCCGATAGAAAAGTTAGACAACAATTTTAATGATTGAAGGACTTGAGCTCACCAACATATTAGAAACTGCTACAAAGCACGAGTAGCATCTAGAATTGCAACACGTGTAAAGGCTAGGAAAAGAGCAAATGTTGTCAAGAGAAACAAGAAATATAAGGTGTTGTTAGGTAATCATCATGAACGTCAAGGATGAAATAGTCTCCTACATTGCAAATCTAGATGATCCAAGAGAAGCATGGGTCAAGCTTCAAAAGTTGTACGCAAACTAGAACTCTGCGAGGACTATGTACTTATCAAACAAGCTACAAGCATTCATTCTCGAAGAAGGGAAACCTATTTCTGAGTTGTTTCATCAAGTCTAAAGATGTGACCAGCCAGCTCGGGAAAAAGGATGGATGATTATAAGGTGGTGCAAATCATCATAAATGTATTACTTGAATCCTATGATGGATTCATTGATTTTGTCATGGGACAAGATGAGCTTCCGATGATGGACAAGTTGATAAACGAATTGTTGTTTCAAGAATAAAGGTGAGAGATTAAGAAGATCAAGGCCATCAACAATGAAGCGTTGTTATTGAACTAGTACCGTGGAAGGGGAGACCGAGGTAGAGGGTGTGTAAGAGGTCGTGGACAAAGAAATTACATTCCAAGGAGGTCTTTATGGTGCTCAAGACAAGTTCATGAGCTACAAAACACTCCTTGGTGTCCTAGTAATTGCAACAAGTGTCATCGATGTGGGCATTCGGGAAGAGAATGCCCTTATTATCCAAATGAAAAATAGCCACATTCTCAAGTGAATATTATTAGATAGTTGACAAGACTGAAGGTAGTTGGCAAGCAGAAGCAAAAGATGTTATGCCAAATTTCAAAGAGTTTGAAGTTGTCATGTTTACAATGAATCCAAGCAAGAATGATACCAATTGGTATTTAGATTCTGGGGCTATATCTTATGTGATAAGAGATCTCATGAAGTTTACTAAGATGAAACACATAGTTGGAATTAATTTAGTGAGTTTTGTTGTTGGTCAATTTCACAAGGTGCATGGCAAATGCACTGTTGTTGTTGTTCACAATAAAAAAAAAAAATGAACAATGTTTAACGTCCCAGGTGTAAAGAAAAATTTGTTATCTATAGGATCAATTAATTGTTAACATGGGGTGTGTTGTGATGTTTAGCCCCAACAAGTGCTGGATTGTATCAAAAAATATCTTCATAAAGTAATTGTTGAAGGAATGAAAGATATTGTAAATCGTCTATATAGACTTATAAGTATTGGGAGTCCAAGAGATGTGAGTCAAAAGAGAAAAGAAGTTCTTCTAACAAAACACAACATAGACATTGATCTATGACACATAAGGTTTAGTCATATGGGTTTTCAAGGTCTTCATGAGTTATCCAAAGGTGGAAATTCAACATGCATGCCTTATGTTCTGGTAGTTTCAAAAGAATGTGATCATTGTGTCTTAGGTAAATAACACAAGGCATAGATTCCCAAGACTGACATTATTAGTGTTAGTGAAGTCAATGAGATTTTTCATGGCAACTTATGTGGTTCGTTTAAACATGCATCACTTGGAGGTTCCAAGTTTTTCCTTACTTTCATTGATGATTATTCTAGACATACTAGGTTTATTTCTTGGGTGTTAAGGCCCAAGCCTTTTAGAACAAGATTTTGAAAGAACTAATGGAAAATCAAACTAGGAAGAAAATCAAGATACTCAAGACAATCAAGGTGGGGAGTTCATCTCAAATGTATTTTTCCAGTAATCTGAGGAGAATGGGATACTTCAACAGTTGATAATAATAGACAATCCACACCAAAATGGTGTGGCAAAACGAAAAAAAAGTACCTTGTTGAACTAAACCTATGTCGTTCCAACAAGCCAATGGGTTCAATCGGTAAACATGTTGACAACCAAACCTATTAAGTCTATCAAATATAGCCCTATTGACCCTCGGTAAGACGTTTAACCTATATTGATTATAATTTAGTTTGGTAAACAAATTGCCTTATTTCAGTAGGTCTTTACACATACTTCTTTAACTACTCGAGCTATTCGATACGCATTATATTCCTAACATCATCCCCCCGTTTAGACCTTAGTGTCCACACAAGGTCATCAACATTCTAAGTAAGTATATTCCTTGTGTGAAATTACTATCCGAGATCAAGGGATGTTGGTTGGAGTTAGGAAGTTATCAATATCATCACTGGAGTTGACCTCTAATGTAGAACTATCCCCTGGCACTATTCTAGCTAGAAACTTACAATAGGCCTTGTCCTTTCCAACAACCAACAGATGGGGCAAACTTTGTTGGAATTCATGTGGCATTAGATTCTTCAGGTTCCTATGAACTTATCTTATCTTACCAGGTGATTTGCTCTAAAAATGGCAGTTCACAATGCCATGGGGTTTTTCCGAGATGTGTTTTCGCCACATGCAAGTTGGCCCTTTTGTTGTACAACACCAACTGATTGATGTCATTATTTCTTTTACCACATTTTTGACTACACAATTTTATAGTAGATCCTTTAGCCTTTGTGCTTACAACTATGCCTCCATGGGGTCGTCCTTTACCCTCTTTTCAATCGTATCCAGTATGGGGTCCCTTTTCGCCATGACAAAGGTCGGCTTGAATGTAACTATTGTGGTGTGCTTCAAATAGTATTTGTTGTATGCCACCTCCAACTTGTAATAGTATCACAATGCATATGCACCCACATAACTTGTCATGTTCCAACACACCATACCCATGGCCATCATTAAAAACAATGTGGCCATAGAGAATGTTATACTTTAAATACTCATGAAACTCCCTGTTTTGTATTTTCCACATGCGTTCAAAATCTTCAATGAGGATTATGGCATTGAATATTAATGGGGTGAATCTTGTTAAAAGCCACATCTATAGGTGGTAAATAAAAAAAAAATCTTTTGAATGAAGGTACATTCTAACTCCTTCAAAATGTGAAATACGTCATTCAAGATACATGGTTTCATCCCCATGACCTTTGCATCAAATGTTGATGGGACAGTCTTCATTAGCTCATTGTAAATGGAAAGGTGTATGTGACTTTGATAATGGTCCATCAATGGTGAATGCTACCTTGGTGGGAAATCTTTAGGTTGGTATTTTAAAATCCGATTCCTTCCCACACTTTCACCTTCATTGTGGCTTTTCTCCCCACTCTTACCACTTTCCAACTGCTTTTTCCTCCCAATATGTTCAGCAAACTTAATGATTGTGATTTTGCACACAACATCTTAGTCTTCTTCCTCTTCTTTTGACTTTGTACTTTTAGACTCTTTTCACTCCTTCATGTTCGCTCACGTGTGTTGCATTGATGCATTACCATCTCTTGCTCCTTTTAGTAATATAATTGCACCATTCACAATCGGGCTTCGGTAAGGATTACATAGAGTTCCTCACCCTGATTTTCCAATAATTGATTGAACAATACTACCTTAGTTGAGTACTCCAATGGTAGTGCTTTCCATTTCGTTGTTTTTGTAACTTCTTCTTCCCTTGGTGTAGCTACTTCCATTGCTTTGGCACTGGTAAGTTGAACTTGCTCCTCCAAACATTGTATCTTTTCCAACAAAGTTTTTTCATGCGTTTCATTGGCTCGCATAGTGTTTTGCTTCTGTTCTTTAAGTAGTTGTACCTCCGACTCAAAGTTTAGGCACTTGGCATGCGAAGTTTCCTTCTTTGTCTACATATCAAAGAATTTTTGCTCAACCTTCTTCAAGCATTCCGTGATCGACTCCATCTCTTCTTTATGCTTAACCAATGTTGTGGTTAGCGCCTCTTCATGACGAACTACTACATTCTTCATCTCCTCCACCACTTGGGTGAATGTGCCATCCACAATCACAAAGTTCTGCTACAAAGCTTTTAGAGTCTCCCTTGCCTCCTCCTCCTTTTGAATTTTCCAACTTCTGTTGAGGAGTTTTTGATCCAATTGTCTCTAAGCAAACACAAGCCCAACATTATTTTTCTCCCATTCCTACTTGTGGGCTCCAAACTCTAGGGGATTAATTCGATGCTCAACGCGTTCTTGCTCATGTAATACTATGCCCTGCAAATACTCCAACTCCAAAGAAAGTTACAAATTTTTTTTCCCATAGGACCACTTCACGTCTCTCACTTGGCCAATGCATGCACTAGCTCTACTATCTATACTTCGATGAAATCCTCATCCTCTGACGACTACTCAATTCCCGTTCCTTCTCAGTAACAATCAAGTGCAAGGATAGAGTCATCTCTTACATCCCCTGTCCGGGTAGTGTTTATTCTAACTTCATGAGTAAACCCTGACAATCGTTTTATCAAATTTGGTTGGACTGCTTCATCTGCATGTCTACCGATGGATGTACCTACCGACACTAGTTGGGTCACAGGAATTGCTTCTGAATTCGACTGTGCTTCATTTTTGTCTCCTATCAAATCTAGTTGAACGTTTTTGGCTCTAAGGTCATCTTCCTCTGCGATAATCTCCCCATGAGATGCATCCACCATGGAAGCATCCAGCAATATGTCAATGGATTGTTGATCCTGGAAATTTGGTTGAGATGTAATCATCTCCTACACCTCTTCATCTTTTTGTATCTCATTGTGAGAAGGACCTCCTTCCTGCACTGTTTTTGTCAACAAATATGTTTGTTCATGTACTTAAACCCTTTCCACAAGTAGATTTTCCTCCTGTGAAGACACTGCAACCAAATTAACTGCCGCGAGAAGTGGAACCAAAGCATCATGCGGAGAAGGAGAAGTTATGGAATATGCAGTTTACCGCAGGCGAAGTCATTGATCAAGCCCAAGACTTGGTGGGCAGAATCAGAGCCCGCTTCCAGGAGAGAAACGAAGAAAATGTGTACGATGCGTTCCTGGCGACCTGCAATAAGCTCGCCAAGGGTGAGAAGACCCTATATGAAGTGCTACAGGACGTTGCCGACTTGTTCCTGCCCGAGCACGCAGACTTTTTGAACGAGTTCAGGTTCTTCCTGCAGGTCTGATAGGCTTTTGGCGTGGTTTCCAAGGTGAGAGCATATCCCCTTATAACAGTTTTCTATCAACCAGAAGAGTATTGAATCTTCTTGTTAAACGGCTGGTGTATTATTTGAAGCTTTATCCTGGTAATTATCTCGTGGAGTGAAACGAAGCTTTGGTTCTGGACTGACCGTGCATTAGCCTTCTGTTGGTGGTTATGAAAGACTTCAATTCTAGAGAAGTGTTTGGTGTCAGAAAAGCCATGTCCATGCTCATTGATAATTTTTTTTCCTTGCTTTATGCATGTAAACTTTGCAATCCTATGTACATCTTCAGTCTAAATTTTTTGGAAATACTTGAAGGCAATAGAAAGCAGCAACGGGTGTATTTGTTTTTAAAATGTTTCTTGTTACATTTTGCAGACAGAGAAGAGGCCTGTTTTTGTGGTTTGGAAGCAGCGGTGATGAGAAGATGCGCGAGCAATGTCTATTCTTTCGAGTCAATCAGTCGCAGTTGTAATAGTCACCTGATCTATTTGGTTTTCTTGTGTATGTATAGATCCGTCTCTTACAGCTAGTTGGATACGACTCAAGACTTAATGAACATTGATCTAGTTTTGGACCTCTTTGCAT
>Ga0116228_10003940_pt1 | contig 13112 bp, 15 predicted proteins | sample S1TSphfallax_2_FD_89694 | JGI IMG/M metagenome (GOLD analysis project Ga0116228, IMG submission 89694) | Host-associated microbial communities from peat moss isolated from Minnesota, USA - S1T2_Fc - Sphagnum fallax MG | ecosystem: Host-associated > Plants > Peat moss > Unclassified | place... | reverse complement strand
CGATTATCGAACCGCTCGACCAATACGTCCGAGAGCGACGGCGACCGGCCTGACCGGCCGCGCCACGCGCCGAACCTCAGCACCCACACTTTTGCCCCTCTTACGTTTTCCGGATAGCCTGGGATGCTCCCGGACGGGCTTAAATCATTCCCACTCGATCGTCCCTGGCGGCTTGCTCGTCACGTCGAACACCACGCGGTTGATCCCGCGCACCTCGTTGACAATCCGCCCTGCCACGCGGGTCAAAAACTCCATCGAAAACGGATACACATCCGCCGTCATGCCGTCCGTGCTCGTCACCGCGCGCAGGGCGCATACCTGGTCGTAGGTGCGGCCGTCGCCCATCACGCCCACCGTGCGGACCGGCAACAACACCGCGAACGCCTGCCAGATCGCGTCGTACATCCCGGCCGACCGGATTTCCTCCAAATAGATCGCGTCGGCCTTGCGTAATATATTGAGCTTCTCGCGCGTAATATCGCCCGGAATGCGGATCGCCAGGCCCGGCCCCGGAAACGGGTGCCGGCCCACGATGTGCTGCGGCAGACCCAACTCACGACCCAGCGCGCGGACTTCGTCCTTGAACAGCTCGCGCAACGGCTCGACCAGCTTCATGCGCATCCGGTCCGGTAGCCCACCGACGTTGTGGTGGCTCTTGATCGTGACCGACGGGCCGCCGGTGACCGATACGCTCTCAATCACATCGGGATACAACGTGCCCTGCGCCAGGAAATCGGCGCCGCCGATCTTGGCCGCTTCTTCCTCGAAAACCTCAATAAACAGGCGGCCGATCGTTTTGCGTTTTGTTTCCGGATCGGTCACCCCCGCCAGCGCATCGACAAAAAGATCGGAGGCGTCGCGATGCACCAACGCAATATTGAAACGGCCGCGGAAAGTCTCCACCACTTCGGCGGCCTCGCCCTGGCGCAGCAGGCCGTGATCGACGAAAATGCAGGTCAACTGGTCGCCGATCGCCTCGTGGATCAATACCGCGGCTACCGAACTGTCGACGCCGCCGGAAAGGCCGCAAATCACCCGCCCCTGCCCCACCTGGGCGCGAATCCGGGCAATTTCGGCGGCGCGAAACGCAGCCATCGTCCAGTCCGGCCGGCAACCGGCCACGTTCACCGCAAAATTGCGCAGCAACGCCGCACCGTGCGGCGTGTGCACCACCTCGGGATGGAACATCACGCCATAAAAATGCCGCGCCTCGTCGGCAATCACCGCGAACGGCGCGCCCTCCGTGCTCGCCACCACGGCAAAGCCCGGCGGCAACCCGGTGACGCGGTCGCCGTGGCTCATCCACACCTGCTCGCGTGTGCCGGGGCTCCAGGCGCCATGAAACAGCGCACAATCGGCCGCAATATCGATGTGCGCGCGACCAAACTCGCGGTGGTCGCTACCCTCCACCAGGCCGCCCAACTGCGTCACCAAGGCCTGCTGCCCATAGCAAATGCCCAGGATCGGCACCCCCAACCCAAACACCTCCTCCGGCGCCCGCGGCGATCCCGCCTCGGTGACGCTCGCCGGGCCGCCGGAGAAAATAATGCCCCGCGGCGCGAACGCGAAAATGCGCTCCACACCGGCCGCATAGGGAAAGATTTCGCAATAAACCCCCGCCTCGCGAAGCCGGCGCGCAATCAACTGCGTCACCTGACTGCCAAAATCGAGAATGAGAATGCGGTCGTGGCTGGCTGCGTCTTCCATGACCACATCCAGCATACCGGCTGCCGGTGCCGCAAGGGAGTTGTCAGTTGCCAGTTTTCAGTTGCCGGTTGTCAGACCCACTACCCCCCTGACCCTCCTCATCTGAAAACCGACAACTGAAAACCGACACCTGAAAACTGACACCTGGGAAGCATCGACAACCCCCGTATGATCGGCTACGGGCACGGTATGGAGTCCCGCATCGAGCGCCTCTGTGTGCAGCAGGGGCTGAAGATGACCGGCCAAAGGCGGGTGATCGCGCGTGTCCTTTCGGAGGCCGAGGATCATCCGGACGTGGAAGAGCTTTATCGCCGCGCGGCGACGATGGATTCGCGAATTTCGATTGCGACCGTTTATCGCACGGTGCGGCTGCTGGAGGAGCGGGGCATTCTGGAGCGCCGCGATTTTGGCGGTGGCCGGGCCCGTTACGAGCCCACAGAACACGGGCGCCATTATCACTTGATAGACGTCGACACCGGCAAGGTGCTGGAATTCGAGGACACGGAGCACGAGGGCTTGATGGAGCAGATCGCAGCACGGCTCGGGTTCGAGCTGGTCTCCACCCGCCTGGAGATTTACGGCCGCCGGCCGGAGCAGCGCCAGCAGGCTTCCCCGGCCGTTCAGGCCGCGCCGCCGGCCCGCATCGCGTCCGAGGACAAGGATGCCAGGTCGTGACTGCGCTGCTCAAACGCGCACACCTCCGGCCCGCGCGCCGCGCCGACGAAGGGCGCGGCTTTGGTGAATTGCGCGGCGGCCATCTTGGCGTGCGCATTGCCACAACTGAGGCGGAGATCGACGCCGCGCAGGCGCTCCGCTGGCGCGTGTTCTATGGCGAAATGGGGGCCCAGCCGTCCGCGCCGGCGCGCACCTTGCAGCGCGATATCGACGCATTCGACGCCGTGGCCGACCACCTGCTGGTGGTGGATCATGCGATCGGGCCGGGGCCGGAAGGCGTTGTCGGCACGTATCGCCTCATTCAGCAGGACGCCGCCGAAAAGATCGGTCGTTTCTACTCCGACGAGGAATACGACCTTTCGCCGCTGGTGGCGTTTCCCGGCAAGCTGCTGGAGCTGGGGCGGAGTTGCGTCGCCGCGGAATATCGCGGACGCGCGGTGATGCAACTGATGTGGCGCGGCATTGCGGCGTATGTGTTCCACCATCACATCGACGTCATGTTCGGCTGCGCCAGCCTGCCGTCGTGCAACCCGGACGACTGGTCCGCCGAGCTCACCTATTTATACCATACCTATCTGGCGCCGCCGGCGCTGCGCTGCCGGGCGTTGCCGGATCGCTTTGTTGACATGTGCCGGGTGGACCCCGACGACCTGGATGCGCGCCGCACCCGCGCCAGCCTGCCGCCCTTGATCAAGGGCTATTTGCGGCTGGGCGGCTTCGTCGGCGATGGCGCGGTGATCGACCACGCCTTCAACACCACCGACATCGCCATCGTGGTCAAGAGCGACCTGATTACCGACCGCTACTATCGCCACTACGAACGGCAGCTCCGCGACGCCCTTGACTAGGGAAGAAGAAAAGAAAAGCGCGCCGGCAGGCGCAATGGAACAAAAGTTTTTTGGTTCTTTTTTTCAGAAAGGAACTGCTTCCTTCGCCTTCGCTCCTGTGACCCAAGCCGGGATGCGAGGCGGCGACCCGGCGCGGTCCCCCTGGCGCCTGGATGTCTTCGCCCTGATCCTCGGCGGCGTCACCGCGCTGGCGTTGCCGCCATTCACCTTTGTCCCGGCTTTATTCATCGGCATTCCCGGCCTGTTGGCGCTGATCGGTCATGCGGCGAACGCGCGAGGCGCCGCGCGGCGCGGCTTTGCGTGGGGCATCGGCCACCACCTGGTGGGATTATATTGGGTCACCAACGCCATTTTGGTGCAGGCGGCGCAATTCTGGTGGGCAGTGCCGATTGCGGTGCCTTTGCTGGCAGCAGTGCTCGCGGTTTTCATTGCGGTGCCGTGCGCGCTGGCGCGGCTGGTGCCGGCCGGGTGGGCGCGGGTGGCCATGCTGGCGGGCACCTGGGAGCTGGGCGATATCGCCCGCCAGTTCGCGCTGAGCGGTTTTCCCTGGAACCCGTTGGGCAGCGTGTGGGAAATGCCGGGCACACTCGGGCTGGTCTTCATGCAGCCGGCGGCGTGGGTTGGTGTCGGCGGACTCACTTTCTTCACCCTGTTGATCGCGGGTGGATTCGCAGTGAGCGGCCGCGCCACCCTGGCATCGCTGGCTGCCTTGGCGGTGTGGGCCGCGGCCGGCGCCGCCCGCCTTGACGTGCCAGCCGGGCCTGCCCCCGGCCTCACCGCGGTTCTCGTGCAAGGCAACGTTTCCGAGCTCGAGCACCGCGACCATTACGAAGACCGGGTGTGGATGGAGCAGATCTTCGAGCGACATCTGGAACTCACGCGCCAGGGCGTGGCGGAGGCGACGGTGGGCGCCAACAGGGCCGGCAGGAACCGTGTTCTGGTCGTCTGGCCGGAAACCGCGAGCCCTTATTTGCTTGCGGAGGACCCGGACGCGCGCCGCGCCGTAGCCGAGGCGGCCGTGCCCGCGGTCGCGACGATTGCCGGGACGATCCGCCTGGATGGACCTGCGTTATTTCACAACAGTCTGGTCGCTGTGATGCCGGACGGCAGCGTGGCCGGCTTCTACGACAAGCACCATCTGGTGCCGTACGGTGAATACTTCCCGAGCTACCTGCCGATCCGCCTCGGCGAACAAGGCTTTGCCCCCGGTCCCGGCCCGCGCACGTTGCACATCCCAGAGTTGCCCGCCATCGGCCCGCTGATCTGTTTCGAAGCGGTGTTTCCCGGCGACGTGGTGGACGAGCGCGACCGGCCCGCCTTCATGCTGAACATCACCAACGATAGCTGGTTCGGCAACTCGACCGGGCCGCGCCAGCATTTTGCCGCCGCGCGCATGCGCGCCGTGGAGGAGGGCATGCCGCTGGTGCGCGCGGCCAATACCGGAATTTCCGCAATGATCGACTCGCACGGCAGGGTTGCCGCCTCGCTCGGGATAGGCCAGCGCGGTGTGCTGGTTGCCGCCATTCCTGGGTACTTGCAACCGACTCCATTTTCACGCTGGGGTCTCCTGATCCCCGCCATTTTTGCAACTCTTAGTTGTTTTATGGCCGGCGTTTGCGGCAGAACACGAGGTAAGGCCGGAAGAATGGATAAGGTCGGTCCAAAAAACGCGATTTCCGGTCAGAAAAGCTGAAAGTTAGTTGACAATTTACGGTTGCAGCGATACGCGGAACCAAGCAATCGGTTCGGTTGTCCTTACATTAGAAAGACCACCTTAATGACGCGCACAGTGGGAGCATTTGAAGGGCCGGTGGCGGAGACTGGCGGTGAAAACCGTCCCAGCCCGATCGATGTTCATGTCGGATCACGCATTCGCCTGCGGCGCACGCTGATGGGCATGAGCCAGGAGCGCCTCGGGGAGGCGCTCGGCCTGACGTTTCAGCAAGTTCAAAAATACGAACGCGGTGTCAATCGCGTAGGCGCCTCGCGGCTGTACGATCTGTCGCGCGTGCTCGATGTCCCGATCAGCTTCTTTTTCGATGATATGCCGGACCCGCGCGCCAACGGCGTGCAGGTCGGAGTCGCCGGCTTCGCCGAGCGCCCGGAAGGTTTCAGCGGCCCGGCCGACGATCCCTTGTCGAAACGGGAAACCCTGGAACTGGTGCGCGCCTATTACCGCATTACCGACCCCTCGGTGCGCAAGCGCGTGTTTGATCTCATTAAATCCATGGGACCCACCGACGCATAAGCGAGCCTGTCACCTCACGCGCCTGGGCGGCAACCCCCTCGCCCAGCCACGTTGTGAGATCGGCTCTGTTCCCAAATCCTCGTTGCTGCTCAACGCAAGTTCAGGTTTTGAGCTGGGGATTGTCGAAGATGGGGTGGCGCAGGCGGTAGAGGGCGGCGCGGAGAGCTTCGGCCAGGTCGCGCTTCTGCGGCTCACCGAGCACGCGGGCGATTTCCTCGCGGCGACCTCCAGTCGTCAGGAACAGGCTGGGGACGCGCCCGGGCTTTTCCTCGAGGTGGGCGTTGAGCCAGGCGGCCGGCAGAAACACCTCGCTGCGGCCGCCGTCGATGTCGAAACGCTCGATGCACAGGCCGCCTTCACTCAGGCGTAACACCTCGCGCTCGCGGCGGCTGCGCGCGTGCTGATGCAACAGGGCCGCCGCGAGGAGAATCTCGCCGCCGTTGAAGCCGGCGATCGGCCAGGCGCCGAGCCACCAGAGCATCGTCGTGACCGACAAGCTGACCGTGAACACAAAGCCCAGCACGATATAAATGCCACGCGGCGACAAACTGCGGTGCGGCACGATTTCAGCCTCGAACACAATGGGCGGGCAGTTCATGGGTTAAGAAAGTGTGGCCGCAACCCGTCGTTCCTCTCGTTCATGCGGTATGCGGCCCAGCGGCCGCCTCGGCGAATAATGTGAACGCCGTCTCGACCGACGCCGCGCGCACGGCCGCACGATCGCCCGGGTAGGTGTGTGACACAGTGCGAACCCCAACGCCACGCACGGCGCAGCCGAACCATACCAGGCCCACCGGCTTCTCCGGCGTGCCACCACCAGGGCCGGCGACGCCGGTCACCGAAACAACCACGTCGGCGCGCGATTGCGCCATCGCACCGGACGCCATCGAAGCAGCCACCGCCTCGCTCACCGCGCCATGCCTTGCAATCAATGCCGCCGGAACCCCCAGCATTTCGGTTTTCGCGGCATTCGAATACGTCACGAACCCACGCTCCACCACGTCGGACGAACCCGCCACCGACGTCAGGCACGCGGCAATCAATCCACCTGTGCAACTCTCGGCGGTGGCCACGCGCCACCCACGCGCGCGTAACGAAGCCAGTAGCCCGGGCGCCCGCGCCATCACCGCGTCAGGCAGCATGACGCCCCCCACCCAGAACCCGTCCACAGGGACGTGCGTTCTTTTCTGAAGAAAGCACCCAAAAGACTTTTATCCGTCGACGTCATTGCGGCAAACAACCCTCCAGCAAGGGCGAAAGCATAAGGATTTGACACGGATGAGCAGGGATAAGCAGGGATGTACACCGATATTGTAGGGTGACCGGGAGCTGCGAAATCCATCCGGCAACGCCACAACATCTGTGTACATCCGTGCTTATCCCTGCGTTTCTGTGTCAAATCCCGCTTTGCTACGCCACGCCAAGCCGGCCATTGTCCAACGCCCTGCAGAATTCCTGCCAATCGGTGACAGTCTGCGCCGCATACGCCACGGCAAAATCCGCAATCGCAGAGTCGAATCCGTCGCCGTCGCCCATATAACCCGCCAACGTCGCGGCGTCCCCGCCGCGCGCATGCGCCCGCGCCAAGGTGCGGCCACACAACGACGCCGTGAATGGCAACGCATCCGTCTCGATCTCGGCCCCGACATTGGCCATTCGTGCATCCTTCAGCCGCCGCACATAAAAGAACCGCCCGTCAACCGGCGCCGGCGGGAGACCCAAAAACAAATCCGGCTCCGCCTGCATCAGCCGCTGCCCCACCACCACGCGCTCGCCATGATGCGCAAACCCCGACGGTTCGCACCCAGCCTCCAGCACCGACGCCTGCGCCTCCTTCGCTTGCAAAAAAAGCTCGTCCCCATCACCGGAAACGAAAAGCCCCAGCGCACAGAACGTGCCGACAGACCCCACGCCGACAACCTTGAACGCGGTGTCCGCCAGCCGGTAATGCTGAAACAACGCGCTCAACGGCGGTGCCGCCGCCAACCGATAAGCCTCGAATATCTGCTCCATCGCCGGACGAAACCGTTCGATATGTTCGGTCGTTCCGTGATCGCGAATCCGCGGCCCGCCAGGCCCATCCGCCACCAGATCATATTGCTCGTCAGTCGCGCACAAGGCCGCCCGCAGCTGCCGCTTTACCCGGCGCCGCAACGGCGCATCATCGAGCGCAGCAACCGCATCGCCCAGATCAATACGACTGTGCCAGGTTTCGAACGGCGAAAGTCGCGCCAGCTTGGCAATGTGCCGCCGGTAATGCCGCACCGAACGCGCCGCCAAAGCCCGGCACGCGGCATGATCCAAACCCGCATCGCCGCCACACACCACAAGACTGGCGGCCAGCCGTTTGACATCCCACTCGAACGGACCCGGCAACGTCTCGTCGAAATCATTTACATCGAATAGCGGCCGCCCCTCCGGCGACGGAAAACTGCCGAAATTGGCCATGTGCGCGTCGCCGCACAGTTGCACCCGCAAATCGGTATGCGGCAGCCGCGCCAAATCCGCCGCCATCACCGCCGCCGCCCCCCGATAAAACGCAAACGCCGACGCCCGCATCCGCGCATACCTGGTCGGCAATAACTCCGCAATCCGCGAGCGACCCTGCTCCAACAATATGGCAACCGGATCAACACGGTCCGCCGGCGCCCGCCATACCGCATGCACGCCACGCGGCATCCCACGCCGAACCGCCGCCCCCGCCGCATGCCTCGCCCGCCGGTCAAGTAACGTTGTCATGGGGCTCACACTGGGGGCGGATGGAATGGGAAGCAAGGAAGGCGGGGGTCCAGGGGCAAAGCCCCGGCCTTCTTGCCACCCTACACCCACGCGCCCCCCAGCGTGTGCGCCACGCCAACGACTATGGCCGTGGTGAGGCCGGCGAGGATGTCGTCGGCCATGATGCCGGCGGCGCCGGGTTGTCGGTCGGCCCATCCGATGGGTCCGGGTTTGGTGATATCGAGCAGGCGGAACAAGGCGAAGGCCAGTGCTGTGCCGGCCCAGCTTGGCCGGGGCAGCATCAGGAGGGCGCAGAATTGGCCGGCGATTTCGTCGATCACCACCCAGCTGGGATCGTCCGCCGCGGCTTTTTGGGTGGTTTTCATGGGGAGGCCGGTGGCACGGATGATGGCGGCCAGGCCGCCGCACAGCGCCAGCACGGTGCCGGCGAACAGGGCCCACGGGGTCAGGGCGAGTAGTCCGGCGCCGAGGACCAGGCCCACGACGGAGCCGGCCGTTCCGGGTGCGACCGGAAAAAAGCCGCTGCCAAAGCCGCTCGCGATGAAACGCGACGGCGTCATTGCGCCGCGTATGTCCGATATATTGCAGCACTTTCCAGCACGCGCTGCACGTAATTGCGGGTTTCGGCGAACGGTATCATTTCGATCCAATCTATCATGGCATCCGAATCGTTCGCGGTCCCGGCGTCGCCGTTGTCGGCGATCCATTCGCGCACGTGGCGTGGGCCGGCATTGTAGGCGGCCAGTGCGCAGGGTTGCACGCCGCCGAACTGGTCCAGCAGGGTGTGCAGATAGGCGACGCCGACGCGCATGTTGGTGGCGGGGTCGGTGAGCAAGGCTGGGTCGTTCACTTTGGCATCGACCTGGCGTGCGGTGCCGGGCAGGAGCTGCATCAGGCCGACCGCGCCGGCGCCGCTCACCACGCCTGGATCGAAGCTGCTTTCCTGCCGCATCAGCCCGAGGGCGAGTGGCGCATCGACCCCTGGCGGCGGTAGGAACGGTGCGGGCCAGCCCAGATGCGGCAGCGCGGTGCCGATGCGTCCGGCCAAGCGTGCTGCTTGCACCGCGACGTCGGGCAGCCCGAGCGACAAGCCGCGGCGCGCTGTCAGCACATCGGTGGAAAGGTCCGGATTGGCTTGGGCGTCACGCAGCAGAAAGCGGCGCGCGTCGTTGGCGTCGCCCCAGTCTTGCAGCAGCACGGCGGCATGCACGAGCTCCGCCCGATCGAACGACGTGACCGCGGCCGCAACCACGGGCGGCTCGGGCAAGGCGAGAATTCGCGGCGCGATCTGGCCGTCCAATTTCGCCGCCGCAAGTTGACCGTAATAACTGGTGGGAAACGCAGCCGCCTTTGCATAGGCGACTTTGGCCGCTGCATCGTTGGGCGCCGCGCGGCCGAGCCAGTAATAGGCCCGGCCTTGCGTAATGACCGCGACCGACGACGCCGCCAGCGACTGGAAATGCAACGTGGCCCGTGCCGGGTCGTGCAGCTTGCGCAAGGCGATCCAGCCGCCGAGAAACAGCGAATCGGCCGCCTGGTCGGCGCTGACATGCGCATCGTCGGCGATGAAATAGGCGCCGTCCGCGTCGCCGGCTTTCAGCAGCAGCCGGGCCAGACGATCGCGTTCCGGCCAGAAGGCTGCCCGCCGATCCGGCGGCGCCGCCGGCTCCGCCTGCGCCACTTCGGTTCGCCAAAGTGCCAACGCCGCCGCGGTATCGTTATTTCCACGCAACCAGCGCGCCTGGTCGAGCAACAGAACGGGATCGCTCCGTTGCGCACCAGCAACAGCAGCCAGACGATCGAGCGCGGCAGCATCGTTGCGCCGGAATGCGAGACGCGCGGCGGCCAATGTACGATTTTGCGCGTCCACGCGGCCGACCTGGCGTGCGGCGGCTGAATCGTTCGTGCCGATCAGCGCGTTGAAGCGCTGCCATTGCGTGTCCGCATCGATAATGCTGCCCCAAATCTGCAGGAAGGCGCTTTCGGCGGCTGGGTTGGTTACGCCGGCGACCCACGCCTGACGCGCCAGATTGGCCGCTTGCACCGCGTGTCCGCCAGCTTGCTCGGCGGCGGCGCAGCGCAGCAGGGCCGTGTCGCCGCCGGGCACGTAATCTTCGCACACCGCGCGCGCCGCAGCGTCATCGGCGATGGCGGCGACGGCTTCGGACAGACGCTTGCGCAGCACGGGAAGCTGCGGCCAGGATGGATTGTCGGCGATGAAGGCGCCGATTTCCGGTGCGGTTGCCTGCCCGGGCGAGAGCAGCCGCAGGTAGCGCACCAGCTTTTCGGCCAGCGGATCGGGCGATTGCCGCGCCAGCGCGTCGGCCGCCGGCCAATCCTGCGCCCGCACCGCGCTCATGACCGGCGGCTGCGCCTGTGCTCGGGACACTGACAGCAACGCGACGCCGAGCCCGGCCGCCGCCCGCCCTATGCGGCCCATTCAGCCGCGCCCACGATACGGGGCGACGCCCTGATCGGGAACCCAGATACCGTCGGGCGGCGCGCCGGTCTGCCAGAACACGTCGATCGGAATGCCGCCGCGCGGATAAAAATAGGCCCCGATGCGCAGCCATACGGGGCGCAGGAACGTCACCAGCCGGTCCGCGACCTCCACCGTGCAGGCCTCGTGAAATGCGCCGTGATTTCGGAAACTACCCAGATACAGCTTGAGGGATTTGCTTTCCACCAGCCACGCATCCGGCACGTAATCGATAACCATATGGGCAAAATCCGGCTGACCCGTAATCGGGCACAGGCTGGAGAATTCCGGCGCCGTGAAGCGCACCACCGTGCGTCGGCTGGCATCGGGCGCCGGCACCCGCTCCAGCACGGCCTGTGACGGGTTTTCAGGCAAGCTCGTAGGATGGCCTAACTGGATTAAGCCCTGGTCCTTGGAGTAAGTCACAAGGAGCAACAGTTCTTTTCTGAACAAAAGACCCGAAAGACTTTTATCGCCGGTGCAATCATTCTACCTCGTCCGTCCAGACCCTGAACCCGCTCAGTACGTTCGGCCCGAACGTATTGCTGATCGGCACATCCGTCGCATCGCGCCCGCGCGCCATCAGAACGCGCCCGATGCGCGGCACGTTGTTACGTGGGTCAAACGTATGCCAGGCGCCGCCAAGATACGCCTCGAACCAGCCGGCAAAATCCATTGGCCCATAAGGAGGTTCGGTGCCCATGTCACCCAAATATCCGGTGCAATAGCGGGCCGGAATATTCATGCAGCGGCACAAAGCGACCGCCAGATGCGCATAATCGCGGCACACGCCGCGCCCTTCCTTGTAGGCGTCCCACGCCGTGCGAGTTGACCGCGCATCCTGATAATTGAAAGTGATATGGCGGTGCACGTAATCGCAAATCGCCTGCACCCGGCCCCACCCGGTCGGCGCATCGCCGAACAATTGCCAGGCGACATCGGAAAGCCTGTCGGTTTCGCAATACCGGCTGCCCAGCAGGAACACCAACACGTCGTCCGGCAGATCCTGCACCGCGTGCTGCCCGGCCTGCGGCGTCACCGCCTCCTCCACGCCGCTGTCGCGCACCACCGCCGAACTGGTAATCGTTATGCGCCCGCGCGGCGCCACGATCCGGCTGCACCAGTTGCCGAAGCCGTCGCGATAGGCCGACACCGGCACGCGCGGCGTCGTCATCACCTGATCGGCAACCACGATATCGTCCACCCTGGAGTGATGGATGTGCAGCATCAGCACCATCGGCGTCGGTTGCGGGCAATCATACACCAATTCGTAACCAACTCTGATATGCACCTGCGACCTCGTCCAACATCAAACACTGCGGATTGGCGCGCCACGCCGATGTTGCGCCTCCACGGCAGCTTCTGCCGATGTTGCGCCTCCACGGCAGCTTCTATAGAACACATTCCGTGTCGCGCGAACCAACCGCTTCAGACGCTCTTCCGACGGCCGGGATGGCACGGCAGACACACGATCCGCCCGGACGTCACAACCATGGAACCAACTGCCGGCCTGAGTACTTGCTGTTAAACCTACATCGCGAAGGTGTGATCATGTCCAACACAACAATCGTCGCCCGAGTCCCCGCCTTGGCGATCCTGACACTGGCACTCGCGGTGCCGCTTCTCGCCGCTTGCAACACCACGGCCGGCGCCGGTCAGGACATCTCCGCCACCGGCCATGCGGTCAGCAAGGCGGCCACAAGCGCGACACCCTGATCTTGTCACTGACGACCTGACGTCCCGCAGTCCCTGCATTCGAACGGTCCGATATCAAGTCGGGCTGTTTATGCCGGCCGGCTTATAAGGCATCCCAATGGGCACCATTCTCCTCATCGTGTTGATTGTCCTGCTGCTCGGCGGCGGCGGCGGCTATTACGGCTATAACCGTTATGGCGGCAACGGACTTGGCGGCGTGCTGGGTTTGGTTCTGCTCATCATCGTTCTGCTCTGGCTGTTCGGCGGACGCGGCGGCATCCACGGCTGATTGCCGGCCGGTCCATTTTCAAGTCCAGGAGTCGTTGATGCCGCGTTCCGCCTCGGCTGGCCTGCTCGTCATAGGCGCCATTCTCGTTTTGCTCGGCATCGCAGGCCTGGCTATGCCGAGCTTCAGCACACGTCAGACAACCGACGTCGCAAAGATCGGCAATCTGAAAGTGCAGGCGAACGAGGACACGCCGCACTTCATTCCCCCCATCGTCAGCGAAGGCGCGCTGGTGGTCGGCATCGTTTTGCTGGGCGCCGGCTTTCTGCGGCGCGCTTGACAAAAGTAAGTGTTCTTTTTTGAAAAAAAGAACCAAGAAACTTTTGCTATTTGGGTTCGATACCAATTCGCAAGCGTGTCTGGCCTCATTCCGTGCGCATAATTAGCCTGTCCTGTCCAACATCACAACTTTTATCAGTTCAAAAGTTTTTTGGT
>Ga0116228_10003938_pt1 | contig 13119 bp, 10 predicted proteins | sample S1TSphfallax_2_FD_89694 | JGI IMG/M metagenome (GOLD analysis project Ga0116228, IMG submission 89694) | Host-associated microbial communities from peat moss isolated from Minnesota, USA - S1T2_Fc - Sphagnum fallax MG | ecosystem: Host-associated > Plants > Peat moss > Unclassified | place... | reverse complement strand
CCCGGCTTGTTGGTGACGATGCCCCAGCGCAGGTGGGCGGCGTCGAGGCCGCTGATCAACGGCTCGATGCCCTCGAAGGGTCCCGTCCCGGCGCGGCCCATGTTTTCCTCGTAGATCGCGAGGAAACGCGGCACGTGACGAAGCACGGCATCGGCGTCGAAATCGGGAAAAGCCACCGCGATCATGGCACGCGAACCGCGCGACACCACTTCGCGCAGCGGCTCGAATTCGGGCACCGGCGACTTCAGTTCGTGGCACAGCTGGACGATGGCGGCGTACAGATCCTGGGCGCTATCCAGCAGCGTGCCGTCGAGATCGAAGAAAACGCCTTCGGGCTTGAAGGGCAACGTGATCATGCGGGCTTCCTTGCAGAGAGGATGTAGTTCACCGACGTATTGCCCGACAGGCTGGCATTACGGGTGAGCGGGTTATAGGCCAGCCCCTTGATGTCCTCGAGTTCGAGATCGACGTGACGCAGCATCGCGGCAACCTCGGAAGGCTTCAGGAACTGGGCGTAATGATGAGTGCCGCGCGGCAGCAGGCGCATGAGGTATTCCGCGCCGACGATGGCCGCGCCGAAGGCGGCCGGCGTGCGATTGAGCGTGGACAGGAACAGCTGTCCGCCCGGCTTCAGCATGGCGGCCAGATCGCGGATCAGAACCAGCGGATCGGGCACGTGCTCGATCATCTCCATGCAGCACACGGCATCGAACGATGCCGGTTCGGCAGCGGCGAGTTCTTCCGACGACTGCACGCGGTAATCCACGGAGAGGTTCGATTCGAACAGGTGCAGCTTTGCGATCTCGATCAGCTTCGCACCGAGGTCGATGGCGGTGACGTTGGCGCCGGCTCGCGCCAGGGCCTCACTGAGCAGGCCGCCGCCGCAACCGACATCCACCACCTTCGCACCGCGAAGCTGGGTGCGACCACCCACGTAGGCGGCACGCACGGGATTGAGATCGTGCAGGGGACGGGACTCGCCATCGGGGTCCCACCAGCGAGCGGCGAGCTTTTCGAAACGCGCGATTTCTTCCGCGCTGACGTTGGCGTTCTGCATGGTGTTACCTCAACTGAAACGGCGCACGCGCCACTCATGGACGGTGAGCCTGGACGATCCGCTCACATGCAGCGGATCGGTATGGGCAATCTGCGTGGCTTCCTCGAGGCTGGGCGCGCGCAGCAGATAGGCGCCACCGGTGCCGTCGGTGAACGGACCGGTGAGCTCGATCATGCCGCGACCGATCAGCTCCGACAGGAACATCTGGTGGTCGTCGCCCGCCGATGCCGAGAAATCCGGCGTACGGATGGCGAGCACCAGGTAGAGATGATCGGTCATGCGGGATCCTCCGCCGCGATACGCTCGCGCCACGAACGGGCCTTCTCGCGGATGGCATCGATATCCACGTCGACAAGACGCTTGTTGGCGAGCTTGCGCGCACCGTCGATCCACACGTCGCTGACCTGGTGACGGCCCGTGGCGTACACCAGCTGCGAGGCCACATGGTAAAGCGGCTGGGTTTCGAGGTCGTCGAGACGTACGGCGGTGAGGTCCGCGCGCTTGCCCGGCTCGATCGAGCCCACCTTGTCGCCCAGGCCGATCGCCCTGGCGCCATTAAGCGTGGCGGCACGCAATGCACTGGCCGCATCAAAGGCCGCGGCATCGCCGATCACCGCCTTGGCGAGCATGGCAGCGGTGCGCATCTCGCCGAACATGTCGAGGTCGTTGTTCGATGCGCAGCCATCGGTGCCGATGCAGACGTTCACACCCGCGGCGCGCAGTTTTTCGGCCTGGCAGAAGCCCGAGGCCAGCTTCAGGTTGGACTCGGGGCAATGCACCACGGAGACGCCGGCAGCGGCACAGGCGGCGATCTCGCCGTCGGTGAGCTGGGTCATGTGCACGGCGATCAGGCGCTCGTTGACCAGGCCCAGCTTCTGCAGGCGCGCAAATGGACGCATGCCGTCCTTCGCGATGCCCTCTTCCACTTCCTGCGCCGTCTCGTGGGTGTGCAGGTGAACGGGGATGTCCAGCTGGTCGGAGAGCACGCGGATGCGCTCGAAATTCTCGTCGGACACCGTGTACGGTGCATGCGGGGCGAAGGCCGTGCTGAGCAGCGGCTCGCCACGCAGCGAATCGTGCACTTCCTCGGCGCGCTGGAAGTATTCGTCGGAGGTCTTCGCCCAAGGCGTGGGGAAGTCGATCACCGGCAGGCCGATCACCGCGCGGAAGCCCATCCGGCGATACGTCGCGGCGATCACGTCGGGGAAGAAATAGTTCTCGTTGGCGCAGGTGGTGCCGCCACGGATCATCTCGGCCACGGCCAGTTCCACGCCGTCGCGGATGAAGTCCGGCCCCATCACGCGGCCTTCGGCCGGCCAGATGTGTTCCTGCAGCCAGACCATCAGCGGCAGGTCGTCCGCGAGGCCGCGCAGCAGGGTCATCGGATTGTGGGTGTGCGAATTCACCAGGCCCGGGATGAGCGCATGCTCGCCGAGGCTGACCCGCTCGCGCGGCGTGTAGTGCTTGCGCGCCTCGTCGGCCGGCAGGATGGCGAGGATCTCGCCGCCGTTAATGGCGACCGCATGGTCGTCGAGCACGACACCGTGCGGCTCGACGGGGACGACCCAGCGGGCCTCGATGAGAAGATCGATATCGATAGGGGTGGTGGAGCTCATGGGTGCCTCACTGAATCCGGATACCAGGAAGTCACGGAACATATCGATCCCGTATGACCTTCCATCGTACTTGAGCAGGACGCAGGCAATCCCTTGCCGGTCGCAGATAAAGAAACGGCACGGCGCCCCGGGGGCTGCCGTGCCGATCAGCCAGACCTGGTGGTCCGGACGACTTACTTGACGCGGCTGTCGTACTCGCCGGTGCGGGTATCGACCTTGATCACTTCGTCCTGATTGACGAAGAGCGGCACGCGAACCACGGCACCGGTTTCGAGCGTGGCCGGCTTGCCGCCGCCGCCCGAGGTGTCGCCACGGACGCCCGGGTCCGTCTCGACGATTTTCAGCTCCACGAACTTCGGAGCCTGCACGGCGATGATCTGGGTTTCGTTGAAGAGGGTGATCTGGCAAAGCTCGTCGCCCTTGAGCCACTTCCAGGCGTCGCCCATGGCGGCCTGGTTGGCACGGTACTGCTCGAAGGTTTCCGAGTGCATGAAGATCCACTCGCGGTCGTCGCCGGTACCCTCGATGTACGAGAAGGATGCGTCGGTATCGACGGCATTGGCTTCTTCGTAGGAGTCGCTCGACTTCAGGGTGAGCTCGGTGGTGCGGCCGTCCTTCAGGTTGCGCACGCGGATGCGCGTGAACGCCTGGCCCTTGCCCGGCTTGATGAAGTCGGCTTCGGTGATGACCCAGGGATCGCCGTTGTGAAGGATCTTCTTGCCCGTTTTGACGTCATTAAGGCCAAGGGTCGCCATGCGTTTCTTGCTCCAGAGGTGAATCCGCCCACCGGGCGGCTAAAATAGGGGGATCTCAAGGGGCCATATGGCCCGCCCCAAGGCCCACCATGATAACCGCAAGCCCCACCTGTCGCCTATCCGCACCCGTTCCGGGCTGGCGCGAGCTGTGGCGGGACGCCATCACCGACGCCGGGGAGCTGCTGTCCGCCGTGGGCCTGGCCCACCGCGCCGACCTGCTGCCCGCGGACGACGCCGGGTTCCCCCTGCGGGTGCCGCGCGGTTTCGTAGCCCGCATGCGCCATGGCGACCCGGACGACCCCCTGCTGCTCCAGGTGCTGCCGCGCCAGGCCGAGCACGTGGAAGCCCCCGGCTACACGATCGACGCCGTGGGCGACATGGCGTCCCGGGCCGGCCACGGCGTGCTGCACAAGTACGACGGCCGCGCCTTGCTGATCGCCAGCGGCTCGTGTGCGGTGAACTGCCGCTACTGCTTCCGCCGGCACTTTCCCTATGGCGAGGACATCGCCGCCGCAGCCCAGTGGCGCGAGGCGCTGGCCCATGTGGCCGCCGACACCTCCATCCGCGAGCTGATCCTCTCCGGTGGCGACCCGCTCTCGCTGGCCACGCACAAGCTGGAAGAACTCACCCGCGGGCTGGCTGCCCTGCCCCACGTGATCCGCCTGCGCATCCATACGCGCCTGCCCGTGGTGCTGCCCGAGCGCATCGACGATGCGTTCGTCGCCTGGCTCGCCGCCCTGCCGCTGCAGAAAGTGGTGGTGCTGCACGCCAACCATGCCAACGAATTCGATGCGAACGTGGATGCCGCGTGCGCACGCCTGCGCGAGGCGGGTGCCACGCTGCTCAACCAGTCCGTGCTGCTGGCCGGCATCAACGATGACGCCGATACGCTGGCCGAACTGTGCGAACGCTCGTTTGCGGCAGGCGTGCTGCCCTATTACCTGCACCAGCTCGACAAGGTCACGGGCGCTGCCCATTTCGAGGTGCCGGACCACCGCGCCCTCGATCTCGTGGATGCGTTGCGTGCACGACTTCCCGGGTACCTTGTCCCAAAACTGGTACGTGAACTGCCGGGCGATCCCTCCAAGCGCCCTGTTGCCGATTCGGCGCGTTAGTATTGGCGTTCTTCCGGTCGGCCAGCGTCGACCGGACCGCGTTTGGGGGAAGCGGAGTGGGCAACCACTTCGCGGGGTGAACAAGGCGGCAACCGGAACGGCATGAAACACGACAACGTCATCAGGATCCTCTTCATCGAAGACTCGGTGGAAGACGCCGAGCTGTTGATCAACGTATTGCGCAACGGCGGCATCGCCGTGCGTCCTGCGAGAGCCACGAAGGACGACGAGATCCGCACCGCGCTGGACGAACTCCAGCCCGACCTGGTGGTGCTCAACCCGTCCGTTGCGGGCGTGGAAATCGACGCCGTCATGCGCCACATCGACGCCAGCGGGCGCGACATGACCCTGGTGGCCGTGGTGGAAGGCCTGGACACCGATGCGGTGGCCGACCTTTTCGCCAGCGGTGCGCGTGGCGTGGCGCTGCGACGCCGCTCCGACCAGGTGCTGGCCGTGGTGCGCCGCGAATTCGAAGCCCTCTCCACCCGGCGCCAGCTGCGCCGCATGGAAACCTCCCTGCGCGAAACCGAACGCCGCTGCGACGCCCTGCTCGACTCGTCGCGCGATGCCATCGCCTACGTTCACGAAGGCATGCACGTGAGGGTGAACCAGGCATTCCTGGAAGCCTTCGGCTTTGTCGAGGCAGACGACGTGATCGGACTGTCCATCCTCGACCTCGTGGCCAGCGCCCATGCCGACCCGCTGAAAAGCGCCCTTCGCGGCCTTTCCCGTGGCGAGAAGCTGCCGCCGATGGAGCTGGTGGCCCGGCGCGATGACGGCCGCACCTTCAAGGCCGTGGCCGAATTCGCCCACGCCTCGTTCGAAGGCGAGGCCTGCGTGCAGATCATCTTCCGCCAGCAGGCCGTGGACCCGGCCCTGGTGGCGCAGTTGCAGCGCGATCCGGTCACGGGCCTGTTCAACCGGGCCCGCACGCTCGAACACATCGACCAGGCCGTCGCCGCCGCAGCCGGGGGCCGTGAGGGCCAGGCCGTGCTGCTGCTTGAGCCCGACAACTGGAAAGATCTCGTCGCCAGCGTGGGCATCGGCAATGCCGACCGCATCCTGGCCACGCTGGCCCGCAGGGTCTGCGAAGCCGTGGACAACGAAGACATCGGTGGCGTGCTGGGCGACCACACGCTGGGTTTCGTGCTGGGGCCGCGCGGCGACCTCGAACACGCCGCGCTCGCCGAACGCCTGCGCACCACGGTGGCCGAGCACATCTTCGACGTGGGCAGCCGCTCGATCACGCTCAGCGTCACCATTGGCGGCGCGCTGCTGGCCGAAAAGAACGCCAATACCGAAACCCTGCTCGACCAGGCCAGCGCAGCCCTGCGCAACGCCCAGAACCAGGGCGGCAACCGCGTGGAACTGCACGACCCCAGCGCCCGCGAAAAGGCCGAGGCCGAGCGCGAGCAGTACTGGCTCGACCTGGTGAAGCAGGCCCTGGCCGACGACGGCCTGCGCCTGTACCACCAGCAGATCATCAGCCTGCAGGATGCCGCGGGCGAGTTCTACGAGATCCTGGTCCGCATGCAGGGCCCGAAGGGCGATGTGCTGCCGTCCTACTTCCTGCCCGTGGCCGAACGCAACGGCCTGCTGCCTGCCATCGACCGCTGGGTGCTGGGCCATGCCATCGATGCGCTGGCCCATCGCGAGAACGATGGCCTGACCACCACCTACTTCGTGAAGATCACGCTGCAGTCGGTGGAAGACCCCGACCTGCTGCCCTGGCTGAAGCGCCGCCTTGAAACGGCGCGCCTGCGCCGCAGCACGCTGGTGGTGGAGATGCCGGAGTCCAAGGTGCTCACGAGCCTGCGCCCGGTGCAGGAGTTCGTGGCCGGCTGGCGCAAGTCAGGCGGGCGCTTTGCCATCGAGCAGTTCGGCTCGGGTCTCAACTCGTTCCAGATGCTGACCCATGTCGAGGCCGATTACCTCAAGATCGACCGCAGCTTCATGACCGACCTGCCCCAGCATCCGGAAAACCAGAAGAAAATCGCCGATATCTGCCGCGAGGGTCATGCCTCGGGCAAGCAGACCGTGGCCGAATGGGTCGAGGATGCCGTCAGCACGTCGCTGCTGTTCGCCTGCGGGGTCGATTTCGTCCAGGGCAACTTCCTCCAGGAGCCTGCCAAGGTACTTGCCGAGGAATACATGCCCCTGTGACGGGCCGGGTATAATCGGCGGCTGCCCCGCATCCGCCTCAGGAACCTTCCGATGTCCCACTCCGCGCTGACCGCCCTTTCGCCCCTGGACGGCCGCTACGCCGCCAAGGCGGCTTCGCTGCGCCCGATCTTCAGCGAATTCGGCCTCATGCACCGTCGCGTGCACGTGGAGATCCACTGGCTGCTTGCCCTGGCCAGGCACCCGGGCATCGTCGAGCTGCCGGCGTTCCCGGCCGACGCCGTGGCCCGCCTGGAAGCCATCGCCGATCAGTTCTCGGTAGACGACGGCGAGCGCATCAAGGAAATCGAGGCCACCACCAACCACGACGTGAAAGCCGTGGAGTACTTCATCAAGGAGCGCATCGGCAACGAACCTGCCCTGGCCCAGGCCAAGGAGTTCGTGCACTTTGCCTGCACCAGCGAAGACATCAACAACCTCGCCTACTCCCTGATGCTGAAGGACGCCCGCGAGAGCGTGCTGCTGCCGGCCCTGGACCAGATCATCGGCAAGCTGCGCGCCCTGGCGCACGAGCACGCCGGCCTGTCGCTGCTGTCGCGCACCCACGGCCAGACGGCCTCGCCCAGCACCATGGGCAAGGAACTGGCCAACGTCGTCGCCCGCCTGGAGCGCCAGCGCCGCCAGCTCGTCGCCATCGAGATCCCGGGCAAGATCAACGGCGCCGTGGGCAACTACAACGCCCACGTCATTTCCTACCCCGAGGTGGAGTGGCCGGCCCTGGCCGCGGGCTTCGTCGAGGGCCTGGGCCTCACCTTCAACGCGTACACGACGCAGATCGAACCGCACGACGGCATCGCCGAGTTCGCCGATGTGCTGCGCCGGGTCAACATCATCCTGATCGACCTCGCCCGCGACATATGGGGTTACATCTCGCTGGGTTACTTCCGCCAGGCACTCAAGGCCGGCGAAGTGGGCTCGTCCACGATGCCGCACAAGGTCAACCCGATCGATTTCGAAAACGCCGAAGGCAACTTCGGTCTCGCCAACGCCCTGCTCGGCCACTTCGCCGAGAAGCTGCCGATCAGCCGCTGGCAGCGCGACCTCACCGACTCCACCGTGCTGCGCGCGCTGGGTACGGCCTTCGGTCATTCGCTGGTGGCGTTCGAGTCGCTGATGAAGGGCCTGGGCAAGCTCAACGTGAACGCCGAGCGCGTTGCCGCCGACCTCGACAACAGCTGGGAAGTGCTGGCCGAAGCCGTGCAGACCGTGATGCGCCGTTTCGGCCTGCCGGAGCCGTACGAGCAGCTCAAGGCTCTCACCCGTGGGCAGGGCATCACGAAGGATTCGATGCGCACGTTCATCGCCGGCCTCGACCTGCCCGCCGACGCGAAGCAGGCCCTTGCCGAACTGACCCCAGCCAGCTACATCGGCCTGGCCGACAAGCTCGCCCACGAGATCTAGCCACGCATTATCGCGCACCCCCTGTAGGAGCGCGCCTCGCGCGCGACCGGTTATCGCGAAAACCCGGTCGCGCGCGAGGCGCGCTCCTACAGGGGTATGGTTTCGCTGAAACCCGTTGCGCGAGGCGGGCTCCTGCAAAGGGCGTAAAAAAACGCCAGTCTTTCGACTGGCGTTTTATTTTACCGGGCCTGCGAAACGATCAGCAGCCGCTGTCGTTGCCGAACGGGTCGTCGAGGACGATCGTGTCGTCGCGGTCGGCACCCGTGGCCACCAGGGCCAGCTTGCAGCCCGACAGCTCTTCCACGGCGCGCAGGTAGGCGCGCGCGGCCGGCGGCAGCTTGTTCCAGTCGCGGATACCCGCAGTGGACTCGGCCCAGCCCGGGAATTCCAGGTACACCGGCTTGCACTCGTCCCAGCCGTCGGCATCCAGGGGCGCCAGTTCGCGACGCTTGCCGCGGTATTCGTACGCGATGCAGACCTTGATGCTTTCCAGGCCGTCGAGCACGTCGAGCTTGGTGATCGCCAGACCGTCGATGCCGTTGATCTGCACGGCGCGCTTCAGCGCCACCAGGTCGATCCAGCCGCAGCGACGCGGACGGCCCGTGCTGGCACCGAACTCGTTACCCTTCTTGCGCAGGGTCTCGCCCATCTCGTCGTTGAGCTCGGTGGGGAACGGACCGCCGCCGACGCGCGTTGCATAGGCCTTGCAGATGCCCAGAACGTAGTCGATATCGCGTGCGCCTACGCCGGTACCGGCCAGCGCACCGCCGACCGTGGTGTTCGACGAGGTGACGTACGGATAGGTGCCGTGATCGATGTCGAGCAGCGCGCCCTGCGCACCTTCGAACAGGATGTTGCCACCCTCGCGACGCACGTCGTGCAGGATGGTGGCGACGTCGTCGACCATCGGCTTGATGTACTCGCCCCAGGTGAGTGCTTCGTCGAGCACGGTCTGGTAGTCGACGGGCTCGGCCTTCAGCCACTGCGTGAGCACGAAGTTGTAGTAATCGACGGCAGCCTTCACCTTCTCCGGCAGCTCGTGCGGATACATGAGGTCGGCGACGCGGATCGAGCGGCGGGCCACCTTGTCTTCATAGGCCGGGCCGATGCCGCGACCGGTGGTGCCGATGGCCTTGGCGCCGGAGACGACTGCGCGGGCCTTATCGACGGCAATGTGGTACGGCATGATCAGCGGCGTGGCCGGGGAGATCTTCAGGCGGGCACGCACATCCACGCCCTGGCCTTCCAGCTCGGCGATTTCGCTCATCAGTGCGGCCGGGGAAAGCACGACGCCGTTACCGATGAGGCACAGCGCGTCGTCGCGCAGGATGCCCGAGGGAATAAGGTGCAGGACGGTCTTCTTGCCCTTGATCACCAGCGTGTGACCGGCGTTGTGGCCGCCCTGGAAACGCGCGACGGCGCCGACGCGCTCGGTAAGCAGATCGACGATCTTGCCCTTGCCTTCGTCGCCCCATTGCGCGCCGAGGATGACTACTGACTTGCCCATGATGATGATGCTCTCTTCAAGGTAGGTTGCCCGCGAGGGCGATGTGGAGACCGGTTAGCGCTGACGACCGGGGCCGTCGTTGAGGTAGCGCAGGAATTCGGAATCGGGCTTCAGCACGAGCGTACCCTTGCCATCGGCGAAGGCTTTGCGATACGCGGCGAGGCTCCGGTAGAAGGCGAAGAACTCGGGGTCCTGGCTATAAGTCTGCGCGTAGATGGCCGCAGCCTGCGCATCGCCGTCGCCCTTCACCTTCGTGGCGTCACGGTTGGCGTCGGCCAGCAGCACGAGCTTCTGGCGATCGGCATCGGCACGGATCTTCTCGGCGCTTTCCTGGCCGGTGTAGCGCAGCTCGTTGGCCAGCTGCAGGCGTTCGGCGCGCATGCGCTTGTAGACCGAACCACTTACTTCGTCGGGCAGGTCGATGCGCTTGATGCGCACGTCGACCACGGCAATGCCCAGGGTCTTGCGGGCCACGGCATCGGTCTGCTGGCGCACGCGCTCGGTGATGTCCTTGCGGCCACCGGCGATCAGGTCTTCGAGCGGACGGGCATTGAACTCGTAACGCAGTGCGTCCTTCACGATGGGCGTGAGGCGCTGCACGGCCTGGATCTGCTCGCCCGACGTGGCGCGGTAGTAGGCGGCGTTATCGGCGATGCGCCACTTCACGTAGAAGTCGACGTTGACGCTCTTCTTTTCGAGGGTGAAGTAACGCTCGGGCTGGGCATCGAGACCCAGGATGCGGTTGTCGAAACGCATCACCTGCTGGATGACCGGCACCTTGAAGTGCAGGCCGGGCTGGTAATCGGCACGCACGATGCGGCCGAACTGCAACAGCAGCGCGTTCTCGCCTTCCTTCACCACGAAGGCACTGTTGAAGCCAAGGAGGACCAGGGCGACGACGATGAGGCCGGAGATGATCTTCACTGGGCATTCCCCTGCGCGTTCGGCTCGGTGGTCGCGGACTGCACCACGGTGCCTACGCCCGGCACGTTGCGGACGCTCGAGTTAGACTGGCCGTCCACCGGCAACTGGATGATGTTCTTGCCGTTGGTACCGTCGATGACCTTGGGGTTACCGGCCATGACTTCCTCGACGGTTTCCAGCCAGAGGCGACGACGCGTCACTTCCGGCGCGGCACGGTATTCCTTGAGGATGAGGTTGAAGCGCTCGACATCGCCATTGGCGCGGGCGATGCGCTCCACGCGCTCGGCTTCGGCCTCGGCGGCGATGCGGGCGGCTTCACCACGCGCCACCGGCACGACCTGGCTTTCGTAGGCGCGGGCTTTGTTCTCTTCGCTCTGTTTGTCTTCGCGCGCCGCGTTGACGTCGTCGAAGGCGTCCTTCACTTCCTTCGGCGGCGCCACGTTCTGGAAGCTGACGCCGGTGACGGTGACGCCGGCATCGTATTTATCGAGCGTGGCCTGGAGGATGTCACGCGTCTGCTGCTGCAGGGTTTCCTTGGCGGCCGGAGCCACGCCCGTGACGGGCGCCTGGTCTGGCGCCGGGCTGTCGACGCCGGGCGTGGTGAGGATGTTGTCCATCACGTTGGCGCCCACCACCGAGCGCACGGCGGCCTCGGCGGCATTGGCGATGGTGCCGTTCTCGACGTCGGCGTTGGAATACAGGAACTTGCGGGCGTCGGCGACCTGGTACTGCACGTTGAAGTCGATGGCGATGATGTTTTCATCGCGGGTAAGCATCGACACGTTGTCCGAGATGGAGCGGACCTGGGTCGTCTCCACCTTGGTCACCGTTTCGATCGGAGCCGGTGCCTTCAGGTGGAAGCCGGGCGGCAGGATGCGCGAGAACTGGCCGAAGCGCAGCACCACGCCGACCTGCCGGGCATCGATGACCGTGTAGCTGGAGACCAGCAGCCACGCCACGATGAACACGGCGATGATGGCTGCGACGCCACCACTGCCTGCACCAAAGCGACCGAAACGGGCCTTGATGTTCTTGATCGCTCCGTCGAGGTCGGGCTTGCGCCCGCCTTGCCGGTTGCGGTTCCAGGGATCCTTCTGGCCGTTACCGGGTTCGTTCCAAGCCATGGGCGACAGTCTCCTTCGGGGACCGGAGGTGGGCGGCTGACAAGCCATGATCAGGCCGACACGACGGCAGCGAGCGGCGGGCGTCATTGCAGACCCGGCACCGCGCCGGATCGGCACGCAAACAGTGTTAATTCTACCAGAAGGCCATGGCGATGCGACGGGTCAGAAATCGGCCCCGGCCGGCTCGATCAGTTCGCGTAAAGGCCTTGCATGCTCGTCATCGCCCAGCAGCGGGGCCAGGACGGAACGCGGGGCATCGATGTCGAGATGCCAGCCGTGTTCGTCGATGGCTTCGCCCACGATGGCACCGGCCGCTTTCAGGCGGGCGTGCAGCCTGCCGGCGGTGAGAGGAAGCTCAAGACCGGTACGGATGCGGTCACCACCAAGCAGTTCGCCCAGGGCCTGGCGCAGGCCTTCCAGGCCCTCGCCCGAATGGGCGGACAGCCAGACCTGGCGTGGCAGCCCGTCGTCACCCCGGTCCACGCGGGCTTCCGTATCCACGAGGTCGATCTTGTTCATCACCGAAAGCTGGGGGACGTCGCCCGCGCCGATCTCTTCGAGCACCTCGTCCACCACGCGGCGCAGCAGCTCGCGCTCCTCGTCGGCGGCGTCGCTGACATGGATCAGCAGGTCGGCATCGCGGGCTTCGGCCAGCGTCGCGCGGAAGGCCGCGACCAGGTCGTGCGGCAGCTCGCGGATGAAGCCGACGGTGTCGGCCACCACGGCCGGCCCGCAGGACAGGCCGTCGATCTTGCGTACTGTCGGGTCCAGCGTGGCGAACAGCTGGTCGGCGGCATAGACCCCGCCTGTGGTCAGCGCATTGAACAGCGTGGACTTGCCGGCATTGGTATAGCCCACCAGGGCCACGCGGGGCACCGTGTTGCGCAGGCGCGCACGGCGTTGCTGGTCGCGCTGGACCTGAACCTTTTCAAGGCGTTTGGTGAGCATCTTCACCCGCTCGGCAAGCAGGCGACGGTCGGTTTCCAGCTGGGTTTCACCCGGGCCGCGGTTGCCGATGGCACCACCGCGCTGGGCGTCCAGGTGGGTCCAGCCGCGCACCAGGCGGGTGGCGATGTGCTTGAGCTGCGCCAGCTCCACCTCGAGCTTGCCTTCGTGCGAACGGGCGCGCTGAGCGAAGATGTCGAGGATGAGGCCCGCGCGATCCACCACGCGGGTCTTCAGGTGTTTTTCGAGGTTACGTTCCTGCACCGGGGTGAGCACGTGGTCCACCAGGACCAGGTCGGCCTCCAGCGCGCGGACGGCCTCGGCCACTTCGTCGGCCTTGCCGCTGCCGATGTAGAAACGTGGGTTCGGGGTTTCGACACGTGCGGGGATGCTGGTGAGGATCTCGGCGCCTGCCGAGGTCACCAGTTCGGCGAATTCCTCACCACGACGCACCGCGTCGCCCTCGCCGCGCGAATGCGGCAACACCAGGATGG
>Ga0116228_10003937_pt1 | contig 13119 bp, 10 predicted proteins | sample S1TSphfallax_2_FD_89694 | JGI IMG/M metagenome (GOLD analysis project Ga0116228, IMG submission 89694) | Host-associated microbial communities from peat moss isolated from Minnesota, USA - S1T2_Fc - Sphagnum fallax MG | ecosystem: Host-associated > Plants > Peat moss > Unclassified | place... | reverse complement strand
GAGTATTGAATGAGGGCTGTGGTGCTATTGTTTCGCAGGTATGCAGTTCTCAATCAGTGCAATTATGTGGTGCTTGATGAAGCAGATCGAATGATTGACATGGGTTTTGAGCCTCAGGTATGATCTTAGGAAATACTAAGTACATTGCCTCTAAGGTGCAGTGCACCTGAAAGGTGACAAATCCTTATATGCATTTTTGAATAATGAAGATGCTTAAACTAGAAAACCTGGAAAGGGATGATTCAAAGTTGTTGATGTGGATGTCTAGGAGTTTTTCCTTGTGATAGAGTAGGCAGACAAATGCAACTTCAGCTTCCTACTGCAGATAATCATATTGCATATTTCGTTCTGTTGCCAGGTGATGGGAGTTATTGATGCCATGCCATCCAGCAATTTGAAACCTGAAAACGAAGATGCGGTAAGCCTGTCTTTCTCTTGTCCCATCTTTCATCTTTTGCAACTTTCTCACGCCTGACCCTACCTTCCTTTAGACATGAAGGTTCGTGCAAGTATTCCTCTGTTTCTGAATTGTTCTGGGCCATGTAGCTTGATTGTCATTCATGCTTCATACTCAGGTTCAAATTTGTGGAAACCAGATTACTGATGTTTGGGTATTGATATTGCAGGAGCTGGATGAGAAAAAGATATATAGGACAACATATATGTTCAGTGCAACTATGCCACCAGCAGTGGAGCGATTGGCCAGGAAATACCTTCGCAATCCTGTCGTGGTGAGTTCATGTGATTAGGACCATTCAAATCATCTCTGCCCTTTTGATATTTGTAATCTCTAGAGCACTGAATGTATATCCTTCCTGGCTTCTGGTGCTCTATTTTTGTCTCAGATTTTCATACTGTTAGGCTTCCCTGGGGATTAATTAGATATCTGGTTTTCAACTGTTAAGTTGTAGACATGATTATAGAGGTATTTTGAGCTCAGAAGTTGATTTATTATTTGCAGGTTACAATAGGGACTGCAGGGAAAGCAACAGATCTCATCACCCAGCATGTCATCATGGTGAAGGAGACAGAGAAGTTGGATAGGTATGGTACTGTTCACATTCTTCCACGGGCTTCAATAGAACTAGCTTGAGTAGGTAGTGTTTTTGTGGAGTTGTGAGGAATCCGAGATGGGAGTAGGAGAACATGTGCATTTCCTACTGTATGGTGGGTTGATATTTTATGTCTTGTGTTCTCTTAAGAACCTTTCACGTGCTGCCATGCTTTGCTGTATTGGATGCTGAAACTACTTCCCAGGAGTAAAGGTGTGGAAATCTGGTCTGTTCTAAGGTAGTTTTTGATGGCATGGCATGCAGATTGTGTAGAGTATTGAATGAGATGGGAGACAAGACAGCAATCATATTTGTGAATACGAAAAAGAATGCGGATTCTCTGTCAAGGCAGCTTGACAAGAATGGTTACCGTGTGACTACTCTGCATGGTGGCAAAACTCAGGAGCAACGTGAGGTGCATACAAGTCCTTTCCAGTGAAGTGTGGGTGTTTCTTGCAGCAGTTGATAACAGAGATATTTGGAGCCTTGAAATCCTATTGAGAGCACATTTGGACTCATAACAGCAAATATGTGTTCATTGGAGCTGTGATATGTGGAGCTTGTTAAAGTTTTTTCAGGAGTCACTGTGTTCCTTTATAGGCTATTGGATGTACTAATGAAGAGAAACGTAGTTAACATATCTTTGGTGTTTTGGTTGCAGATAAGCTTGGAGGGCTTTCGGAATAAACGATTCAACTGCCTTGTTGCGACTGATGTTGCTGGTCGTGGTATTGATATTCCTGTAAGTTGGTAAAGCTTGGAAGTAATTATGTGTCTCTTTAGCATCCACATATAGGGTGGTGTGCCATGTATTTTTGTTCCTGATGGTGTATCTTTTCTCTGGAAATGGACTATCATGAGTTTTAGCAGGCCTGTTGGACATTAGACATAGTGCAGTTTTGGTTTTATATAGATGTGAAGAAGTCTGGGGCTGACAATTTTGTGTGGAATTGGTACAGGATGTAGCACATGTGATAAACTATGACATGCCAGGCAATATTGAGATGTACACACATCGTATTGGTATGTATCTTCCATTTTCATGGAACTAGATGTCATCACAACATATGGGGAGGAAGTGTTGTAACATTCTCACTATTTGCATCTGAGGAGCACATGGAGCCTGGCTGAAACGATGTTCTGGAGTGTGATGTGAGGGAGGCAAGAAATTCATTGGAACTAAGTGGTTGAATCCATCGAGGCTGGACTAAAATGGTTGTTTTCTGTTGGGTTGTAGGGCGTACTGGTCGTGCTGGGAAGACTGGGGTTGCCACAACCTTTTTGACCCTTTTTGATTCAGATGTGTTCTATGATCTGAAACAGGTAATTTGTGTTGTCAATTTTCTTCAGTGGAACTGCTATAATGTAGATGTCCACAATTTGTCATGCTAGGTGGAATCCACTCGCTTACATCTTGTCACCTCTTTCTTGAGTTCAGGTTGGGAAGGTCCTGGAAGGTTCTGGGCAGTTGATATGATTTTTTTCACACCAGTCATATATCAGACATCTACTGTACATACAAATTGTTAACTCCATGGTCAGGCAATCTAGGTCAATGAGGTGACAGTGTTCAAATGAGCTGGGCAGAGACTGCTGTGTTTTGTAGTGTTGAGTCTATGGGTGGCTATGCCAACAAATTTGTTAGCATGGTGGTTTGTAACTGTCTGCATGTCATTGTACAGATGTTGGTTCAAAGCAACAGTCCAGTGCCACCAGAGTTGGCAAGACATGAGGCATCCAAGTTCAAGCCAGGTTTGTTTGTTCATATATACTGAGATGACTTCATAATGGAACTCTCTTGCCAAAAAAGTTTCCACTGGATGATTTTCAGGAAATGAAGAGTACTTATATTTCTGTTGACATCTGGCAGGCACAATCCCAGATCGCCCTCCTAGAAGAAACGACACTGTATTTGCTCATTAGCTAGAGAATGGAGCTCATGGCTACGACTCAGAGATTGTGGGTGTTCAGGGTCCAATCTACATATTGTGTATCCTGAAGAGCTATTGAATTTCACACTTGGCAACATTATCACTATCAGTAACATGAGTACTTTGTGTCACGTTTGTAAATGACATGCCAAACTCAGAACAATGTACAATGCTATTCTCAGTTCGTGGAAAGGGAAGCATGTGCATTGTGAGAACCAGGCACATTAATAGTGTTGGATATGTGCTGATTTTCAAATGAGGCTTCTTGGTTTGACAGAAACTTACAGGGGTGTTGGGCTTCTTGTGACACTTTTTTGTTCGTTCTTTTCAGATACTTGTTTGTTCTCTTTGACTTGAGCACAACTTCCTGAGTTGTAGGCGACCTACTACATTGTTGGGTCAGTTTCCTGGTGATCCAGCAGGTCAGGGGATTACATGTTCTGGAAATCACTTTTTAGAAATGCCAGATGTGCCAGTTTCCAAAATTTGACCTCTCTGATTCTATGAATATACTTCATTGCCCGGTGAACCAGATGTGATTTCTCTGAGTTTTCTTTTGTCCTGTTCTCTCAGATGCCAGAAAGGGTTCACAAGAATGTGGACTGAAAGCAAAGTCCAAATCTTCACAGTGAAGCTCATAGCTTTCTTGGCTCTGCCTGTCAGGGAGTCTATGGAATAATGCAGAGTTCAATTGGTCCCACATTTTGAGGAATGTTCAGCAGGTGTTACTGAAGTGTGAGTTCATTCTTTGGGAACTGCATTGAACATTTCTTATTATTTTTAATGTAGCTGGTTTGAAGTTGCCATAAGGGGCAGCACCATTACAGGATGAGCCATTTGTTACATGAAGGGAATGTCTGTGATTGTTTAATCCTTAAAATGGAATCAACTATTTCACATCCTTTTACAATTTTTGTAACTTGTATGTGGAGGGATGTTGTAGTTTGCAATTATGCCTCTGCCCTGTGAGAGGCATTCTGTTTCCATCACAGGCTTTGTGAAGCACAGAATTCCAGGGCATGGCTGAAAATTTTAGGCATTACTAAAATTGGGCTTTTTGCAGTTGGCTTATTTCAGTTGTGTTTTTTCATTTGGCATCAGATGGGTTCATCACAGTAGATTTCGTTTTTTTCTGACCACTGTACTTTTTCTTTTTTGGTTCTTGCTTGTTCTTCCCCTGGACCTGACCTCTCACATAGTTACCCTACTCACCTTTCTACCCTAATAAGTATTGCACTAACCTTGGGACCTTATTTATTATCAAGGTACTGACATAGCTACTTGAATAACTAGTTGTCCTATTGACCTAGGTACTAACTACCCACCCTATTAACCTATCTATTGTATTAATTACATATTTTATTAACTTAATTATTGTACTAACTATCTACCCAATTGACTTAGTTATCTTACATACACAATGACCTTATTGACATAAGTATTTTACAAATCTAGTCACCTTATAAGATAATTTGTTTTTTATGTACTAGCTTGCCTATCTATCGAATTACCTTGCTAGTGTAATTTTTCTTTTTACCTACTAATTTACTTACTTACATGCCTACCTACCCTAATAACTTATCTACCTTGCTCTTTGAACTCCTTTTTTACTTATTAACATGCCTACTAACCCAATTACTTACCTATATACCTACTTACTTACCTATGCACACACCTTCCTATTTATACATTATGCTTACCTACGTATCATAGTCAAATACCTAATTAGCTATAAGTCATTTTTTTTTCAACCTCACCCCCCAAAATCCTACTTATCAATTTATTAAGATTTGTCTTAATTCATGGATGATGAAAATAGGTCTTCATATGTAAGTATTAGAAATAATTTATAATGGAAACAATGCCAATAATACAACCATTTTGGTTTAAGTAATGCATATTTTATTAAATTTTCTTTACCTAATATATTATGAAATGGATATTATAATACATCTTTTCATGTAATTATTATATGGACTGTTGTATTATGGTTTAAGTTTAGGGTTGGGACACATAAATTAATTAGTAAGTTTTTCACGAACCTAAAGTAAGTAACCTAAAGTAGGTTAAATTTGGGGGAGAAATTTTTAGGGTTTACACATATGTGAAATAATACAGTTTCATTCTATATTTTTTTCAAATAAAATGGAAAATGTTGGAGAAATCACACAAAGGTAAGAAACATATCTTTTGTTTTGGTTTTGTACGAAATTTATTTGATTTTTTTTTAATTCAAGTATTTTCTTCAATCGATAAATATTTATAGTTAAAAAGCTTTAAATTTTGGTTTCTAAGTTTTTTCCTATGTTCCTTTAAATTTTTTATTTTGCATTATATAATTTGTATAGTTTTTTGGGTTTGGGGCATATATCAATAGGACTTTTTTTTGTTAAGGTTTGTATAATTAGGGTTGTAATAGGTTTATGGCAAAATATCATTTGGATTTTTTGGGTTATGCTTTATGATTCAATGTATAGGAATTTGGTTCATATATTTTGGGGCTTAAGGTTCATATTTTAAATTTTGTTCATTGTATTGGTTTTTGATCTTATCACTTGTTTATATCTATACCATAATTATGAATTTCCTTTGTTTTTGTATATTCCATAGTTGTTAAAGTTTAATATTTTCTAACCCACTTTTGTACAAGTTATGATCTTTTAGGGTTGCGTTTTCAATTGGAACTACAAACTTTGGTGGAATGTTGTCATCTTTTTTTCTTAAAAATATGCGTTTGTCTCTTGTTACTTCTTTTGTTTTGTGTTTATATTTTCACAATTCAACCTCTTTTCATTTCCTAGTTATTGGATATAAAATGGGCATCAAGTTTCATTAAATATACAACCATAAATAAAGGTTTTATACATTTACTACGATATTTCATATTCAATATCTCTTTGTAGTTTGATTTTTTCATACCCATATCTAAATAATGCATTTACTCCCCACAACCAACGTGGTTTTATGGCCTAAGGCAAGTATTACACTTTTGCACTCTCAAATAATGTGCATAAATTATCATTATGTGGGTATTACTACATGGGGTTTTTAGACATTGTGGATTTAAGGTACAATCAAGGTATTGCATATGTGAACATTTTTAATGATGGAAGGTTTAATAGCTCAATGTAGGTATTGCCAAAGTTTGTTTTAGTATATGGGTGCATAATGCAAATGTTGTACGTGATGTACATTGGAAGAATAGGTATTTTATATCATGATATGGGTATTGTAATGGGAATTCCAAGTCACAACATTGATTTTAAAGGAGCCATGTATTTATCACATTTTGGGTTTTTGTTCAATGATGAATGTTTATAGAATTATGAATTCTCTTGGTGTAGGAATTTGTCTTATTTCCTTCAATCATGGGAAGGGTTCCAAAATCCCATTCCATTCATGTCCAAAAGCCCACCAAGTCCCCTTTCTCAAACAAGGACTTGGTGTGGAGGTCTAGGATACACCATGGAGGGCAAAATAAAATGACCATTCAATTTGCTTATGTTCCATATGCTTACATCTTGCTTAAAAGGTGAATAAAAGGATATGATAACCCCCATGGAATGGAATGTTTGCAAAAACTTTCCAAACCAAACAGATGTTAAACAACCAACTATTAAAAACCACCTCATGCATACGTGGTAAAAATTTATGTCATTAATTTTTTTTATTTTTTAAATTCATATACCAAAGATATAATCATTTACATCTTGAAAGTTTTTTGGTCTAAATATTAGTGCAGATATGGACCAAAGGATTATTGGGAAAATTCAACCATCATTCGATCTATTAAACAAAGATGCTTATCATCATTCTTAATCAAACGTCTATACACACAACCTGATGTGACTAAGGTCACGATTTATCATAAGGCCCATACATGAACTAATGGGTCATATGCACATGGTGAACATGACCCGAAATCCATTTCTCATATGTTTCATTATGCTCCACACATGTCACAAGCATTAAAGGACCACATATGGGCCTAACTAAGCTTAGGTTACATAGCTAAACAAATATATGACAAACATATAGCGATTTGGTGGGAACATGTGAATACGGGTCAAAGCATGACACAAAATGATTTCATTCGACTTCAAAACATTGCATATTTGGATCAAAAACATATTTAAAAAAGTTAACATTTACACACCAAGCCTACAATTTCAATTCGGTTTTGGGCTCTACAACATCCGAAAGATGTGTCATTTTTTCCAAGATGTTGGTGAAATCAACGAGACTCAAGTCCCATTCACCATAGGTGTTCAAACACCAACTCAATGTGAGTCCATGCTATCATATGGTCACACTGGTGCCATTTCTATGGATGCCACATTTGGCACAAATGATATGAAATTTTATATATTCACCTTGACATGGTTTGATGATCATCGCATGGGTGTCCCTTTAGCCTGAATCATTACAAGCAAACAAACAGTTGAGGACTTGATCGAATGGTTGAAACCATTAAAAGATAAAATGTTATCACACATGCCACATTGGAAACCGTCGTGTTTTCTTGTTGATGATGCACCTTAAAAATTGAAGGCATTATGGTTAGTTTTATACCTAGTACTTACTTTGTGTTTATTTCCTTAAGTGTTTTTTAATATATTTCATAAAAAAAAATTATTACTTCAAATGCATTTTATGTTGTATTGACCCCATCCATTCATGGTGATTTTATTGCATTTGTGTCCTTATTAGGGTTGTATGGGGTATGGATAAGGTTCCCATCTACCTTTGTTGTTGGCATGTTCTCAAAGCATGGCACATACGTGGTATTGAAGAAATCAAAGATGTGGAGGTGCAAGGTGGAATCTTCCAAGACCTTCATGATGTGATGTACATGTCCATCAATCATGGAGAAACAATTGATGACTTGAAAGAGTGTGGGAGGGTTGTTGTGAGAGAAAGCCTTCATAGACATAGGCCTAATGATGTATGGACAAATTACTTCTGGACTTATTACCATCAATTTGGTAAATGATAATATTTATCATGGTTTGAATTTTATTTTATTTTTGTAATAATGTTATTCATCCTTGTGCATTGTGTTTATGTTTGCAAAATTATGGATGGTGGGTGTTCAAAGAATGCCCCATTCCAACCAAAACACCCAAACGAACATTAAATCATATCATGGTGAGTTAAAACGTTGGTTTGCTCTTGACACAAAAGGCCTTAGAGGCTGTAGGATTGATTAGTTGGTGTGATGATTAACAATAACCATTGCATGCCACTACAAGCACACATTGGAAATGTAAAAAAAAGGTTTCATAAAAAACAAGGTTATGGAGGCCATTATTACACGAAGTTTGGAAAAGGCAACCTTTATTCCACTCACCCATGTGTACCAACCAACCCTTGAGAATGATGGAGCTTGGGGTGTACGGAGCCAACGCCTTCCCAATGTTATTTACATGGTGAAATTCCCATTCACCAAAATATTTTGTTGCACATGTGAATGGGCATTGCGAAGGAACATGTAAACACCAAATTGTGGTCATTCTCACGTGCATAGACATTTCTCAAGAGGAAATCATTCATTGCTATGGAACGTGGTATGGATCACATTGTGGAGGGTTGGGTCACATGTTTGCGGACCCACGACATATTCTAAATGATATGGAGTCCAATGATGATGACCAAGATGAACATCTTGAAGGTGATGAGGGGATCATGGAATTTGATGGGCTCATGAACATGGAACAAAGTGTTTTTCCTATGGGTGCCATTGTAAGGTTTAATGACACAATAAATTCATTAACTCCAATGGAAAGGGCTTTTGCACAATTGGTCACTACAATGCAAGAAATCACAAATGAATGTAAAGAAGGTGATGTGACACTTTGTGAACATGTCACCTCACACATGAGAGTATTAACATGTAATATTCGTGACATATGCTTCACAAAGGCAAATGTAGTTTCACTTAAGATTGGTGTTACACTGCATAGAAGATGGATTGGAAAATAGTGTCCAACAGCTCAAAAAATGGCATGAAATAATGTTCAATCAAACAAAATGCACATAATAAATGCTGTCATGAATAAATGTCTCAAATACTAATCAAGATTGTTGCCATTGGCACTAAGAATTTTGTTGTAGAATCAATTTTGTATGGAGCAAACCATAGCCCAAATTCTTTGAACATAATGTATTCAACACACACATGAAGTCTAATATGCCACAAAGGTTATTATTGTTTCCAAGTAATAAGCACAAAAAGTTTGAAATGCAAAAACACAAGGATAGTGATAATATTAGTGTTAAATGCAAGTATTGTAATTAAACCTCAAATCCTAGTTGGTAGAAGTAAATACAAGTGTAAATATTGCAATTAAACCCCAAAATTCTAGTTGGTAAAGGTAAATACAGGTGTAGGTATTGCAATAACACCCCAAAATTCCAGTTGGTAAAAGTAAATATGGGTGTAAGTATTGCAACAAAGCCCCAAAATTCAAGTTAGTAAAGGTAAATACAAGTGTAGGTATTGTAACGAAGCCCCATAATTCCAGTTGGTAAAAGTAAATATGGGTGTAAGTATTACAACAAAGCCCCAAAATTCCAATTGGTAGAAGTAAATATGGGTGTAAGTATTCCAACAAAGCCCCAAAATTTAATTAGTAAAGGTAAATACAAATGTAGGTATTGCAACGAAGCCCTAAAATTCTAGTTGGTAGAGGTAAATATAATTGCGAGTATTGCAAGTTTAAATGAAAAATCAACCTTAAATGCAATATCCACATGCATGGTCGCTTCAAAATAACCCATTTAGATCGTTTGGATACCTTTAAGTGAAGACCTAGCTTCAAATGCAATACCCACACACAAGGTCATTTTGAAACAACCCAAACCTTATATGTAATACTCGCATTCAAGGTCATTTGGAAACAACTCATGTGGGGTTCAAGCCTCTTTAAATGAAGATCTTACCCTAAATGCAATACTCGCATGTTGGGTCACTCCAAAATAATTAGTTAATTTCAAAATAGTATGCTAACAAAAGTGTGTATAAACGTTGGGGTTGTTGATTAGGAGTTCCATGATTCTTACTTTGTTTCATTAAAATTGAAAAGATGTTGTATTATTTGTGGAACAAATAATACAATGACAACTGTGAGCAAACTTATCTTGGTGTAGGAATTTTTCATGGAAAATTTGAACTTGCAATTTATAACATGGAATAATTATCTTAAATAATGATTTCAATAACTTATTAGAAAACACATAATTAAGTTAATCAATCAAATATCAAATCAATCAATCTGATTTTTAGATCTAACTTTTTAATTATCCAAGTAAATAAAGTTAAACCAAATGATTAGTTAATTATTTTAAATAAATAAATGATTATCTAATTCTTGATAATTAATCATTTAAATTATCTCAAATATTGGTCTATTAATTATTTAATTATATGACCAAATTTGTTGATACTTCATTAATTATCTAAAATAAAATTATAATCATACATTAAATTGGGGGGGAATTTTTAGGGTTTAGACATATGTGAAACAATACAATTTTATTTTATATCTTCTTCAAAGAGATTGGAAAAATCACACAAAGGTAAGAACCAAACCTTATGTGAAAACCCAACCTTAAATGCAATACAAAGTTTGTCAAGATTAAAAAAATTAAAATTTCAAGCTTAAAATTTCTTCAAATATGTTTATATTTATGTTTTTTCCCTTTTAAAGTTGTAAACTCATTTGAATATATATATGTATTGAAATCATTTTTATTATTATGTGAAACATTAAAAAAAAAATAGAAACTCATGTGCTTTGATTTTTTTTAAAACATGGTTTAAAATCTTTATATATTAATCCTATGTCTGATTGAAATTTTACTTTATACTTTTTTGATATATAATAAATAATTTCTTGGCTAAAATAATCATATAATCTTGTATTTGTGGACAAGCCCTACTTGGTTTGAAAGCGGAAGAAGGGAAAAACAAAGAATAAATTATTTTTAAATTTCTTATTAAAACTATTTAGTAATTTGCGAGAGTAGATATCAATGACTAAAGTTAAACTTGGGTATGTAGTTCATAAACGATGATGATTTATTTTTACATTTACATCAAGATTTCTGGAAGCCAATTCGAAATTATTTTGAACTATTAATCAACAAGGAATGATGGCTTTGGTTTCCTTTCATTGAGATAAAAGTATGTGATTTTTTTTTGTTGTTGTTTATGGATTGCTCAAATCAATGCGGTAGCTCAAGGTAATGGAATCTCTTACAACAAATTAGTTTGATATTTGTATCAAAACCAAGTGCTTTTGAATCGCAAAATGTTTGCACAAATGGCTATATTAGATAATGATTACTTCTTTATCCTTTACAATATTTATCTATTGGGGTTACCCTTATTCCTTTTCTTAAACATAATGATGCAAACCGTGCTTTGATGGGTTATAATATGCAATGTCGAACAATTCCACTCTTAGAATCTGAAAAATGAATTCGATGGAGTAACTTTTAATGACTCGGCTATTGTGAAAAAATATATTAAACGTTTTCAATTGGGTGAAATTGTTGAATTCAATCGCACTATTCTGAAATCAGATAGTGTTTTTTGTAGTAGTCTAAGGGGTTGGTTTACCTTCGACCATGCCACATTTGCTCTTCTTTTCTTTTTTGGACATATTTAGAATGGTGCCAGAATTTTATTTAAATTTTTTTTGCCAATATTGATCTCGATCTAGATTCTTAAATCAAATTCGTGGGTTAGAAATATTTTATATTTTATACATATATAACACAAGTGTTTATGTAAACTTTATTTTTTATGATGTATAATATTGGTCCAAATATATTATTATTTATAACACATCATATATAAATAATGATATTATGGAATTATATTGTTGATTCATTTCAATACGATTAATATCTTCATATTTATTTAAAATAATATTAAAAAATGATATATATCTATGATGACCCTAGCCCAAGTGGTTGGGGAATCCAAGTCTACAACCTGGTCTATTTGAGCAACAATGGAAGAAGGTGGAATGGGATGTCTCCCAAAAAGTAGATTCTAAGGAGAAAAATGAGACAAAGAGGTGTGTTGGAACATTTTGTAACCCATGGCGATGTAAGGTAGGGCCAGGTCCCAATCGTTTTTGTTTTTAGTGAGGCAAATCTTCTGAAGTTCCTTCTTACATGTCTAAACCATCCTGGCTGCAAGGCCATTAACTTCGAAATGATCCCTTGAAGTCCAGCAATGGTCAATGAAAACATGGTCAAGTAGGTCTTGGAATTCCCTTTTGAATTTTGATCCCTGAACAATAAGGCATTTAGTAAAAGCCCTAAATCTACTTAGGACCTATTGTAAGAAAGCCTAGTTGGTGCTATGTGATGATTTGTCCAGCAACACAACAAGTTTGACCCACTTTGAAAAATGTTCAATAATAATCATGATGTAGACATTACCCCTGGAGGGGTGTGGTAATTTTCTAGCTAAATCACATGATTAGCGATAGAACATGCTTTGAATAGGGAGTGGAGAAAGTGTGAACTGTCGAGAGGAAAAAGAAGTTCTCACTTTATCACATTGTTCACACTTAGCAATGACGTCTCGGACTTGAGCATATTTACTTCTCCAATGGTGATGAGGAACGAAAAGGCTATAAATACGTTTAATTCCAAAGTGTCCAAGCTCCGAGTGTACCTTTTGAATAAGACTAGGTCGTTCATGTGGTGGAGGAACCACTTTGTTGCCTTGTGGTAAGCATTGGATGAGGTGATTGTTGCTCCGTGAATAGCGTTTGGACCGATGTTGTATGCAATCCTGATGACTTTGATGTAACTTGGGGAGGGTATTCCCCATGTTGAAGAAACCTCAGAGTGTCCAAACCTTCCCATATATCCACAATGGGATGTTCAACTAGGTTACATCATAGTAGTGCTAGATAACTAGATGCATAAGATACATGTATTGCTGGAATGTGGTCGAAGTCTTGCCTGGTTTTTGAAAAATCTTTAGAGGTAGTGAGGGGTCTCTGCGACATGGTATCTGCGTTCTAATCTATAATACCAAGTTGGTGAATAACCTTGAACTCATACTCCTGAAGTATAAATGCCCAACGAGTTAACTTACTAGTAAGCTTGTT